>Ga0315274_10002601_pt1 | contig 27118 bp, 23 predicted proteins | sample YL17G02_20_MG_FD_203700 | JGI IMG/M metagenome (GOLD analysis project Ga0315274, IMG submission 203700) | Sediment microbial communities from Yellowstone Lake, YNP, Wyoming, USA - YL17G02_20 | ecosystem: Environmental > Aquatic > Freshwater > Lake > Sediment | place: USA: Wyoming | collected...
TCTGAAAGCCGAAACCTTATCCTTGGAGGCTCCAATTTCATAGCTTATGCCAGGGGCTTGGGGACAGCGTCCCCAAAAGGCAAAGAAGTACGCAAAAACCGGATGAGCCTCATTTAGTAAAAACTCCTTGACATAGTGTAATGTAGAACTTACATTATGTCGTGTAAGGATTACAATTGCATGGGTGAGTGGCACGGGAGATATGGCCATGAGCCAGATACAGAAGATTGCATGGGTCTTTGTGGTTAGCACGTCCGCAGCCCTCATTGTCAGTCTGGCAACCGTCGGCATCCTCTACTACTACGCGGGTATGCCCAAAGCGCTGGCCGGTTTCTCGTTCATGGGAATAGCCGGGCTGGGCGGCCTGGCGCCGCTTCTGATCAGGAAAGATGCGGGGCCCGTTGCCGTCGATGAGCGGGACAAGCAAATCGAGAAGAACGCGAATTTGGCGGGCTTCGGCGCCGTGTACCTCTTCATCATTCTGGTGTCCTTCGCCCCGATTGCCATTCTGGGCGAGAAAGCATCAATCCCCGTCACATGGCTGCCGGGCCTGCTCGTAGGAGCCGGCTTGTGCCAAGCCTATGCATTCTTCGTCGCGATTCTGGTTCAGTACGGCCGGGGGACCAAGGATGAACAATGACCATATCAGCAATCGAATCCGTCGGCTGCGGTTCGATCACGGCGAGACGACTCAGCAGCAGTTGGCCGACAAGGTCGGCGTGACGCGACAGACGATCATCGCCATCGAGGCGGGCAAGTACGCTCCGTCGCTGACCCTGGCCTTCCGTATCGCGCGCGCCTTCAATGCCTCCGTCGAGAGCGTGTTCCAGTACCAGGGTGGCAACGTCGCCCCTCCCGGCCAGCCCGAATGACGGCATCGAGACAGCAGAACGGGTGGGTGCACCTGCCATCGGATTCGGCGGGAGGATGAAGTTGCCCAGCCGCATGATGCAAGGAGAGCCGGCCCGTGGTCAGCAGGTCGGCTCTCCGTATGCGACATGAACAGACGTCACCGGTCAATGCGTGGGGAAGTCGCTGCGGATCATGTAGATCGCGATGACCTTGTTGTCCGAGAGCCAGATGCGAACCTTCTGGTCGCTACGGTGGTAGTAGTCGTGGCCCGTCCGGCCGTCGATGTCCAAGTACAGGACGTTGTCCTTGAAGGCGTTCTCCTGGCCGGTGACGGTCTCGGCGGGCTCGCCGAGCAGGTCCAGCACCTCCTGCAGCGATGAGCCGATGCGGAGCTTGTCGCGATAAAGGTAGGGCGAGCCCCGCTCGTGGCGGATCTCCATGATCTTGCCGCTTCGCAACCATACATTGAAATCGCACGGATAGCACATGATGTAGGTGCCAGGCAGGGTGTCGGCTGTGAAGGTCTTCTCGCCCCAGACGTATTTGCCGGGCTCGCCGAAGATGTCTTTGACCTGTTGCGGGCCGGCCGTATCGATGTTCAGTCTGGCGATCCGCTCAGACAGCAGACGGGCAAACTCGGCGTCGAACGGCACCGCAGGTGCGGGAGGCGAGTCCTCGCCGTAATCACTGCGGGTCATGTAGATCGCCGCAATCTTGTTGTTAACAAACCACACGCGGACGTTGCGATCGGGCCGGTGATAGTAGCAGTGCCCTTTGCGACCTTCGATGTCCTTGAACAGGACATCCTTCGAGTTCGTCCAGTCGATCGACTTGCCCTCGACTGTCTTGGCGGGAGCGCCGAGCACGGCCAGCGCCTCTTCCAGCGTCGAGCCGACGTGCAGGCCTCCGGTGTACACATACTTGGAGCCGTGTTCGTGGCGCAGCTCCACGATTTGGTTGTCCATCATGAAGACATTGAAAGCACCTGGGTACACGGCGATGAATCGATTCGGCAGCTTGTCCGCCGACAGGGTCTTCGGGCCCCACACGTACTTCACCGGCGTGCCGAATGTCGCAAGGACTCTCTCCAGATCGGCGGTGTCGATGTCGAGCTTGGCGATCCGTTCGGGAAGCTTCGCTATGAATTCGGCGGCGTGGGCATAGCTCTGCAACATCGCAGGATCGCCGTAGTCGCGCTCGATGTTGATCTCCATGACCGATCGGTCCTGTTTGTTGATCTCGAAGCTCAGGCCGATGGACTCATAGATCAGGAAGTCCTTGAAGTCCGTCTCTTCCACCTCGGACGGCGGGCCAAACGCCTGCTTGACCTTCTCTTCCGAATCGCCCACGCGGATGCCATTGCCAAAGACGTAGGTGGGGCTCAGCAGGGTGATTCCGACGACGGTGTCGTCATTGATGTGGAAGGAGATGTCCTCGTATAACATGTAGTACATCTGGGGGAGACTCTTCAGCGTGTACTTCGTGTCCCCATAGAAGATGTTCGCGGGCTCACCGAACCTTGCCAGGACTTCGTCCTTGGTGAGCTGGAACAACTCGGGGATTTCCGGCGGCAGCGCCGGGACGCTCTGCATGGCGTTCTGCTCCGCGCGAGCCGCCATATTTCCGCACCCCATGGGCACCAGCAGAGCACCGATGGCCATGATGGTCAGCCATCCTGACCATCCCAAGGCGGAGCGATTCGATATGTGTCGATTCAACATGTGGGTGATCCTCCTTTCTAAAACACTTCTGGATTCCGCAATTCCTATGAGACGTAGACTGAAAGCCGGCTTTCGAAATGCCATTTCCGCGATGTCGATGAGCGTATCGGTGTAACACTGGGCCTCGGATCGAAGGGTGGCGACGACCGTCTCGTCGACGGCCAGCTCGCGAAGGAGCCGCAGCCTTGTGTTCGCCACCCAGACGAGCGGGTGCCAGAAATAGGCGACTTGCAGGACGGTCTGCGCCAGGCTCACCCAGGGATCGCGCCGCTTGATGTGGGCCAGCTCGTGGGTGAGAATCGTGCGCAGAGCCGCCTGTCCCAGTTCCGGAGGCAATACAGGGGGCAGGAGAATCACCGGCCGCATGAAACCGCACACGCAGGGACTATGCATGTCTTCAGAGAGTCTCAGCCTCACCTCCGCGGTGATCCCCAACTTGTCACGGCACTCCTCCAGCAGGGCGATCATCCGTCCCCCGGCGGGACGGCTCCGACACAGCGCCCTTCTCACGGACGCGACCCGGCGCAATACCAGTGCAAGCAGTAGCAGGACCCCTGCAACCCAAACGAACAATAGCAGCCCCGGCCATTGCAGAGACACGATTCGACTCCCGCGGACCGCTGCCTCCACCACGGGGGCAGGCAACGCGAGGGAGTGCCCGAGGTACTGGACGGATGCCGGCGACGACGGGAAGACCGCGGATGCCGAAGGTGGAGATATTGTGGGCACTGCGGGCAAGTAGCGGCCCAGCCAATAGGTGACGCCGGTCGGCAACGCCAGGGACGGCGGCAGCATCAGCTTCACCAGGACCAGGAGCCAGATCCCGTAACGAAAACGTGCGCACGCTCTCTTCCGCAGGCACAGGTCCGCAATCAGGAGCAGCCCGATTAGAATGCCGGCCTGAATGAACATGCGTCCGGCGAACTCGCAGAACACAAAGCCCCAGTGATTGAGAAGAACGATTGCACTATTGAGCACGTCCATCTCCGGTCTCCCTTTGGTGCGGGTCATCCGCACGGCTCGATTTCACCGCCTTCGTGGTCGGGCGGGCGATCTCCCGGAGCTGACGGGCTTCCTCCGCCGAAAGCCCCTCATGCTCCACCAGAAACTGCATCATCGGGGCCAAAGCCCCGTCAAAGGCCCGTTTGAGCATCCGGTAGAATTCCCCGCGCTTGGCCTCCACCTCGTCAACCGTCGTACTGAACAGTTGCAGGTTGCGAATCCTCTGGATCCGCAGCAGCCCCTTGCGAACCATGCGGTCCATCGTGGTCTTGACGGTGCTGTAAGCCCAACCCCTGCTGGCGGCGAGGGCTTCCTGCACCGTGCCGGCCGCACACGGCTCATGGTTCCATACGGCTCTCATGATGGCCCATTCGGCCTCTGTAAGCTCGACGCTCGGTTTGTCGGAACGCCTTTTTCCAGCCACGATAAGCTCTCCTGTGTTCGATACATATAGTAGACGTACGACACATGTCGAACGTTACCCACAAAAGATGCAAAATCCAGAAAAAAAATTCACGCCCAGTTCAGGACGCGCACAGAGGCAAGGACCAGCATGGAGGTGGCCCTCATGAAGTACCCACAAACCAGCGCCCCGAAATCGCGTTCTACGCGAACTCCTGGAGCAGGGTGAGCAGCTTGCGATCGAGCTTGTGGCCGTGGAAGTCTTCGTACTGGACGTCGGCCCGGTCGGAATCGACGATGCCGAACGAGCCGCGGAAGTTCCACAGGGCCAGTCCGATGCCGTGGCCGGTGAGGATCTCCAGAACATCCCGCAGCCATGCGAGGACCACCGTGTGCGGCGTCTTGTTGAACGCCCCGCCCTCGCCGCAGTGCACGCCAACGCCCTTGCGAGCCACGTCGGCCCACTTGGCATAGTGCTCCTCCAGCCGCTTGCGGTCCCAGCCGTTGCCCGGCCACGCAGGAGACGGGTAATTGCCGCTGTCCACCCACGACGCCCCGTAGTGACTGATGAACATCGGCTGGTACGCCCGCGTGCTCTGCGCGATGCCCAGGTCGGCCAGCTCCGGCATCGGCTCGTTGCCCCAGCTCAGGCCGTCGGCCACGACGAGCCGGTCCGGGTTGATCTGCCGAATCGCCGCCACCGTCGTGCGGACAACCCGCTCGTGGTCCGCCCGGCTCATCTGCTCGCCCACGGAGGGCGGCTCGTTGATCAGGTCGAAGCTCAGCTTGTCCCGCGGGATGCCCTTGTATCGCTTGGCCATCAACTGCCAGTGGAAGCAGAACGCGTCGAGGGCCTCCTTGTCCTTCCACAGGTTGAATGGCTCCTTGAACTCCGCGTTGACGGAATACCCCGGCCCGCGATGAAAATTCAGGCTCACGTGCAGGCCGGCCGTGTTGGCCAGCTCGATCCCCCGGTCAAGCTTCACCAGCATCGATTCTTTGATCTTGTAGTTGTCGTCGCCCTCGATCCAGAGCCGATGACACGTCGGGAACCGCACGAAGTTGAACCCGAAATCGCGAATCCACTTGAAATCATCGTCGCGGAAGTCGCCCCGGCTGCGCATCGTGAACATCTCCAGCAGATTGAACCCGCGCCATCGCGGAATCGCCGTCTGCGCCTTGGGCTGTGCAGGCTGATTCTGCCCCTGCTGGGCATGCGCGGGTAAGACCATCGCGGCCGAGCCAACGACGGCCCCCTTCAAAAAGTCACGCCGGCTACTTTCCATTGCGGTACCTCCATGGCTGTTCTTTTCCCCCTACCGATACCCCCTCCCCGCACCCCCGTCAACCAGAATGTCCCCGGCCGCGCGGCAGTGTGCGACTGCATCGTGTGGCGGAGCCGCCTCGGTCTGCGACGGGCTGCAGCCGTTGCAGACTCGCCTCGTAACGCCTGCAGCGATCCTGGCTTCAGGGCAAAGCAGCCCCTGGCCCCCTGCCCCTGCAGGTAGCGAAATTTCGGGGCTTGCTGCCTTCCCTTGACGCACGCTTGGTTTTGCATAGCCGGCTCTGTTTGGTGTGGCCAGACACAACAAAGGGTGGCATGGGCAAACTCGTTTGCCCGTGGCGTCTCGAATGGTCAGCTCACCGTCCAACGAGTTTGGCGGCGCCACCCGGAGCACAGAAGACTCCAGACAAAACACGCATGCATGATCGCCCATGCGGGGACCGGCGGGCTTCGCGGCGTTCCGCCGGTTGGCGAGGATGAGTGCTTCACTGGCCATAGTCAGACCCCCCAAATTGACCGTCTTACCATTCCCTGTTCAGTTGTGACTTCCGTGAAAGAGTTCTTTATCACATGGATGCGCGGTTTTGGGAGCCATATGAAATCCCAGCCATGCAGATATTTAAGACACGGTCCCTCAGATTCCGCGGGGTCGGTCGTGCGGCCCCGCAATGCCCTATGCCGCGTCAGGACAAGAAAATCTGGAACGGGCCCCGAAAAGTGTTGAACTGTCGGACCTGTTGCAGAGTAAGTCCTAAATCGTAATCATTATGCGTTAGTGGAGAGACCGCAATGACTGTGTCGAAAGCCGAGATCGATCGCCGGATCCAGGCATTTGTCCGGACATGCCGCCAGCGGAGCAGGAAGGTCACCCATCAGCGCATGGAGATCTTCCGCGAGTTGGCCGCCAGTGCGGAACACCCGGACGCAGAGAGCGTTTACCAAGGGGTGTGCAAACGCGTGCCGAGCATCTCTCGCGACACGGTCTACCGCACCCTCTCGACCCTCGAGACCGAGGGCCTTGTCCGAAAGGTCGAACCCCTCTTCGAGAAGGCCCGCTATGACGCGAATCTGGATCGTCACCACCATTTCGTCTGTACGGTGTGCGGCATGGTAAGCGACTTCTATAGCGAGGCGCTGGATGGCCTGCCGATCCCCAAGTCCGTGGAGGCACTCGGCGAGATTGACTCGGCACACGTTCAGATCCGGGGGACCTGCTCGGCCTGTGTGAATCGCAGGACAAAGACGCGGCGGCGCAGACCGGCGTAGCCTCATGTACGTGCGCAATATGGGAACGACCAGAAGACAGGACAGTTTGGAAGAAAAGGAGACCGATCATGGCAGACAAGAAGAAGCTGACAACCGCCTCAGGGATGCCGGTCGACAATGACCAGCAGACATTGACCGCTGGGCCCCGAGGTCCCGCTCTGATGCAGGACGTGCACTTGATGGAGAAGCTCGCGCACTTCAACCGCGAGCGTATCCCTGAGCGCGTGGTGCATGCCAAGGGAGCCGGCGCCTATGGCGTGTTCGAGTGCACGGCCGACATGTCGAAGTACACACGGGCCAGATTCCTGTCGCAGGCGGGGAAGAAGACAGAGGTGTTCGCCCGATTCTCGACGGTCGGCGGAGAGAAGGGCTCGGCCGACGCCGCTCGCGATCCGCGAGGGTTCGCCGTCAAATTCTACACCGAAGAGGGCAACTACGACATGACCGGCAACAACACGCCGGTCTTCTTCATCCGCGATCCGCTGAAGTTCCCTGACTTCATTCACACCCAGAAACGCAATCCGGCCACCAACGCCCCCGACCCGGACATGTTCTGGGACTTCCTGTCCCTGACCCCGGAGTCGATCCATCAGGTGACGATCCTCTTCTCGGATCGCGGCACACCCAAAAACTACCGCCACATGAACGGCTACAGCAGCCACACCTTCAAGTGGTACAACGCCAAAGGCGGGGTCTACTGGGTGCAGTACCACTTCAAGACGCTTCAGGGCATCCAGAACCTCACGCGCCAAGAGGCCACCCGCTTGGCCGGCGAGGACCCCAACCACGCCACAACTGACCTGTTCCGATCCATCGAGAAGGGCGAATTCCCCGCTTGGCGTGTGTGTGTCCAGATCATGCCGGCCAAGGACGCCAAGACCTACCGTTGGAACATCTCCGACATCACCAAGGTCTGGCCTCACGAGGACTACCCGCTCATCGAGATCGGCCGGATGACGCTCAATCGCAACCCGGCCAACTACTTCGCGGATGTAGAGCAATCGGCCTTCAGTCCCGGCAATTTCGTGCCCGGGATTGGACCTTCGCCGGACAAGATGCTCCAGGCGAGGATCATATCTTATCACGATGCGCATCTGTACCGGCTGGGACCCAACTACCAGCTCCTGCCGGTTAACGCTCCCAAGGCATGCAGGGCGGCCAATTACCAGCGAGATGGGTACATGCGGCTGGATGACAACGGCGCCGCCGGGTCGAACTACTGGCCCAACTCCATGGGCGGGCCGTCGCCCGACCCGACCGTGGCCGAGCCGCCCATCGACCTGGAAGGTCAGGCCGCACGGCACCCGCAGGAAGTCACCGATGATGATTTCTTCCAGCCCGGCGAGCTCTACCGCCGCGTCATGAACGATACCGACCGCGAGCACCTGATCGGCAACATCGTCGCCCATCTGGGCAATGCGCAGAAGCGCATTCAGCTTCGACAGACCGCTCTGTTCTTCAAGGCGGACCCGGACTATGGCCGAGGCGTGGCAAAGGGATTGGGGCTGGATGTCAAGCAGGTGGAGCGCCTGGCGTCCATGTCACAAGAGGAAAGAGTTAGGGCGACATCCGCCTGAGCCCGTCGTTGAGACTACGGAGGCCCTCCCACTGCGAGGGGGGCGTCTCGGCGGAAGGACCGCTGAACTCGTACGCACTGTTGTCGTGCATGACGGGAATGGATGCGGCGTTCTCGACAAAGGGAGCCCCCCGCAGGTGCGCGCCGATGTTCAGGCCCCTGGGTCGGCCGCTTGGCCGACTGCGGCCGCCGCCTGCCTGCGTGCGCGCTGGATCACCGATAGGTCTGCGTATGGACAGGCCGTGCTGGAGGCGGTAAGCTGGCGGACACTCTGAGCAATCTGCTCCGACAGATGAAGTACGTGGAACAGGGGTCCATATGAGCAATGCAAAGCACCCGAGGAACACAGCAGTACTGGCCCTCTGCGCCAGTCTTCTTTTCTGGACTGCCGCCGGCTGCCGGCAGCCCCTGGCGCGGTCCAGGCCGCTCATAGGGATTACGAGCGTATATGAGCCGGCGAAGGAGAAGAAGCCGGCCCAGACGAGCGTGCATTTTGCCTACGCGGCGGCGGTCGCCGAGAACGGCGGCGTACCTGTCGTGCTGCCGACCATCGACGACGAGCAAATTCTGCAGAGGTACCTGGAGGTGCTCGACGGGTTGGTGCTGATCGGCGGCGATGATATTCCGCCCGAGGCGTACGGAGAGCAGCCGCATGAAACGGTCGAGCCCCTGGAGAAGCACCGGTATGACTTCGAGCGAAAGCTCATCGCCCAATGGCTTGCCAGCGGCAAGCCGCTGCTTGGCGTGTGCTTGGGCATGCAATTCACGAACGTGGTCGCGGGCGGCACGATGGTCCAGGACATTCCCTCCGAGATCGGCACGAAGGTCAACCATCGAGCCTATCATCGTGTTCAGATCGACCCGGACAGCCGTTTGGCCGGATTGCTCAACGGCCGTGAGGCATCCGTTCTGTCGAGCCACCATCAGGCCGTGGACGGTCTGGGCAAGAATCTGCGAGTGATCGCCCGCAGTGACGATGGAGTCACGGAGGCCCTGGAACGCATCGACGGCAAGTTCGGCCTGTTCGTGCAGTGGCATCCCGAGGCGATGACCGACATAGCCCACCGCAACGCGATCTACGGTGCCCTGGTGCAGGCCGCGGCGAAACGCCCCTGACCCCGCGAAGGCACGTTGGAGAGCAAACGTCGATGCCCAGACTGCAAATGCATACGAAGATCCTGATTGCCCTGGTCGCCGGAACTCTCTTCGGGTTCGCGGCCAACCACCTTGGATTCGCAGAATTCGTGACCACCTGGGTCCGGCCTGTGGGCACGGCGTTCATCAAGCTCATCAGCATGGTCGTCGTGCCGCTCGTGTTCGCCTCTCTGCTCGTGGGCACGACGGGCCTGAAAGACATCAGGAGCCTCGGCAGAATCGGCATCAGGACGTTAACCCTGTATGTGTCCATGACCGCAATTGCCGTCAGTATCGGCCTGCTGTTCGCCAATATCGGCCGGCCCGGCATCGGCTTCTCACAGGATACGAAGCAACAGTTGATCGACGGGGCCGGCAGGCAGACGACCTCTCCGACCGCCCCCGCCCTCGAAAGGCCCTCCGTCAGGGACCTGCTGCTGAACATTATCCCAGCCAATCCGGTCCAGTCCCTCGCAGAGGGCGAGATGCTCCAGATCATCTTCTTTGCCGTGCTGATGGGCATTTGCCTGACGCTGATCCCGCCCGAGCGCAGCAAGCCGGTCATCCACTTCTTCGAGGGCATCAACGAGATCTTCGTCAAGATGGTGCACGTCATCATGCAGGTGGCACCGTACGGCGTGTTCGCCCTGATCGCGGCCGTCGTCGCGGATTTCGGCCTCGGGATCCTCGTGATGCTCGCCAAGTACTGTGCCGTGGTCCTGCTCGGTTTGCTCACGTACGTGCTGCTCGTACAGTCCGCGATGGTGAAAATCCTCGCGAGGACAAGTGTCATCAAGTTCTTCCGAGGCATCCGGCCGGCCCAGTTGGTGGCCTTCAGCTCCTCGTCGAGCTCCGCCACGCTGCCCGTCACGATCAAGTGCGTCACGGAGAACCTCGGCGTCTCTCCGAGCATCAGCAGCTTCATGCTCTCGCTTGGAGCCAGCATCAACATGGACGGCACGGCCCTCTACCAGGGCGTCGCCGCCGTGTTCCTGGCCCAGTTCTACGGCATCGACCTGAATTTCGGACAACAGTTGACCATTGTGTTGACCGCTACGCTGGCCTCGCTCGGAACCACCGGCATCCCGGGGGCCGGCGTGATCATGCTGGCCATGGTGCTGCGCAGCATCGGCGTGCCGCTCCAGGGCATCGGCATTATCATGGGCGTAGATCGTGTCCTGGACATGTGCCGCACCGCAGTGAACGTGACCGGCGACGCGGTGTGCACGATGGTGATTGCGTCCACAGAAGGCCAGCTCAATCGCACGCCCGCACAAAAGGAAGCCGCCGCGCCTGCCACGTAACGAGGATATGAATATGAGGCATAAGTCCGCAGGGTGGGGTTCGCCCCACCGTATCGTCGCGATCGTTGTGTCCTGCATGTTGTTGGCAGCAGCCCCGCTTTCCAAGGCGTGCTTTTCCATCGTTGTCGGCAAGGACGCCTCGGCGGACGGCTGTGTCCTCGTCGGCCACAACGAGGACGACGCGGGCTCGCAACTCGTCAATCATCGCAAGGAGTCCCAACGAACGTATCCGCCCGGCGCCACGGTGAAACTGCGTAACGGCGGCTCGCTTGAGCAGGTCCCGCAGACCTGGGCGTACCTCTGGTCGGAAATGCCCGGCCAGCTCTTTTCCGACAGCTACGTCAACGAGTGGGGCGTGACGGTCGCCTCGGACAACTGCCCGTCGCGCGAGGACCAGCCCGAGATCACCGACGGCGGCATTGGCTACATGCTGCGGCGACTCGTGGCGGAGCGTGCGAGGACGGCACGCGAGGGCGTCCTGCTGGCCGGGAGCCTCGTGGAGCGTTTCGGCTACATCGATTCCGGCCGGACCTACGTCATCGCTGATCCCGACGAGGGCTGGCTCTTCTCTGCGATCAACGGCAAGCACTGGCTCGCCCAACGCGTGCCGGATAACGAAGTGGCCATGGTGGCCAACACCTACACCATCCGCAGCGTCGATCTGAAAGACAGCCGGAGTTTCCTCGCCTCGAAAGACATCGTCGATTATGCCAAATCGCGAGGCTGGTACGACGCCAGCTCGGGTGGCCCGTTCGACTTCGCAGCAGTCTACGCCAACCCAAAGGCAGCCTCGCACCCGAACAACCTGGGGCGGCAGTGGAGCGGACTGAAATACGTCACCTCCGAGCCGCTGGAGCCCGGACCCCACCTGCCCTTCTCGGTCGTGCCGCGGCAGAAGCTCGGCGTCGCCGATGTGATGCAAATCCTGCGTCACGACAAAGAGAGCGAGCCCGCCCCATCCGCCCGCGTGTCCCCTTTCATTTGCGCCCTGTGCAGCGGCGCGACGCAGACGAGCTTTGTCGCCCAATTGAGAAAGACCGCTCCGGCGGATATCGGCCTCGTGTACTGGGTCAGCCTCGCTTCGCCGAGGACCTCCTTCTATATCCCCTTCCACTTCGGCATCTGGAGCTTCCCCGTCGGCTGGCGTCTGCGGTCCGAGAAGCCGACTGACGAGTTTTACAGCCGCTGTGTGCAGACTCCGTTCACGCCAAATCCACTGGAGGCGTTTTGGGTCTACTCCAACTTCCGCGACAAAGCCGATAAAGCCGGGCCTGCCGTCGTCGCCCAAGTCAGGACCCAAGCGGAACAACTGGAGCGGGACGCCGTCGCGATACAGCCGGCCATCGAAGAAGCCACCCGCAGGCTCTACGAGACGGACCAGGGGTCGGCGATGCGACTGCTGGCGAACTACTCGAAAGGACTCTATCTGTCGAGTCTGGAGAGGATGAGCGCGGTATTATCAGAGGAATGAGTCGGTTTTTGCGGGCTGTGTGCCTATATGGATCTACTGTGGTGAGAATCATGTGCTTGGGAAAGGTGCTTGCGTTGCAGTTCACAATGACGTTGCCGGTCGTACTGAACCTCTGCGGCCCACAGGCCGCGCGAGCCCAGACGGACGCCGAATTGAGGAGCCGGGCCCAACAGTTGGCCCAGAAGCTGCTGATCCTCGACACGCATATGGACACGCCGTACGAGGTTCGTAAGACCGGGTACGACATCTCCATCCGGGCCGAGAAGGGCCAGTTCGATTACGTCCGGGCCAGGCAAGGAGGACTCGACGCCGCGTTCATGGTCGCTTACATCTCGCCCGACTACGAGGAGAAGGGCGGCGCTCGCAGCCTGGCCGAGCAGATGATCGACGAGGCCAAGGCATACGTCCAGAAATGGCCGGACAAGTTCGTCCTGGCAAGCTCGCCGCAGGAGGTCCGGGCCCAATTCGGCGGCGGCCGAGTCACGCTGCTTCTGGCTGTTGAGAACGGCTCCGCCCTGGAAGACGACCTGAAGAACCTCAAACACTTTTACGATCGCGGCGTGCGATACATGACGCTGTGCCACTCGAAGAACAACCATCTCTGCGATTCCTCCTTCGACCAGGGCCCGAAATGGCACGGCCTGAGCCCGTTCGGCAAGCAGGTCGTCGCCGAGATGAATTGCCTGGGGATGATGATCGACGTCTCGCACGTCTCCGACGACACGTTCTACCAGGTCATCGAGCTATCCAAGACGCCGGTGGTGGCGACGCATTCAAGCTGTCGGCACTTCACGCCCGGCTGGCATCGCAACATGAGCGACGAGATGATCTGCGATCTGGCATCCAAAGGCGGCGTAATCCAGATCAACTTCGGCTGCATCTTCATCAACGCCACGACCAACCGTGAGTTCGTCAAGCTCCGCGAGGAGATTCGCCAGTACGTCGAGGCACACAACCTGCAGGGCGAGGAGAAAACCAACTATACGAGGCAGCAGTTCGAGCAAGCTCGATTCAGCAAGGCGCACGTCTCCGAGGTCGCCGACCACATCGACCACGTCGTCAAGCTCGTCGGCATCGAGCACGTCGGCCTCGGCTCCGATTTCGACGGCGTCGAGCAGCTTCCCGAAGGCCTCCAGGACGTCTCCGGCTATCCGAACCTGATCTACGAGCTGCTCAAGCGAGGCTACACTGAAGAAACCCTGAAGAGGATCTGCGGCGAGAACTTCCTCCGCGTCTGGACCGAAGTGAGCAGAGCTGCATCCACGCGTTGAGGAAGCTCGAAAGCCAAAAATGGGGTGAAATCGACGCCCAAAGTCTGTCGGCTGAGCTTGCCGAGATCGTAGGTGTGCCTGTCAAGCGGCGGTCGGACCACTTGGTAGCGGGGGAATTCGCCGCAAACGCTCTTTGAAAAGGATGGCATGTGGGACAGGGGTGGCAGCGTGCCAGTGCTCCGAACGTGTTTATCCGGCTGAGAGGAGGGAGTCAGCGGTCTACATTTGAGAAATTGGCAGACTCCACCCGCGTTGCGAAGGCAGAAGTCACGCGCCAGAGACTACGCAGCGTTCTTGATGCGGTAGGCGGTGAGCCGTGTTTCGGTGAAGACGTGACGTTCGATATTGCCGGGAACGGTTTTCGCATGTCGTTTTGGGATCGCAGGCTTACGGTCGTAATAGAGGTCATCGGGCCGAAGACCCTCCAGAGTCATATGTGGCCGCCAAGCGTTGTACAAGCTTTCGAACTCGGTGCACAGAAGCGTCAGGTGGTCAAACCCTTTGATGATCGGCACATGCCGGAGCCACTCATACTTGAGGGTCTTGATGACCCGCGCGGTTACGGCGATGGATCCGTGCTTTCCTACGGCTCCGAAGCGAGGTTTGATGTTCCATTGTCGCAGCAACTTGGCAAAGGCATCCCCGATAAAGACACTGGCTTGGTCTGAGATGATGTGTTTTGGTGCCCCGTGTCCCTGGCGGCCAATCGTTTAAGGCTTCGCCTCCGGACCCGTCCCGAGAATCGAGCGGCCAGCAGAGCAGCTTTGACGAGGAGTGAGACGGCGGCATTGAGAATGTCGAGCTTCTCTGCCATGGTGCCCTTTCCAAGCTTTCGGGAGCGGCGGGAGCCAATTCGAAGGACATTACAGCCTCAGACGGGGTCAGAACGCGAGCGCGGACTCTGTGGACACAAGTTTCTGTAATGCAAGAGGATAGGCAGGCGCCGGGGTGGTCCTATTGGCACTTGACAGGTACACCTACTGCCACACAGGGGGTATTCGGACTTGTTGAACGTTGCGCCTTCGCAATCTGGCCTGGAGGCGCACCCAAGCCTGCGGGTTTGTCTTTGCTCTCCTACCTGGAACAGTCTCAGAAGACAATTGACTGCCGGCCCGTTGCCGGAATCCGCGACCACGTGCCGGTGGTTCAGCCAAAGAGCCTCCTGATATCCTCATCTGTGATCTTCTCATCCGGCTCGATTGGCTCTCCCCTTTGCCTACGCATGTGCTCAAAGAACTCTTTCACATTTCCTGGAGCCGATCTGATCATCAGGCCCAACGAGTATCTCATCAGGGAGATGTCCGGTCCATCGATGACACCTTTGATCAGGCCGGTCTCCGAGTCCTCCTGGCTCTCCATCCGTTGATTGAGTTCATCCAGGGCAGCCTGTAGACTACAATACTCGATCTGTTCCTGGGCCAGAGGACTGTTGGTTATGTGGGAATAAGGCAGCCCCATCGTCCGAAAGAGGTAAACGGCTTCCGGGGGAATGGCCTCTGCATGCTCAAAACCGTTTTTGAATTCCGGTCCTCCGTAGTAGCCGGGCAGGATGATGTGCGGTTTTTGAATCTGCACGACACCTCTTCTCACCACGGTCCTGTCCTTGAATCGACCATGTTCTGCGGCGAAGACATAGGGTAACTCCATGTCGCCAAAGGTAAAGAGCATCGGGTGGTATTCCCGGATTACCTCAGTCTTTGACCAGCATTCCCTGAACTTCTTTCGGTTCAACTCAGCCATACCTCTGCTTCAAAACACAGCACTTCCGCCGGTAACCAGCAGCCCCACATTGACACGGCGGCCTGCTCTCTTTGCATGAGTGCCCAAAGACACGATAGTACTTGCCCAGCAAAGAAACTCAAGTAAGGGTGTTTGCTGTGACTGTCCTTGGCAGACTGCGGGGGAGCCGTACTCAAGTCCGCGTACGGGCGAGTCCGTCCGAGACCGCCATCACGCAGCAGGCGGAAGGCCGATTACTTGGATTTCTTCCTGTTCCTGCTGGCCAGTTGCTCCAGACGGGCGTGAGCCTCTCTCTTGCCCATGCGACGAAGCGGCGCGATGCGTGCCAGTTGCTCCTTACGGGGCCGGCCGGTCCCGTGCTCCCAGTTGTAGATGGTCTGGTCTGTCACACCGATGAGCTTGCCGCAGTCCGCAGCGGAGAGTCCCAAACGCTTTCGCTGTGAACGTAGGCCTTTGGCGGTGAATCGCACGTGCTCTGCATCGACTTCGGCGGTCTGAGACGGAACATTTCTGAGTAGCTGCTTTTCGATGGGAATGAGCTTGCGTTGAAGGTCGGCTACCCGGCGTTTCATCTCGGCAATGTCCTTGCGATACTGGGCCGACGCCTTCCTGAGAACATTTGTTTGTCTGCGGATCTCTCTACGTGCAAGCCGCAGGATCTCCTCTTTGAACACGGCAGCGATGTTCGGCATATCTTTCTCCTGGTGAACCCTATTTCACGCCATGTCGCCCCAGAACGTCAAGAGCCTGATACAGCATAATAACACTGCGAAGCATCATAGGTGAACTACAAATCCTTCCCAGGGAATCCCAGCACACAGGACACCTCGGGCGGATCATGCGGGCTATGGTGGTGGAGGCGGTCGTCTACGACATCTCCAGCAAACCCCCCGCCACCATCGAGTGGGAATGAGCGAGTCCGTGGGGCGGTGAGACGGCGGGAGGGTAGGAGGATAGCCAACAGTGAGAAGCGGCCAGCCGATATCTGACGCATAAGCTTATGTAAATCCAAGACTTACATACAAAGCCCAAGATACACTTGAAATCCCTTTCTCGGATGAGGTAGCATATCAGACGCCAACTGGGTTGTCTCAGTAGGCATTGATTGGTCCTGTGCCCGTGGAATATTGCCCAGGCTTGCATGATAGAAGTGGGGAGACAACAGATGGCTGCGGAAGGCTGCGGCAGACAACGTGTATTGAATGGGGTGTGGGCCCAGTCCAGCAACTGGGAGACCCTTCGGCAGAGACTGCTTGGAAGACGCATCTGTGACTTGGGGCTTCGAGTCAAGGGATCACCCGTTGAGCCGTTTATCCGGCAACTGGAGCGGGAGCTGTCGGCCAAGGGCATGAACTATGTGCCTGCCTTCTACCTGACCGATAGCTGGGGCTGCCCGGACAGGGTACCGGCCGTCGGGATACCCTTCTACCTGGCCTGTACTCTGCTCGGGCGTATTGAGAAAGAGCGAATCGGCGACCTGGAAGACAGACAGACGGTCATGCAGCTCCTGCGACACGAGGCGGGCCACGCGATCAACTATGCCTTCCGGTTGTGGGAAGAACCGGGGTGGAAGGACACGTTCGGTTCATTCTCCAAGCCCTATCGAGAGGTTTTTCACCCGAATCCATGGAGCCGGAGATTCGTTCGCCACCTCTTCAGTTGGCCCTACGGGCACACCTACGCACAGAAGCATCCGGATGACGATTTTGCCGAGACGTTTGCGGTCTGGCTGACGCCTCGCTCCGGGTGGCGCCGCAAGTACCGTTGCTGGCCCGCCATTCACAAGTTGATATACGTGGATCGCCTGATGCGAAAAATCCGCGATCAGAAACCAAAGTGCAAGGGCAGAAGGCTCGTCAAACCGGTCTCACGGCTGACCATGCCCCTGGCCGAGCACTACAGCCGTCGAGCCAGGCAGTACCTCAGGACGGCCTAGAGCTGCATAGGGACGCTGACGTCAAAGGGGGGGCCTTCCAGCGCTGCGTCGATGACCATCTGGATCAACTGTCGATAGCTGATCCCTGCCTTCTCGGCGGAGCGTGCCAAGCCAATGCCTTCCTCCAGCGAGGCGTTGCAGTTGACCTCCAGGACTCTGGGCTGGCCGCTTTCGTCGAGTCGAATATCAACTCGGCCATAGCCCCAGGTCATAACCGCCCGAAACGCACGCATTGCGATGTCGTTGAGCTGACGAGCCAGCTCAGGTTCAACGATCGCCGGACAGATAATCGAGGTCTTCTTGTACTCCACCGAAGTCTCAACCCACTTGGCCGCGTAGGACATGATCGGTGGGATCTCCGGAGGCAGATCTGCATAGTCGACCTCGGCCAGAGGCATCACTCGCGGACGTTTACCGCCCACAATCCCCACGTTGAACTCCCGACCAGGCAGGAATTGTTGGACGAGCGCAGGTTGACTGTACACCCGCAGGATCTGACGGACCTGGTGACGCAGGGCCTTCTTCGAGCGCACGACCGAGTTCCGATCCAGGCCGATCCCGGCGTGTTCCTGGCTGGGTTGTACGATGAGGGGGAACTTCCATTCGCGCCGGTCCACGTCGCCTACCTTCTCCAGCAGTACCGTATAAAGCGGGATGGGAATGCCTGTTCCATGGAGAAGGGTGGCAGACATGTGCTTGTATCGGCTCAGCCCCAGGGCCAGTGCGGGCGACCCGGTGAGAGGATAGCCCATCATCCGTACCATGGCGGCAAATCGCATCTCGTAGAGGGCACCGTGAACCACATCGTCGTATTGGTTGAATACGACGTCGGGACTCAGACGCCGCAATCTTCGTTGGAACGCAAAGAGATCGTGGGCCAACGGAAGGATGGTGACTCGATGGTGCAATGACCTCAGCACGCGGGCCATGTCGCGGATCATGTGTCGGAGGTCGGCCGTGCTGCCACGATCTTCCGGCGTGTCCGGTACGATCCCCGCATCGGCGTTATACACCAACGCGACGTGGAGATGCTTGCTGGATTGTCTTGACCGATACGGCATAGCGTCGTCCTCACACCCCCCCCTGAAAGAACCTGCACAGCCGCTCTATCGGGAGGCACAATGTAAAACCGTTTTCAGCGGAGCTATTGTACGAACAGCCCTGTCTCTTGGCAAAACTGTACATCGCCGGGATTACCGCCGAGAGCCGACCCTGGATACTTGACAGCGGATGAGGAGCGACGGAGCCATGGGCGGGGACTCAAGCAGCCATTCCATAGCGAGCCCCGATACGATCGAGCAAGGTTCTCATAGGGGAGGCGCAAGTACTACGCTGACAAGAGTATGAGCCTACTCGCGCTTACCGAGAATCTGATTGCGAATGTTCTGTGCGGCCTTCCTGATCACTTGCATCTGCTTGCGAATACGTGTCCCCGCTGCCTTGTTTCCGCCCTCGAATTTGTTGACATCTGCTTCGATTTCTGTGACCAACGTTTTGAGATCTTCGTACTCTTGCATCAAAATGATCCTTCAGTTCACAGGTTCAATGTGTGATGAGTCTATCGCGTGCATAGCCCATCGTCAAAGCGAAACAAGGCTCTACGTGGAATGTCCAAAGTACATCCAGGTCATGCCGACAAAGACGGAGGCCGCCCAGGACGAGCGAGCGAGCCGTGGCGGAGGCTGTGAGTTCGCCTACGAGATATGAAAGGAAGAGCAGGTTCCGCAGCCGCTCCTCACATCGCTTTCCCTGCGGAACACCTGGCTGCTGCCAGTGGATATTGGAAACATGACAGAATATTTGAGGACGGGGGAGAGAACGCAGTGGCGGGGCAGAGGAGCAGGGTGGCGGGTTGCTATTGCCGGGCACTCGGGACAGGGCGAGAGGCTCGGCCGCCGGGGTGACAGAGGAGGAGACAAACCGATTCCGAGTCCCCAGGGGCGTCAAATCACTTGCATTCTCCCCACTTCTCGCCCAAAATAGTACCGTCCGGGACCTGACAACGGTGGGGAGTTGGCATGAGTGATGTCACACGCATTTTGAACGCGATTGAACGGGGGGACGCAAAGGCCACGGACGAACTTCTGCCGCTGGTCTATGAGGAATTGCGGCTGCTGACGTATACCCGGATGCAAAGGGGGGAATTGGCAGGGAGACGACAGTCTCCATTTGTCTTTCGGCCGGCTGGCCCCTACAATGTCGCTGTAACCCTTAAAGCAAGGAGACCGACATGACGCAATCGATCGACACGTCCAACGTCAACCGCAGGCAATTCCTCAAACATAGTGGTTCCGTCGCCGCAGGTGCGGCCGTGCTCGGGAGCCTGACTCCGACCCTCTTTGCGGCCGCAGACGACACCATCCGTCTGGCATTGATCGGCTGCGGCGGACGCGGCACCGGTGCCGTTGGCGACGCTCTGTCCGTCCCCGGCGGCGGGCCGGTCAAGCTGTACGCGATGGCCGATCTCGAGCAGACCCGGATGGAGTCCGCCTGCAAAGCGCTCCGGGAGAGATTTCAGGACAAAGTGGATGTCGCCGAGGAGCGCAACTTCGTCGGGTTCCGTGCCTATCGCCAGGCCATCGACAGCCTCAGGCCCGGTGACATCGCCATGTGCACCACACGAGCCTACATCCGGCCGGTGCATGTGGAGTACGCCATCCGCAAGGGGATCAACGTGTTCATGGAGAAGCCGTTCGCCTCCGATCCCGGCGGCCTGCACCGGCTGCTCCGCGCAGGCGAGGAGGCACAGAAGAAGGGTGTCAAGGTCGCTGCGGGGCTTCAATGCCGTCATTCGCCGGCCCGCCAGGCGCTGATCGAGAGAATCCGGGCTGGCGAGATGGGCGAGATTCCGTTGATCCGTGCCAATCGTTTCGGGGGCGGCGGCGGACTTGGCAATCAGGGTGAAAACGCCAACAAGCTGATGAACCAGCTTCAATTCGGCAAGATCCATCTGCTCTGGGTGGGCTCCGGTCACATGGTCGATAATCTGATCCACCAGATCGACGAATGCTGTTGGATCAAGGATGCTTGGCCTGTCGCCGCGGATGGCTTGGGCGGCAGTCTGCCCCGCAACAAGGACTGTGGGCAGAACATCGACGTCTACTCGATCGAATACACGTTCGCCGACGGGACCAAGGCGTTCTGTGGATTTCGCCGAATGAACAAGACCCGCAGTGAGTTCGCCACCTATATCCACGGGGCCAAGTGCGCCGCCCAGTTCTCCGGCCAGACGCATGCCGCGACCGTTCATTTGTTCAAGGACCAGCGGATCGACAAGGACAACATCGCATGGACGCCTGCAAAGGATGTCTACAGCCCCTGGCAGTACGAGTGGAACGTCTTCCTCGACAACATCCGCCGCGACCGGCCGCATAATGAACTAAAACGCGCGGTGTACTCGGATCTCACGTCCCTCATGGGCCGCGCGGCTTGTCATACCGGCCAGACGGTCACCTGGGACCAGATGATGAAGTCCGGATTTCAGTTCTGCAACTACCTGGATGACTTGAACGCCGATAGCCCCGTTCCCGTCAAGGCCGACAAGACCGGCCAGTTCCCGGTTCCCATCCCAGGACAGTGGACGGAGATTTGAGGAGCCCAGATATGGCAACGCGAAAGATGAATCGCCGGAGTTTTCTCAAGTGGACAGCGACCGGCGCCCTGGCGGGCGGGCTTTCCTCTGTGGCCATAGGGGCATCGCCGACACGCTGGCCGCAAAGGCTGATACGTTCATCGAACAGAACAAGAGCAAACCGTTTTTCTTGTTCCTGTCGACGCACGACATCCACGTGCCGCGAGTGCCGCATCCACGATTCAAGGGCACCAGTCAGGCCGGCGTGCGTGGCGACACGATCCATTCGTTCGACTGGACCGTCGGCCGGGTGCTCGCCACGCTCGAGCGGCTTAGGGATCTGGAAGGCCTCCATCTGCCAGAGGATGGGTTCCCATGATGGTCCTACCGGCGCTTGACAGGCACAAATCATCCGGTATGTCTTGAAGCTCTCCCGCGGAGGCGCGGGACGATCAGAAGGCCAGGGCAATCAGTCCGCCCATCACGAAGACCCGGATGCTGACGCTAGACTTCTTCACCTTGTTCTCCTTCGCGAAACGTGATTGGCTGGCGCCGACGCCATTTCTTTGCGCCCGGCGGCTCGATGCGCACGAGGCGGAAATCGTGTTGCGGGATGGTCATGGTAAACGAGTCGGATTGTGGCTGGGCGAGGCGTTCGCCCGTCTCGGCGTTCACGGCAACCAGCTCGCCGTTCAGGCCCAGCGCCTTCCGATCCAGGTTCAACGTTACCTCACCGGCGGGGCCGAAGCTGCTGATAACGATCATCGTCTTACCCGCTTGCGCGAGCGTAAGCGTCTTGACGGGCACGCCCGTGGTTCGAATCGGCGAGGGTTCGTCCCAGCAGCGCCAGACGCGGCAATCCGGCAGGCCGTAGCCGAGCTCGCACAACTGTTCGGCCGCGTTTTGGGCCACGCCCAAGGTGTTGACATCGAGCTTCATCTCGTGCACCAGCGCGAGGCCCAGGGCGCTGCGGATCTGCATATCCCCCCGGAGCAGATTGTGGACCACTCCGATGCACCCGCTTTGAAAGCCGGTGCTCTGCGCGAGCAGGAGACCGGCATCATCGTCTAAATGGAGCCGCTCGTGGAAATCCTTGTCGCGGAAATCCCCCTGGTCGCGCCATTCGTGATCGAGCAGCATCGTGCCGAACGAGAGGATCGGCACGATGTTCGTGTTGGTCATGTGGATGAAAACCAAGGGCCGACGGCCCATCTGGTGCTGCATTACGGCGACGCGCTTGGTGAGGTCGTGAAAGGCAAAGATATTCACGCCCGGCCGCAGGTTGCCGTCATCATCCACGTAGCCGGGACCGAGCGGACTGTAGTTGGGCACGAGGAAGTAGTCGTCAAAGTAGATACCATCAGCGAAGGTATCGAGCATTCGCTTGTGGTAGTACAGGACCATGTCCTGCCAGCTCGGTACCGGGTCGACGGCGTAGGCCACTCCCAAGGTGTCGTTCGGCGAGTGGACCTTTCCGTAGGCCGCCAGGCGGTAGCCGCCGCCTGGAACGCGGACGAACTGCTCTTCACCCGGCCAGCGAGGGTCGGCGATGTCGATATTGCTCCACTCATCCATGAAAGTGCGGACTTCCTCGCCCCAGTTGATCGCCCGGGCGTTGGCGTAAGGAATGACATAGCGCGTCTGGCCCACGGGTGACGGCCGCTTCCATGCATCGCCGCCGAAGAAGTTGATCGACCAGTTGACATGGGCGCGATAGGTCTTCAGGTGGGGCTCGAACTCCCGGGCGGTGAACTGCGCAAGCCATTTGTCGGTGAAGGCCGGATCCGGTCGGCCACCGTCGCGGAGCCGCGCGAACTCATCGAAGATGCTGAAGTTCTTGAAAGCCGGGTAGAAGGCGTAGCACGGGCCGGCCGCGCCCCAGTAATAACAGGCCCCCATGAATCCCACGCCGACCACATCGTTGGTCTTTTCGTTCGGCACGCCGGTCCACCAGCGGCGGAAAGGCACCGGGGCGCCGGGCATCGGTTTGGCGGGCGTGGCCATGAGGCCGAATACGATCGTCCGCGGCCGCCTGAGCACAACGGGCTTGCTCACAAGGCGCACGACAAGCGACGTGACGGCTCCATCTTTTCGTATCTCCAGGCATGGCTTGGCAGGATCGATGCTCCAGTCGCGATCGTTCTCGGCGAACCAGCAGATGCCCCGCTCCGGACCGCCCACCCAGATGTAGGGCACGAACGGGCCCGGCAATTGCCAGCGGCCAACGTGACGCGAGTCCCAGACCTTTCCATCGGGGTCGGGCCGGCCGGTCTCCATGTACTGCACCTCTTTCAAATTGCCCCCGTAGTCCCAGAGCCGGCCCTTGCCGTTGGGAATTCGGCCGGCATAGTGAAAACGCAGCAGGTCGGTGACAGGGTGCATCAGCGGCGCCTCGTCCGTCCTCATGGGGATGACCAGTTGCATGCGGTCCACCTGCACGTCGGCCCGCGCCAGATGCAGTGTGATCCTCGCGAGGCCATCATAGTCGAAGTCGAATTCCGTCTGACCCTGTACCGGCCCGGCAGTCCAGGCTGCGTGTCCCCGCACGCGATCGGCGACTTTCTCCGAAAAATTCAACCGGCTTCCTTCGGCGATGTGCATCCTTCCAGCCGATTCGATTTCGAGCCGCATGGGCGCTGCCAGAAGAGGATGCTGCTGGCTCAAGACCTGATCCCACAGACCCGTGGCGGCCAGTTCCTGCCGGCGGAGAACGCAGCTTACCATTCGCTGCTCCTCATCGGTTTGCAGCGGCGTGAACGGCGGGATGACCGATCGATCGCGGCCGGCGGGATTGTTCTCCCAGGGAAAGTGTTTGCGGCTCATCCGGTTTTCCCGTACTTCCGAGCCCAGCAGTGCCCAACAACCGGGGACTCTGTCCCCGGACCCCTGGCATTTTACGCTTTTTGCCAGCAGCATGGTGCAAGAGCAACGCGATGCCACCATGATGACGGCATCGCCCATGCCACCGGACTGCTGCGGCGCTCGGGGTGCTTGCCAGCAGAGCCCTACCCTCCACAGCAGCAACCTCAGACTACCGGCAACACTGGCCGTCAGCAAGGGGCAGGCCGAACGCCTCTACCATGCTATTGGCCCAGTGCGACAAATGCCGGGGGTTTGGGGGCAGAGCCCCCCAATAGGCACCGAAGTACGCGAAAACCGGATGAGCCCTATCTACCTTGTTTATAGCCGGGTACAATCTCCGTCAGTCACCCTGCGATGTTGAGGGTGTGCACAGACAGAGAAGGGAGGTCACGACAATGGTTCGCGGTCGCATAGTCCTTTGTATGCTCAGCGCGGTTTTCTTGAGTTCCGTCACAGCGATTGGGCAGGCGGGGTTTGATTCCGCACAGCCCATCTGGCCGGCAGGCCGGGAGACGGAGATGAATCTCTTCGTGGGTTTCAGGGCCGTCTTTGAATGCCCGAAGGAGCAGGGCCCAATCCTTCGCATCGCGGCTTCGTCACTTTACCGCGTCTATCTCAACGGCCGCTTCGTCGGTCATGGTCCCGCCCGCGGGCCCCACGGCTTCTTCCGTGTCGATGAATGGCCCCTCCGCACCAGCGAGAGGAACACGCTGGCCATCGAGGTCGCCGGCTACAATGTCAATAGTTATTACCTGCTGGACCAACCGGCGTTCCTGCAGGCGGAGGTGGTGTCCAACGGCACGGTCCTCGCTTCCACGGCGGGCAAAGGCGTCACTTTCGATGCCACCATTCTCAAGCACCGCGTGCAGAAGGTGCAGCGGTACAGCTTTCAGCGCCCCCTCATCGAATACTACCGGATGAGCGAAGGCGACGATCGCTGGTGGGACAGGCCCCTGGAGGAGTCCGCCAAGGCACCCTGCTCCACGCTATCGCCACGACAGCTCCTTATTCGACGCGTGGCCTACCCCCGTTTTTACGAACGCAGGCCCATCGCGGTTGTCGTCTCTCAGGGCCGGCTCCAGCGTGATGTGCCCGTGGCTCGCCTGTGGAAGGACCGCTCGCTCGTCAACATCGGCCTGCAACTGAAGGGGTATCCCGAAAGCGAGCTTGAAGTTGTCTCCTCCACCGAGCTGCAGAACATTCAGTCGGCCTCCATTGAGAAGTTGAATGAGCCGTACCAGCCGGACGAGCCCATTCCTCTGGGCGACAATGCGTTCGCTATCGTCGATCTGGGGACAAATCTCACGGGTTTCATCGGGGCTGCCGTCCGGTGCTCCAAACCGACGAAGCTCTACATCACATTCGATGAGATCCTCGCCAATGACGATGTGGATTTCAAACGGCTCGGCTGCGTCAACGCGATCGGCTATGAGCTGCAGCCAGGCACGTACCGCCTGGAGTCCTTCGAGCCGTACACATTGCGATATCTCAAGCTGAACGTGCTGGAGGGCGCCTGCGAAGTGACCAGCGTCTATTTGCGGGAGTACGCGAACGATGAGACCGCAGCAGCATCGTTCTCCTGCAGCGACCCGCGGCTCAACCGCATCTTCCAGGCCGCGAGGCAGACGTTCCGCCAGAATGCCGTCGATATCTTCATGGACTGCCCCTCCCGCGAGCGGGCCGGCTGGCTGTGTGACAGCTTCTTCACGTCCCGCGTGGCGTTCGATCTGTGCGGCAATACGACCATCGAGAAGAACTTCTTCGAGAACTACCTCCTGCCGCCCACCTTTGCCCACCTGCCTGCGGGGATGCTGCCTATGTGCTACCCGGCCGATCACTATGACGGCGTCTACATCCCAAACTGGGCGCTCTGGTTCGTGATCGAGCTGGAGGAATACCAGGCCCGCAGCGGGGACCGCGAGATGGTCGCGGCCCTGAGACCCCGGCTCGAGGCCCTCTACCAGTACTTCCAGAGGTACAGGAACGAGGACGGGCTGCTGGAGAAGCTCGATAGCTGGGTCTTCATCGAGTGGTCCAAGGCGAATGAGTTCGTGCGGGACGTCAGCTACCCGACGAACATGCTGTACGCGGCCGCATTAGCCGCCGGGGGCAGAATGTATAACGAGCCAAGCCTGATCGGTGAGGCGGAGCAGATACGCGCGACGATCCGCAGACAGTCGTTCGACGGCGAGTTCTTCATCGATAACGCCGTGAGAAGGGACGGCCGGCTGCAGGTCACCCGGAACCACACGGAGGTCTGCCAGTATTTCGCCTTCTTCTTCGATGTGGCCACGCCGCAGACACACAAGGACCTCTGGGAGAAGCTGGTCCGTCAGTTCGGCCCCGACCGTAAGAAAACCAACGCCTTCCCGGAGATTCATCCTGCCAACGCCTTCGTCGGCAATTACCTCCGCCTGGAGCTTCTGAGCCGCTACGGCTACCCGGCCCAGATCAAGAAGGAGCTTGTTGACTATTACCTGTACATGGCCGACCAGACCGGGACGCTCTGGGAGAACATCGGGGCCTCCGCCAGTTGCGATCACGGCTTTGCCTCCCACGTGGCGCACGGCTTCTATCGTGACATCCTCGGCGTGCGACAAGTGGACACACAGAACAAAGTCGTGGTCCTGAAGATCGCCGACGTGGGCCTGGACTGGTGTGAAGGGACGCTCGCAACCGCCGACGGTCCCATCGCCGTCAGATGGTGGAAGGAGAACGGCAAGATGCTGCACCGGGCGGATGTGCCGGCGGGATACGTACTTCGCGAAAACAATTCTGTGGAGTAGCAGATATGAGACAAGATCATCGTCAAACCGCATGGGTAGGAATCCTGCGCATCCTACCTCTATTGTTGCTCTGCTCGGCATCATGGGCCGCAGTGGCCCAGGATGATTGGGGTGCGCCGGAGGTCAAGGTGTCGCAGGAGGCGGGCAAGTGGGTCGTGCAAGGCCTGAAGAATCGCGTGGAACTCGATCCCGCGAGTCTTGAAATGACCGTTCGCACCCAGAGCCCAAGCTGGAGCATGTCGCCTTCGTTCGCCGGGGACCTCGTCGTCGAGGTTTCAGGCAAGACGTACTCCCTGCGTCTGGCCGATGCGGCGACGCGAGAGGTCTCGCCATATCAGACGGGCTTCAAGACGGGTCTCAAGCTCGCCCTTTCCGGTTTTCGCCGCGAGGAGACGGCCATCGATCTGAGCCTGAGTCTTTTCGTCTGCCTGGAGGGCCAACAGGAGGAGCTTGTCTGCGAGCTGATTGCCGCAGAGGACAACGCGCGGGTCGTGGAGTGTCTGTGGCCCGGGGCACTGACGAACGGCTCATTCGATGCCACGGTGGTGCCCTTCATGCAGGGCATGCTCCTTCCCAAGGATTGGCCCCAGAAGGTCTGGCTCTACGACCCCGTCTGCTACGGGCGCGGCCTGTACATGCCCTGGTGGGGACATCAGAAAGAGGATTCGGCGATGCTCGTTCTGATCGAGACACCCGAGGACGCCGGCTGCCGGTTCGAGCACCCTGCGGGCGGGCCGACGAAGATGCAGTTGCGGTGGATTCATTCGCTCGGGAGACTGCAATACCCCCGGCGGGTCCGGTACTGCTTCTTCGACTCAGAGGCTGTGAAATAATTGCGTTCCAGGCGACAACCTGAGTGGAGGTTTGTCGCGAGATCGAATTGCGATAGAAGCGGACGCCTCACCGCCTCACGCACTGTTCCGGGGCAGTGGCGAGCGG
>Ga0315274_10002602_pt1 | contig 27108 bp, 41 predicted proteins | sample YL17G02_20_MG_FD_203700 | JGI IMG/M metagenome (GOLD analysis project Ga0315274, IMG submission 203700) | Sediment microbial communities from Yellowstone Lake, YNP, Wyoming, USA - YL17G02_20 | ecosystem: Environmental > Aquatic > Freshwater > Lake > Sediment | place: USA: Wyoming | collected...
CAAGAGCGCCGTATCTCGATAAACTTGCGAACCACCAAATTTCCAAAATCTTCTTTAGTACACTAGATGATGTTATTGATCTATCAGCGACAGCGGCAGACGTGAATTTGCCCGATGTCATTCTTCCAAACATCACTGGAACCATAGACATGGTTTACGTTGGAATAATAGTCAACGAACTTGAGAATACAAGTGCTTCAGGAGCTAACGGAATTAATGTAGCTCAAAACATACGGATTAAGAAGTCAGCTGGAGCGTGGGGAACAGATGACATCGCAGCGATTGCTTTAGTCGATAATCAATGGCTGATTCCTGCATCAACAGCGGGTTTGTCTCGCTTTCAAGGTGGAACGATTAATGTTGCAAGTGAGGTTGATTCCTTTAATGCAACGTATAATCTGAGATTTGAGGATGCAGACGTTGACTATGACTATTTGCGACTGAAGGATGTTCAAGTCTTTCTCATGGTTTACTATCATTAAACAGAGGTGATGTGAATGGCAAACAGTTACAGTATAAGCGTTCAAATCGAGATTGGCACGAATGAAGCAAAAAAGAACGGTGTTCGAGATGCCGTGGTTCTGATGCTTAACAATGCTAAGGCAGCAGGCAACATTGTGAGTGCAACGTGGAATGTGCGTGAAGTTCCAATAACGGAAGGCGGTTCAATATAACTTATTCGGAAGTCTAGGCCATGGCAATTTTCACGAATGATTTTGAAGAGGGCGATTTCACAGCATGGACATCTTCAACAGGAGACTGTGACATTGTTCATGTTCCCGTCCATCATAACGCTCATGCCGCACACTTCCTAGAAGATGCGAACACTGGAACTGCTTGTTACGCACGGAAAAGTCTAGTAGCGATAGATGACGTTTACACAAGAGGTTATGTTCGTTATGCACAACTTCCCACTGCCAACGCGGAAACTAGATGTTTGGCTTTGATGAGTGGTGCCACTGTGAAACTTGTCCAAGCTAATATTCGGGATGATTTTGGAGATGTGAAATGGACAATGCGCACTTTGAATGAGGCAAACAGGGATGTCACGGACATAACGCCCGTTGTTGACACATGGTATTGTATAGAATTATGGTATCATCGCGGAGTCGCTGATGGTGAAGCAAAAATGTGGATTAACGATGTAGAAAAGGCTTCAAGAGGAGCCTTACCTTCAGATGTTGCTGTTGAAAACGTTCAGGTGATGTGTGAAGCATCGCAAGCAGTTTCAACCATAGATGTCAATAATTACATTGATTGTGTGAAGGTTGATTCTGCTTATATTGGTCTTGAAGCCGCAGGTGGTCCAACCGTCAAAAAAGGTTCTTGTGTCCCAGCAATGACCGCTCTTTTGACAAAGTTTAGCTCTCTTAAGCAGACTAGGGAGCCAAAGTTTCAGCCTCGAACCTTTCCAAAATTCACGCCGAGGAGCTTGATCTAGTTGAGTTTTTTCTGTACTCACATAATCGCAAAAGAACAGTTGCCGGGAGCGACGTCAGTAATCACAATCGCAGTATCAGTATTCTTCGCATTTACCGTTGAGGACCTGAATCAAATCAGCCTAGAAGTAACATCTTTCGACCGAATCAACGTGCAATCTAGCAAGTTTGATCGGATCAACATCACGGTTACGGAGCAAACTGACTAAATGTACAAAGGCGAAACAGTAAGCAAGCAGATGACTTTCCGCGACAAAGACGGAGTCCTCATCGATCCTGACACAATCACAATCACGATTTACAATCCATCAGGAGCGAGTACTGCGACGCCGACAGCATCGAAGTCTTCAACTGGAATTTGGACGTTTGATTATACTCTTGCTTCTGATGCGCCTGTGGGAATATGGGTCATCACGGTTGCTGGTGTGAAAGGCACGTACGTGAAGAAATATGCTGAAACCTTTACGGTTGAAGCTTTACCAAGCTGATGAACATGTATTGTGAAACAGAAGATGTAAAAGCATACAGCAAAATCGCGTACACAGACCTAGGCTACGCGAACGATACAGCTTTCATCACGTTTCTCCAGAACCTTATAGAACTTGCGCAAAGCATTATCGACAACTATTGCCGCGTGCCTTCAGGCTTCTTTAAAATTGACGGCCTCTCTGTCACAAACGAATTTCATGACTACGGATACCCTTGGATAAGTCTGAACTACTATCCTGTTCTCTCTGTTTCAAAAGTAGAGTACAATGATCAAGGCTACGGAATAACGGCAAACTGGGTGACTGTAACCGAACCTGATTACCTCATGAATCTGTCTGCAGGACAGCTAATGCTTGTAAATAAAACACCTGCGATCAAGGAGCAAAGTGTCAGGATCACATACATTGCTGGGTATACGGCAACACCGAGCGGCATTAAACACATATGCATTCAACTATGCACGAATATGCTTCACGGGATCCTCCAGCGGAAAGTGAGCCCACAGGTCCAGGTGAACGAGATGGTCGTCAAACTTGTTGCGGTTGAGGCTTTCAACGAAGAGCTCAAGGGCATGCTCAGGCCCTACGTACGAAGGCTTGTGGTAGTTGGTTGATCTTTTTGAGCATTCAGGTTCAGGTTTCGCAGCGGGGTTTGGATCTCTCCCTGTTTGCTGACAAAGTCGAAGAAAAACTTCTGCCTGGGCTCGTGAGAGCATCTGTGGATTATGGTTACGCTTTGATGAGTGCTAGGGCTCCAGTGAGATCTGGCAGATTGCTTGGAAGCATTGAGAAGCGCGTTCAGGGTTTGGAAGGATCTGTCGGTCCAACTGTGCCTTACGCCGTCTACGTTGAGTATGGGACGGCGCCGCATGAAATTCGCCCGGTGTTCTCGAAGGTTTTGGCTTTCAAGGTCAATGGGAAAATGGTTTTCAGTCCGATTGTCAGGCATCCGGGGACGAAGCCGAATCCGTTTGTACGCAGAACGATGGAAGACGTTCAAAAGAAGATTCCTGAGTTGTGGAAAGAAGTGTTTGAGGAAGAAATCAAGTGACAAAATATTACGATACCTTCAACGCGTACCAAAAACATAAAAGTAAGTTTCACACCTAATCAAAAATATGATTAGAAGACAAGTCAACTCCCGTGGGAGTGAGATTAAGAAGTGCAAATTCTGCGGACAGATCATAACATCGGAAAATTGCTATCCCTCCCTCTTCAAGACCCATAATTATGCTTGTAAAGGCTGTTCAAATCAGCGAGTCAAAGAGTGGCAACAAAAACAGAGGGAATACTATAACGCATATGCCAGAAATTGGCGAGCTAAGAACAGAGAGAGATATAACGCATTAGCGCGCCAATCCTACAAGCGTAATGTTGAAAAAATTAGAGCATGGAGAAAGGAACACGCGCAAGAAATCAACGCTAAAAACACCTTAGCAACAAAGAGAAAAAGACTGAAATTGCGTCAGGAAATCCTTTCCCTCTTTGACAATAAATGCCCGAAATGCGGCTTTTCAGATCCTCGTGCCTTACAGATTGATCATATCCGTGGAGGTGGGAGAAAGGATCTCAATAATAGTAAGTGTCGAAGCACCTACTACCTCCGCGTACTCCAAAGCATCAAGTCTGGCGAGAAAACATACCAGATACTTTGCGCTAATTGTAACGCTATCAAAATGTTCGAAAATGGAGAGTTGAAAACATAGGATTCTACACTTCATACAAAGCCACATTTGACCAGGTCAAGGCAGATGTCCAGGCAATAACAAGTATCAAGAACGTTGTTCTCGGCGAACAGTTCAAAGTCACTGATTTGCCTATGGCCGTGATCAATCCCGAGCCCACGGACATTAGCCAAGCAGTTTTCGGGTCAATGCTTGAATGTAAAATCACTTTCAGCGTGGTCCTGATGATTCGTGAAACGGAGCCTACTAACTGGTTTACAGATATCGTTTCACTGATGGGTGACGTCGTCGACAAGATCCTGAGTGACCGAACCCTTAGCAACACCGTGAAAGATGTACTTCCCACATTCTTCAGTCCAGGTGAGATCCGCACCGGGAACAAGCTGTACTTTGGCGGCGTAATCAGGTTTTCAGCTTTATTGCTCTTCATTCCTTGAGGGTTCTATTTGCATAAAGAGTTGAAAGAGCACCTCCTGAAACAAGTCATCAACATTTGTATGCGTGTGATAGACAAACTCGTGCCCGAGCCCAGGGCTCGTTATCCGCAGACAAAGATGGTTAAACACGTCTTCCAGCAACTCTTCAACGCGTACTGCCTGGAAGTTTGGGGCGGACGATTCGACGATGTACCCCATCAAAACCTCGAGGGCCTGCAGGACAAGAACTTCCTGCATTATCTTTCGGCAACTCGGAAAATCCTGTTGTACGTAGGCGAGAATGATCGCTACTATAGGGCTTGGATCGGCCTAGCATTCATCGCTGCGAAAGAAGAATATGGACGAGCCCTCGAGAGCCTTAAGCAAGAAGAATTTCGTTCGAATCACCTTGAAATGTGGGAATGGACGCCGCTGCCCGTTTGTGATTCCTATTTCGAGGGGAGTAAGTCGGAATTTCTTGAAATGATGCTTACAGGTCACCTGTCAAACTTGTTGCGAAAGAGATTTGCCTCGATCCCCCCCCCACATGAGCCAACCAAACATGAAGAATAAACACGATTGCAGGTAAAAGGAAGATTACAAGTAGTTTATGACGTTTCAACTTCATTGTTTTGCCTTAGTCTTCTATGACAAATACGGCATATTGTAATGACTTCAAGCGGCCTAGAATAGTCATAATGGTGACGTTCTAGTTGCTCTGTAGTATTGCAGATTGAACATTTGTCACTCAAAGGAATATAATAACGAGCTAGACTTTTTGCCTTTATCTTTTCAATGTTATTCAAACTGTAAAGTTTAGCGTATTGAAGACGCTCGACACGGTGACGCTGATAGGAAATTCGGTTATTTATGCAACGTTGGATGCGGTGAGATGATGAGTAGACCCTATTATACTCACGTCTCTTTTCAGGTGGATAATACCGTTTACTCCTAGCAATCTGTTCCTGTCTGTGCTCTTGATAATACAGTTTTTTGTCACGAAGTATTGCCTCTCTATGTGAATCGTAATATGCCTTGCAATGTTGTATGTCGTCTTCACGACTCTTGTAGGGAGTCATGAGTTACGTTATTGCAGGGAGTGGAATAAAAATCTTTACGTGAGTATCATAGGTATTAAATTACCAAAAAAAGGAAAAATGGAGGTTGAAAAATGGTAAACAGTACACCAGTTATAGGACGAAACGGCAGCATCACAATCAACGGTGCTGAAGCAGGCTACATCAAAGGCGTCACATTCGACATTGATGCAGACGTTATCAAAGACTACAAATTCACAAGCGATGTCCCCGCGGTCCTTGAGAGTGGAAACAAGAGTTTCAAGTTCAGTTTCGAGAAAATGTTCATTGACACGACATATGCGGCTCTCGTTCTGGCAGGAACAAAGATGACGATTCTTCTTGGACCTGCAAACTGCACTCCCACGGGACAGCCAAAATACACGTTGACGAACGCGATTATTCTGCATCATGGCTGGCGCGACGAACAGAACGGCGTTGTCATAGAAAACGGGTCTGGAGAAGCAGCTACCTTAGCGATCGGAACATACTCTTAGGAGCCTTGAAAAATGTCTGCGAAGAAGAGCCCTGCTGAAGTGGGAAAAGAACTCTTTGAAAAAGAAGAAGCTGAAGGCCGTGCTGCTGCAAAGAAATTTGATCCGAAGATGCTTGTGAAGAAAGCTACTCAGAAACACATGGTTCTTGACGGCGACGAAGAAATCTATTACTATCCTTTGGTACTTGAGGATACTGCTGATTTGAGTAAGGCCAAGACAAACGAAGAATATTCGACTATGATGCTTTGGAAAATGCTTGAGAAAGCTTATCCTGGACTGACTCTTGAGGACGTCAAGAAGTTTCCAATGGGCAAGGGCGCAAGGATCCTGCAACTCCTAATCGAAGCTGAAGGTTTTTTGCCAACGAAGAAGAAATCCGCAGTTTCATAGAGTACAACGAAGACGCACAAGTCATCGGTTTCATTGCACACGAGTACGGGTACACACTTGAGTATGTTGGGAGTTTGACGCCTTTCCAAGTTTCTTTTCTTTTGAAGTGGGCTGCCTGGTTCACGGGGAAAACGAATCGCAGAAGGATATGATATGAGTACAAATCTTCAAATCAATCTTAACGCAGTCGATAATGCCAGTGGCACGATCAGTAATGTGGGCAGCAGTGCGAAGAGTCTGGTTCTCGGTTTCAACAACGTGGCTTCAAGCGCGCTGAACCTTTACAACATGGTTGATCGCGTCAGAGATAGTCAGGTAATGTTAGATCGTGCAAACCTGACTGTGATGAAAAGCACAGAGTCCGTTCGTGATTCTCAGAACAACTTGAACAAGGTCCTTGAGAAGTTCGGGGCAGGCAGCGAACAAGCAATAGATGCTTACAACCGATTGATGCTTGCGGAAGAAAGCTTGAAGGTATCTACTGCGAGAGCAGACATGGCAGCTGAAAATCAACGCAAAACGATATGGTCGATGGCTGTTACCACGATGCCAACAGTGATCACTGGACTCACGGGACTAAAGACAACTATTCAATATCTTCGCACCGAATTAGAATTAACTAAAGCTGCTGCCATTGGACTTTCATTGGCCGTAGCTGCAATTCCTCTTGCGGGAATAGTCATTGCACCACAAGTCCGTGAGTTCGCGTTAAGTCTGCGAAAACAGTTTGGAATGCCAGAGTTTCCAACAATTGGCAAAAGCGGTTTATTGACGCCGCCTAGCATAACGTTGCCAAGCGGCCCGAGTGGTGCAACGGCTAATGTGACTGATTACACCCAAGCTTTGAAAAATTTAAACACCACATTAACCCAAACAACAAGCATCGTGTCAACACAAGCACCGTGGATTGAAGTTTGGCAGAAACGATGGCAGGACACAATGGATCGTATCAAGGGCGTGAATGTTGAACTTCAAAAGACGCAAGATGTAAACCAACGCGTTTTTGACAATTTGATCCGTAGTTACAACGTGGAAAAAGCACGTGAAGCCGGCAAAGATTTCGTTGAGGCTTACACGAAAGCATGGGAATCAAGTAGTATGCTCCGCGCAATTGCGGTTGCTGTCCGTTTTGCGAATGCCATGAAAATTGATTTGCAAGATGCCGTCAACGTTCTTGATGAACTTATGCGCAAAATTGAAGCACCTGCAGAAGCGGCAAGGGGGTATGATTGGCAAAACTTGGGCGGTACCGGACCCGTGTATGGTTTAGGTCCAGGACAAATTATGCCTACCAGTTTGCTTGGACCAGCTGCGCAGTTTGCTGCAGGCGGCAAGGCTACGGACATTATCATTGACGCTGGCACCCCAATTAATTATCGTTTCGAGTTTCATGCGCCTCTCGTCGCGGTAATAGGCGGCGGAGGCGGCAGCACGCAAAACTTGAAGATGGTTGCAGGCATGATTCAGGAAAGTTTGAAACGGGTTGTCATTGAAGCCAGCAGTCCGAATGCGCCGTCGACGGAAAAGCAGATTCGAATTTCAGGGGATGTTGGTATCCCGGCGGTTCAAATGGCAACGCAAGTGTCGACTGTGGGAACGTTGTTGCGTATGAAGGCTGCGGAAGGAAGGGTTTACTAATGGTGTTGGGAGAGCAAGTTAGAAGCCTCAGTGACGAATCAAGCAAAATAGATGACTCAACCATTTATCTACGGAATATTGCTTCTTGGGGAACTATTCACGATTATGGCAATATAGTCTTAACTGAAAATTCTCTGCTAGTTCTCAAATTCACCATGAGTGGCGCCTACGCTAGTGAATATCGTCTAAAAGTCGGAGGTGTCTCAATATGGGCTGGACATATAGGTGCAACAGGCAACCTTCTCATCTATGTCGCCGCGGGTACTGTTAACATCTTAATGGAAAATTATGGCAACGGACAAATAAATAGCATGAAGGTGGGAATCGCAAAGTTCACTGACCAAGTCAGTTCACTTCTTGCGACTTATTCAAGCACGATAAATCTAACCGTTGCAAATCGAGAAACATGCATCGGCGCATTAAAGAATGCAGTATTCGCGGTACAATGTTTCGCATCAACTCCAGGAGGGCAGACGAATTTTGAAAATGTTGGAGACACATTAACGAATGGTGTAAGCCTTGCTGTAGACGGCGTTCAAGTAGATTGGACTGCGAGAACTCAAGACACAGGAAGTTACGAAGCCGCCTCTGCATACTATTATGGTAGCCTAAGTGTCGGCTCGGCGCATTCATTCGCGATCACAAAAGACAATGCGAATACTGTTGTAAAGATCACGATTATTGCTACCCCATGGATTCTAGCTGCAATCGACAACGAGCCCGTAACGTTGAATTTTGCGCAGATGGGCACGTTCTACGTGATGCTTGAGCCTCTAGTTAGTGATCCGACTAAAAACAGTAAAATCGGCAAGAAAAGAGCTGTGAGTTTCGGAGACAGCACCGACTATTACAGCATTGCGACTCCTGCAGCGGGCATCATGACGCATTCATACACATTCGAAATAATTGATGTTACAAGTCAATTCTGGGTGGTTTCAGGCTTATTCGGATGCGTGAGCCATATAGCAGTTGACGAAAGATGACCGTCACTTTAGATAGCAAAACACTTGACTGCAAAAGTTTAGGCGAAGGCTCTGAAGTTGTTGCTCGCCAATGGGATGCTTGGGTTAGCGGCGCTTTCAAACGAAAAGTGAAAGTGCGAGGCATAGTGCGGGCTTGGACGTTGGACTGCGTTGAAAACGGTGTCGCATGGGCAAGTAGTCAAGCTAAAAGCTTTGAAGACACAGCGACGGCGGGGACAACTGTCGCTTTTTCTGTGACTGATGAAGTCCGAGTTATCAGCACAACAGTCTACATTTTAGCAGTGGCTATTCAGGTTGCAGATCTTGCCGGCAAAAACATCCGATATTTCACGGTCACGCTGCAGGAAGCATAACGTGTTTTTCTCAGTACCAAAAATGAAGATTTTGAAAGTAGATACTCAAACAACTCGGCAGCAGGTGGCAGCGCAGCCGATCCCGTTCAAAATAGAAATCGACTCAGAATATCAAGACTTTTTCGAACAACTTCTCTCTTCGCAACATTGGTGGTCCAGCCGGCCCGTTGGCATTCCAGATCACCGAGCCGACGGGCACGTTGATTTCTACGATGAGCCCCACGGGCATCTCGATCACGGACAAATCGTAGACGTCAAACTCAAAGCAAGCCGCTCTTGGAGAATGTGGAGATGGCCTCACTTTTATGTAGAAGTCTCCGGTTTAACAAATCCGATCGGACGCTTCTGTTTCAGCGGCTGGGGAATATTAGTTCTTCAGATCTCTGGGCCCGTCCTCAATTTCACTGTTACCACTCGATTTAACACAATAATGCTGGGGACGTGAAAAATGGAAAGACATGCCGATGACAAGAACGAAAAATACGTGAGAAAAGACGTTCATGAAGTTCAAATGAGTAAAGTCCAAGACTTGTGTATTGAGAAACATAAGGTTGTAGACTTCAGAATCACTGCATTAGAGGAAGCAACAAAATCTATCAATAGAAAAATCTTGGCCACGCTCATCTTCACAGTTATGACGTTGATTTCTATCATCGTGGCAATTGCCACTCGCGCATTAACGTGAGGCTGAAAGCGGAATCGAAGTCTTTTCATATTGATGCTTTTTGCATCTCCTTGCTCCTAAGGGGGCTTCGGTTCCGCCAGCACTTTCTTTCTAATGGAGGTGATCGAGTAGTGAAAATAAACGTCTATCTTGCAGTCGTTCTCCTGCTGGTGTTGGCTGGAGTCTTCGGAGGAATCTCTCTCATTGTCGGCACGATCAACACCGATGGAATGCCCGATTTCATAGTCGTCTTTGTCAACGGCTTGAAGTATGTTTTCTTGACTTCAGCAGTGGCGCCGTTCTTCGTGATGATCCGAAACGTCTACGGTTACTTCACCAACAAAGCTGCCAACCCAAACAGTGAGATGCAATATGAGGGAGCAAAACTCTTGAAAACTTGGCTCATTTATGAAGGATACATTAAAGGCATCGGGATCCTAGTCGTCACCTTCGCAGCCGGAACCAAATACGCACCCTACAGCTACATGATCTCTGGATCCTTGGCCTTCATTGTTGACCTTGTTAGAAAGAGCCTCAGCGACATAGCGACAGGTCGTAACGCACCGGTCTAAGTTGAAAAGACTTCTGCGAGACTGCAGAACAGTTTTGAAACCCTCTTTTTTAAGGACTCTCTTTTTGTCAGTTTAAATTATCAAGCAGCGAGAGCTCTGAACCCCTAACAGTAACGATCGATCTCTTCATTACCTTGAGCGCGCTGGAGAACAAATTCGTACACAGTAACTATGACTTCAGGGTTCCAAGACCCTTGACCGTAGATCTCTTCCCAGGCTGCTTTAAATTCCCAAATGTTGCTGTAGCCTTCTTTTCGAATGTCTGCGAGTGGTATGTCACCTAACTTCTGCTTGAATTTTCGGGTTATGAGGATTCTGCCTACGGGCTTGTCGAACCAGCGAGCTCGGATTCCATAGGTTTTTCCGACTTTCCATTCATACTTGTGGGTTCTACGTGTCTGGGTTTTCCTGCCCTGTAGGGTGGCGTCAAGGTGTTTCTGTTTGAAGATAGCCATCTAAGGTCCCTGGTTTCCTATTCTTCTTTTGCCATTTAATATAACAGATTTTGCACATTTCCTGATATTTCTTGTAGTCTGGGCCGTCTGGCCGTACGAGAACGTTCCTTATTTCGCTGTCTGGTTCGCATTCGTTGCAGTAGAGTCTTCCGCAAAGTGGGCATTGGCAGCCGCCAAGTTGTTCGTCGATGTTTTTGCCGCAGCCGTCGCAGATCTGCTTTCCTTCTTTAGTGATCGGCATTTTCATTCTCCTCTAATGGCGGCAGCCCCTTCTTGTCGCGGTTGATATCTCGGAGAACCATGACTTTTGCAGTGTAATAATAGCCTCCTTCTTTCAATTCGCTAGGTTCAGCAGTGATGCCGGTGAAATCTTCTTTCAAAGTTCTCGCCTGTTCGCATTGGAAAAGACTCTGGGCGCGCACCCAGATCTCTCTTCTTACTTTTGGCCAGAATTTGCCTGGCATCTTAATAGTCCTCTGGAAGCATGACGGTAAATTTCTCGAATTCGTTTGCTCCTATGAACACCTTGCGTTTCATGCCATCTGGAAATTCGATGAATCCAGAGTAGAACGTGTCGAGGATCCCCCTGCGAGTAATAATTTGCTGTGCTTGCGTCAACAAGTCTAGCATGTTGCACATTCGCAGATGCTTTTCCTTCTTGAACTCGCAATGCGTCGCTCCGACTACTTTGCTGCAGTATTTCTCAAAGTTATAGCGGCAGAGCTCAGATTTGCCAGCGTCCTTCTGTTCGATGCCGTGGCTGCACGTCATTTCCCAATAGCCTTGGCTCAAGAGGTTCGTTGTGACGTGAGAAATCATTCCAAAACCGTCTTTCCATTTCAGGCTCAAAATCCGCACATCCAGGAGAAAGCCATCTTCGACCGCTTGATCGCTGGTGTACTTGTAGATCAGGTTCTTCTCGTCGAACAGGCCGTCTTTCTCGTCGGTCATTCTAGAGTCCTCTCCAACCGCACTGTCCGCAGCTCAGGTAGGATCCTGTCAAGCGATCTTGCAGGAGTTGGTTGCCGCAGGTGGGACATTTCTCTCTCGGATCATGTAGATCATATCCTTCTGGGGTGGCGATAATCTTGTCGCCTCGCAAAGCCAAAACTCTGCTGTTTGGCGGGTTTTCTGGATTTCTGACTTGCATTTTGCTTAGACCTCTAAAAGAAGGAAGAGGCACTGCCCTACTTAAACCATAGGATGGAAGAAAGAGCTATGAGCCACCGGCTTTTTCAAGAGGTCTAAGCCTGAAAAACGATTCCGGCAGCCCACAGCCATAAAGACTCTCTTGCTCTAACCTGATAAATCTTGCGCGCTGTGGGCTTTCTCTTCACTACCTCAGCTACCGGACCCATAAGCCACGGCGACTCTAGGGTATCTGAGGCAAATGAATATATTAAGTGTGGTGTTTTCTGTTTTGGGAGAGGGAAGTTGAAGGATTGGCGCCGCAAATATGAGTACGGTGTCACTCGAGGAGAGGTCCAGGCTTTTATCGATGGCAATCTCTGCGTGAGGCAGTTTTTGGCGAAGTATTCTGAGGCAAGCAAGTATAATTTCAGTCGCTATCTGTGTATGTTCTTTAAATGGTTGAGGCTCCGGAAGAGTCTTGAATTGGAGCCCGCTGAGTTTCTGCAGTTGTTATCTGAGAAGCGTCAAGCGGTGTCGGTTGAGGATCGCTGTTGGGGACGCAACCTGGTCCTCGAGTTCACCAGGGACAATCCCGATTTGAAAGGCAAATCTCATAGCCTTCTTTATGGCGCAATGTTCAAGAGCGTTAATCTTTTCTGCAAGGCTCACGAGGTTGACTTGACGAGCGCTCGAGGCGTTTACGGTGAGAAGAAACGTCGTAAGTATCGTCCGGCTCCCTACACTGTTGCTTTGGCAAAGAAAGTGTTGGCCGTCGTCAATCAACGAGATCGGGCGATCTGCATGCTAGGCCTCCAGACCGGGCAAAGCGTCAAGCAAGTCCTCGACGATATCAATAGTCAGTACGATTACATAGTACGAATGATCAATCAAGGAAAGCGTAGGATCCGTTTTGATTTTGCCGAGCGTAAGAGGAACGGATTTCAATACTATACGTTTTGTTCTCTTGATGCAATAACGGAACTGCAGAAGTGGCTCCCTATTCGCAAAAGATGGTTAGGCAGCCGAAAGAGCCCTTGCTTGTTCATTAAAAGGAACGGAGACAAATTAACTCCAGATGCCTGGAAGAGCCCGTTCAGAGAAAGGCTGCAACGTCACGGCATCTACAAAGGACCCTATAGCGTTATCTTTCATATGTTCAGAAAGATCTTTGAGTCAGAGGCGAGCCCTCCAGACCGAGGGATCAGCAAGGACTATGTGCGGTTTATGATGGGACACGCCGTCGACGACATCAATGGAGATCAACTGGATATTCCTGGAGGAACATATGACCAAGCTCCCTTCACTCATCCCGACGTCGTTGAAAGAGAGTACAGCAAACTGGAGCCCTACCTCAACATTTTTTCGCAGCGGGCAAGCGAGGATCCGGATCTTGCTTTGAAAATGAAGTTTGCGGAAACGTTCACTCGATATTTTGAAGAGAACCCCGGTAAGGAAGAGAAGTTTCAGGAATTCCTCAAGCGGCTCTGAGACGAGCCCTATGCTTGAGTACAGCTAGGGGGACCAGGGCGATTGTCAGCATTGCGAAAAGGAGCCCAAGGGGGAATTCTGGAATTGATTGTAAGTCTTCATAGATAATGATAGTATAACTTTGAGTGTTCGCTGTTGAGATTGTCAGATAGAAAGTCCCTGCCTTGTTATGAATATAGGTTACTCCGTTTGTATTGGCTGATCCGGTTTTGTAGATGTAGGCGACATAGGAAACAGTTTCGCCTTGCGGATAGGCAGCAATCAAAAAGCCCCCCATGTCCGGATAGTTCGGATCCGGCGTGTATGCCCAAGTGATCCCCCATTCTACATGGCTGCACACAAAATAATTAGTAGTGTAGGTTTCTGAGCCGGAGCCATTGAATCTTGTTACTTCTGTCCAATTTGAGGCTTGAACTGTTGAAATCAGGGCGATAGTAATTGCCACCGTGAAAAGAGCCAAGAATTTTTTCGTTCAGTTCACCTCTTAGATGTCAAGTTTCCTTTCATTTTAACTTATCTCTCCATGCGAGCCCTATGTCCTTTCCACTGTGAGTTTAAATCTGCGAGTGTTTGTAGAGTTCTTTCGCAGAAGGCGTTAGGAATTGTCGAAAATCTATGTATCCATTCAAGTTTATGAATTGCTTGAGAAGAAGGCAAAAAAAGAGTGTTCATCTATTTCTGACCTTGTTTCTCGTCTAGTTCAATCATTTGGGCTAAACGCCAAGTGACGTATCCAGAAAAACTTTTGATGCCATCATGTATTGCTAATTTGTCTTTTTGTGATTTGTACTCTTGCATAAGATAGTCGTAAATTTTCTGTTGAACCGTGATACTTTTGTAGCCTGGTTTGGGCATATCTCTTCCTAAAGGTAGATTACGGTACTTACTATTTATGGTTTCTGTTTCTTAACTCTTACGAGTACTGTAAAGGACAGTAAATCTTAAATACTGTTAGTACTGTATAGGACAGTAACAAGGAGTTAAAGAAATGCCAGAAGAAGGCTATAAATCCATCACCGTTCGCGAAGAAATATACACAAAACTCCAGAACCTTGCGGAAAAGAACAGTCGGTCAATTTCTAAACAGATTGAATATTTCCTGAAAACTTGGAAGGAGGCGTAGGTTTTGGTTGATGAGTACGATCTCAGCGTTTCCAGCAAAAGTCTAGGCAAACTGTATCCGATTTTGAAGGATAAGACGGGCAACGTGATTGATGGTTTTCATCGTCAGAACGCTGATCCTGAATGGCCTTGCGTGACCGTTGAAAGCGTGGATAATCCTGTGAAATTAGAGTTAGCGCGTTTGGCCTCAAATTTCTGCAGACGCGAGATTCCTGAAAGTGAGATGCAACTGCGAATCAGTTTCTTGATTAAGAATGGTTTGAAAGTTGAGGAGATCGCTGATCAGACAGGAATCAGCAAGACCACGATTTACAAGTACATGCCCAAAGAGATGAAGAATGAGATACGATCTGAGGTCGGAAGGCTCGGTGGCGAGGCAAAGGCTCATAATTTTGCTACGCAGACGAACCAAACTGTTACGATGCAAGATATTGTTTCTTGTGACCGCTGCCACGTTTCCACGTCCACACCCGTCGAATGGAACAACCATCAACTCTGCGAACAATGCCACAACAAAGCCCAGGCGAACCCTGACGCTTTCAACAGTTACTTCGGTTATCAGAGCAAGAAACCTGAACCAAAAGTCGTCTTAACCACAGACACAGTCAGACCTCTTGAAAAATGGGAGGAACGTAAGGCTCACATGAGTCCTCAGCATAGCAAAATGGAAGGCATCGTAATCGCTTCATTGATTGAGTCAGGCGTCACAGGCATCATTCAAGACCATCATTTCTGTGTTCAAGAAACTATTCCCGACATTTACTTGCCAGCACAAAACCTTGCGATTTATCTTGACGGCGAAGTCCACGATCATAAACAAGAGCGAGACGAACAACTCCGCGAAATGTTGACGAAGCGGCATGGCGTGAAAGTTCTGAGTTACAGTTATGACTCAACTAGCCAGAAAGAAGTTGATCGCGTGACGAAAGAAATCTTGGCAGTTGTCAAGACGGAGGCTCTTGATGAGTAGGTCGGACGTTTTCTTTGCTCGTTGCATCGAGATTCTTGAAGGTAAGTTGAAAAAGAAGAGCCTGGAGGCTAGGCCTGAATGACTGACGTGGAAATGCGTGTAATGCGGCATAGTCACACCCAGACGGATGAGGGCGAGCCTGTCTATTCCGTCTTGTTCACAGACTGGTCCGCAGACCTCAGCAAACAAGGCCTTTCTCAGATCAAGTTGACGTTACGGAGCACTGACGAGTCGCTTTTCAAAACTTATCCTTTAGGGCGAAGAGTATCCTTGAAGCTGCATGATCCTCAGCGCAAACTTGGTGGGGCCTCTTAATGCGGCTGCCGAAGCTTGTCAGTCGGCTTTTGGCTCCCGTCCTAGTTTGTTTCGGAGTCCTCGGGATCGTGATGGTGGTTGTCGGTGCACGTAAGAAGGAGGCTTCAGATGCAGCCCGCTAAAATTGACAAGGAGTCTCAGGCTCTTTTGAAACGCCTTGATCTCTTGAAACGTGACGTCGAGGACCTGGACCTGCAGATCCAGAAGATTGTAGAGGAGGCGTCTGCATGATTAGTCTCGTGCAGTTGAAAGAGCGTTTTCCAACTCAGAACGTTCCTCCATACGGCGAATGCGTCATCGTTCCCGGTACAGAGTTCGACCCGGATTGGGAGGCAATGCTCGATGAGGGAGGTTACGGCTGCATTTTTACAGATATCAACGGCAAAGCGGTCACGTTGGTTCTGACGATAAAACGTCATGGAGACTCTAGGAAAACTGTTCACATGCCCAGACGCATACCTGAGAAAGAGGAGCCTCCGACACCTGAACCGACAAGAAAGCATCTGCCTAGAATTAAGGGTCCGCAATGGAGTCGAGAAGACGAGAACCGATTAATCAAACGGGTCAGCGAGTTAAGCGGCACCATAAAAGGAAAATGCGGGATCCTCACGAAAGAGTTCCAGGGACGCACCCCCAATGCTTTAAAACAGAAGTTCAAGAAACTTGTGGATGCGGGCAGGGCTCAGCCGGCGAAGAGGGGACGACCAAAGAAAGTTGTTACTCGTAAGGGGCTGGAGAAGGCTCTGGAGAATGTTTGTCCGGATTGCGGTTTACCGGAGGATCTATGTTGTTGTGACGAAGAGAAGAAGGAAAGTCTGAAACAAGAGCCCAGGACTCCGCTAGAGAACCTCGTTCCTTCCGGCTTGATGCAGTTTGAGACTTACTGCAGAAAATGCGGAACACGCCGAACTGTTGAAGATCATGATGTTTGGCGTCGGTGCCCGGTCTGCCTGGAGCCTCTGATCATCTGGAACGTTGAGGAGACCGAGTAGATGGATCTCAAGAAAATTTACAGTGACGACCCCCTCATCAAGTATAAGGACACTGAAATCAATCCAGAACGGACTAAACATCAAATCGACGGCGTACTCAGCGAATATGAAGTTCAAGACATCTTTTGGCATTGGAACCAGAAAGTCATTGAAAGCGGAGAACCAGGCGAAATCTATGTCATGTTCAAAATCGAAGAAACCATCGAAGGCTTACCCGTCAAAGTCGGAGTCCGCGTAGACTGCCCAACAATCTGGGACCGAGCGAAACCGAGAGGAAGACCGCCTAAAAGTGAAATAGTGAATTGGCAAGTCAGCATACGTGCTATGCACTGGTTCATTTACACACATCTCAACAGCGCATACGCGATGCACTCAAGCAAAACAATGGCCTTCCTGCCCTATGTGCAGACGGGTAGAGGTCAACAGTTGAAAGATATGATTTTGCCTGAACTCCAAACGTACAAAGCCCTTGAGAATACGCCTGAAAAACAAGGTGGTTTTGACAGAAGCCATGTGATTGAAGCGGAAATCGTAGAAGATAAGGAGGACCCTATCCAATGACTGTTCAGACGCCTGTAGAATTTGCTGAAAAAATCGTTGAAACCCTGGCAATCAAAGCTGAAGAAGTCGGCGATTTATTCAACATAGACGAAGACAAACAAGGCTATTTCGTAGCTACATTGTATCCGAAAAAGTTTCTGAATAAAGAACAGTTTAAAATGATGTGCGCTCTCGTCAAGGATTTGGGAGGCGAAGGCTACCTTCAAGGCGCGAAAAGTTGGATGGTGCCTGGTCCTTTGGCGAAAAAGAGCCCTACGCCGATACCCGCTGCGGGCTCTCCTCTTCCAGGGGACTTAAAAGCAGCTGGTCAATCCACTGCCAAGATCAGTCAGTCAAGCGAACTTCACATTTCCGCTCTCTCAGAGGACGAAGATGTCAAAGGTCTCAGGGGCTCGTCTAGGAAGATAGGCCGTCTCTATCCCGTTCTAGTGGATCCTTCCGGGAATGTGATCGACGGTTTTCATCGACTCAAAGCGGACCCTGACTGGCCTAAGTTTACGGTTGAAGGGATCCAGGATCCGGTGCAACTGGCTAAGGCTCGTTTGATTTCTAATGAACGACGGAATGTTTCACCGGAAGAGAAAGGCCGATTGCTCCGAGAAATCATTGTCTATACAAATTGGAGCATGAAGCAACTTGCCGAGGAACTCGGTTGGGGCATCAGCACAGTCTACCGCTATTTGCCTGATGACTTGAAAGATCAGACTAAAGCAGCCGCTGGGGCTCTTGGGGGCTCAGATTCTGCTCTAACCCTTAGAGCACCTGATGGGAAACCTGTTTCAGTTGAAACTGTGAAGCCTCAAGATATCACTTATGGTAAGGCTCGTGAACTCCTTGACACTCCTGCAGGCCGTGAAGTTCTCATTGACGCGGTAAAAGAGGCTGTAGCGAAGGGTGAAATTCCAGTTTCTCTCGATAAGGAAGAGCCCTTGTTTGCTGAAGGCATCGCAACGGTGGAAGACGAACATGAGCCCCTGGAAGGTTCTGAGAAATCGGGTGTGGGCTCGTTTGAAACTGTTCACCGTCACAAAATTGAAGGCACTCAAGTCGGCGAGTTCACATGCACTGAATGTAATCAACATTTCTTCATCGACCACATTTCCGCTGACAAACATAGGCTCACAAAAGTAAGGAGCGCTCCAGAATGAGTGAACATAAATTCACTTTGCTTGACTGCTTCTGCGGGATGGGAGGAGTTTCAGACGGTTTTGCGTTTGAAGGTTTCGATGTCATGGGCACAGACATCGTTGACGCGCCTAAGATGTTGGGTTACAAGCATCATTTCATTCAAGCGAATATGTGTGACTTGAAAGGTGAAGCCTTCAAAGGTTACGATGTGATCTGGGGAAGTCCACCATGTAGAGACTTCTCACAAATAGGTCTACTCTATGGCAAAAGATGGCGGAATCCACCTCACCCTGAAAATGGACTTGTTTTGATTGACTGTTTTCTGGACTTTGTGAAAGATGCAGCCCCTCATTTTTGGATAATGGAGAATGTGGCTAATCTCAAGAAATTCTTCAAGAAGTTCCAACCGAGGACAGAAGGATTCATCACTTACGGAAAACGCCACGTCTTTTACGGGAACTACCCGCTTTTCCTCATGCCACGTGACATGCGAGTAAAAATCCGTTGTAAAAATAAGAATGGGCACGATCAACCAAGCATGAAGTATTTGGAACCAACGCCATGTCATAATAGAGCAATTCAGTCGGCGCAACATGCTAGGATTCCTTTGGCTTGTTCTAGAGCTTTTGCCAAGGCCTGTAGGGAGCAACTCGAAATCGAGGTTTCTGTATGAGTGATCGTGGGCTCTACAAGAAAGTGCCTTTAGCCAAACGGGTTTGCAGTTGGATTCACTGTCAAGAACCGATTGAACGCAACCTCATTCGATCAAAAGATGGGAGACTTTGGCATTACGGTTGCTATAACGATGCAAGGGACACCCACTATCAATGCATAGAATGTGTCGCCACGTTCGATGGAACAGAAGTCACTTTCGTAGAAGACAACTCAAGCTTTGGCGATGATTTTCGTCGACAATGGAAACCGCAGTGCCCAAGTTGCGGCGCCAATCTCAGAAGTCTCGCAAGTCAAGGAGGAATAGAATTTTGAAACTTCAAGAAGCTAAGCGTCTAGCCTTCAAAGTCATGCAAACCATCGGGGATTGTTGCGAGAAGGTTGAGGTCGCGGGATCCGTCAGACGCAGACGGGGAGAAGTCCACGATATTGACATCGTTGTTATTCCGAAACCGTTTATGTGGGGTCGCATTCCGATCTTGATGAGAAGCGAGCTCGACGCCAAGCCGGGCATCGGGGGTCCGGAGCTTATTCGCATGTACGTTCCTTTCGCTAACTCGCCAGATGGACAGGCTCAAGTTGACTTTTACGCTGCGAAACCTGAGACTTGGGGTGTCATTCTCTTGATACGGACGGGCAGCACAGACCATAACATACGCTTGTGCACGCATGCGAAGGCGTTGGAGATGATGTTAAGCGCGTCTCGAGGCGTGGTTGAGAAGGGCATGGTTGTAGCCAGCAAGACGGAAGAAGACATCTTTAAGGCGTTGATTTTGCCGTACGTTGCGCCAGGAGACCGAGAAGTATGAAGGTCTATACTGCTAAGCAAATTGACGTTATTCTCGGCGAACTCTTGGAATTGGAGAAGCTGGTCAGCCAAAACAGTTACGTTGTTTCTGCAGGCGTCAGAACCGAGTCTATCCACCGTCTTGAACGGATCCGAGAAGTCCTCCTCGAGGGCGAAGTTGTCAACATTCAGGTTCAGACTGAATAGGTGTTTTTTTTGGGTGAAGAGGAGATAGGAGATAGAGATAGAGAGAAAGAGTATACGTATACGTATATACGTACACGTACACATACTAAACGTAGAATAACGCTCTATATTCCTGAACAGTCCAGGCTTCTAATAGACAATGTTAGAGGCGTCCTGAAACGAGAAGGAAAAAGCATAAGTAATTTCTTCATTGAGCAACTTGAGTCTTATTATCGGTTACATGAGCCTGGCAATCCTCAACAACGTCTCGACACGATTTTGAAGCTTGGTAAAGCCTATCATGCTCCGAGCCCTGTCTGCGGCTTCAAAGATTGCATGCGTGACTCCGTAACTGTTGGAGTTTTTGTTCAGAACGGCAAAGAATACGGGTTATGCGAGAAACATTTGAAAGAAGCAAAAGACTGTGAGGGGAGCTGGAAGTTTCTATGAGAGTCTCATTGAAGAAATTGATTGGAATTACTGAATCCATTTTCAGATGTGAAAACTGCGGAGTCATTTATGAGAATCGAAGAAACGCTCAAGCTCTAGGAGCTAAACATGCCAAAAGCAAACAGCATATCGTACGAGGGACTCTTTCGCTTTATTTCACCTATGATGGAACAGACAAGGAGGTTTCTGAAAAATGAGGGTTTCAGAGCCCAGGCGAGCCCATGGGAAAAGTCCATCAAAACTAGGTTCGAGCCCTACACAGTCAGTTAGGCTAGGTATCCAGGTTTCAAAGTTTCTTCTCGCATGTTGTCAACTTGAAAGGAGTCATAGTTGAATGAGAAAATCTAGTGAAGGAATCAAGGATATGGTGCCATCTGAGAAAAGAGTCGAAAAACTGCATTTTGTCATGTTCGGTCAACTTAGAAGACATTCCAGAGTGCTATATATTCCGCTGGACAGGACTGTTGTGCGGTTGTACCGTTTGAAGAAAGGAGACATCGTCAAATACGGCTTGATGGAGTTGCGTAGGGCTCCTGCTGAGGACGAGCCCGAAGAGGAGAAGGGAGAACTGTGAGCAGTCGTCGTGATCTCAGGCCCAATCAGGTTCATGCTGTTCCCTTCAGTGTCGTGGTTGCTGTATCTAGGCATAGGCGTTTGGTTCGGGCTGGTTTGCCGTTGCTTGATTTGACGGCTGCTATGCGGAACTGGAAAAAGAGGGTTGAACGCGAATCTTGAAGCAGCGTGTTGAGTGCAACATTGACGAAAACCTGTTAAAGCAGATTGATAGAGCTGCTTCTCTCTTACACTTATCAAGGACCGATTTCATCGTAACTTCATGTAAGCATTATCTTCATACCATACGCCGAAACATTGAACCTTTAAAAGTTGAATTCTGACTCTTTTCTTTCATTAACCTCTAGTTTTCGATTCTCCGCTTTCCTCTATAGCGGAGGAAGTGAGCGGTGCCTATTATGGGGTATCGAAGAAGCAGAAGCATAGAATCACAGTTGAGACGAGCCCAACGACACTTTGTGTTAGCGGAAGCTTTCTACGATAACATACTTCATGAAGCAGTCAATAAATTGACGCCTCAACAAATCGCAGACCACGTAACCCTCACAATTCATGAATTAGACCCCGAAGCCCCTGACTATCTTCCTAATCAAGTAACAGTCATTCAAGGCGAAGTTTTGATTGAGCCAAGAGGGCAAGGAAGTTTGCAATGAAAGAAGAAGAACAAGAGGACGAATGGGACTCTGAAGATTATCCAGATGAAATGGCCGAAAAATATAGGATAGTATAGACTTATGGCCAGAGCTCCAGAGCAAACCGAACAGAGAAGACTAAAAATTATAGAGCTTCTTGGTCAAGGCTTTACTGAACGCGAAATCGCCAACCAACTTGAAGTTGCAGAAGTCACAATCTGGAAGGACATGCAAGCCCTCCGAACAGATCCCACTTGGTTCAAAAACTACATTCACGACCTTTTTCAACGAGCCCTAAACAGTCTCGATTTGAAGGACCCTGCTGACAGACGTTGCCTCTTCGCGAACATCTGTCGTCTAGTCGGCAAAACCATGCCCCTCGACGTCAAACTGGAAGCTCAGGGCAAAATCATAGTTAAAATGTGGACTCCTGAACAAGATGAGCATTCAAACGGAAATAAGGATTCCATATCTGCCACATCCAAAACAGAAACTATTCCACCAGGATCGGTATCGAGTAAAGTACAGACTGATTAGTGCTGGCACTGGAGGAGGCAAAACCATTGCCGGCGTCTTCGAAATCCTCAGTTGGCTCATCGAAAACAACGGCAGTGTCGGCTACATCTTTGAACCCAGTTATCCAATGGTCCGACGCATCCTCATCCCAACACTCGAAAGACTCCTTGGCTTCCCAATCGAAAGCAACCCGTTAATCTCAGCTTTCAACAAAAGCGACAGCCGAATAGACCTCACAAACGGGTCCCGACTATGGTTTGGCAGTCTTGAAAACCCGGAGATGGCTGAAGGCCCTAACATCGACGTTGTACACTTGGACGAAGGCAGACTCGTCCGACACTTCGAATTAGCCTGGCAAACGATCCTCAGAAGAATACGGGGCAGCGTTCCAGGGCGTTTTCCAACAGGCGCCTTCATCACCACAACCCCCGACGCTCCCGGCAGCGGACTCTACCGGTTCTTCGAAGACCCCTCAAACAAGGACCCCCAAAGCAAAGTTTACCGCTGGAGCATCTTCGACAATAAATACCTCACAAAAGAATACGTCGATAGCATAGTCCGAAGCCACACAAAAGGATTAGCCGACAGATTCATTTACGGACGCTTTGCTCAGGTCGGTGGCAAAACCTTCACATTCGACAGCACCTTACACGTACGGGAAATCAACAAGGACCTGCTGAGTGAAGTGCGTTATGGTGTTGACTTCGGATGGACAAACCCAGCATGCATCCTTGCAGTAGGGCTCGATCATGACGGTCGTATGTGGGTTCTCGATGAAGTCTACGGCAGTCAACTGCCAACTGAAAAACTAATAGAGGCCCTTCAAGACTTCTACGCTCGCTACGGTCGGGGAAGAATAATCTGTGACCCCTCGGACCCGGAAACTATCGAGATGATCAGGAGAGCCGGCCTCATTGTTGAAGGCAACAAATACAAAAGGGAAGACGGGATCCGGGAGCTCGGCAGTCGCTTCACAATTCAAGGCGATGCTAAACCTCGACTGTTCATCTCCTCGAAATGTGTTAATCTGATCGGGGAATTGGCTGAGTATGATGAGAATGTGAAAGAGAATGACCATTGTACTGACGCTCTTCGGTATACAGTTTCAATTCGCCCTCGGATGCATGGGCTCGTATCGTTCGGAGTTGTCGGGGAAAAATGAATAAGAAAAAGTGGCCATGGCCATTCAATAAGTTGCAGGCAAAACCTAACCCTGTCTCTCCTCCACGTAAGCTTCAAGGCTTCGTCACAGTGCAAGGTCCAACTTCCGGGCCTTACCTTATTTCAAGTTCAGATCAACCTCAAATAAGTGAGACTCGTATCCGAGGCAGGCTTGAAACAGCTAAACTAATTGAAGCTTCCGTGAATCCTGCTACAGCCGTGAAAGTCAGTGTAGGCACAGTTAGCGGCGTCAAATACCCCGATGATTTCAATGATTTCCAGGATTACTTTGATGCATACAACTACATTCCCTACGTCGCTCGAGCGGTTAACATCAAGCAGTTCATGATTTGGCAAATGGGCTACGGCCTTGAATCTGAAGACGACGCGAGTAAACAAGCCATCACAGACTTGCTAACGAACTTGCAGGCAGACACAGTGTTTCGGGACGGCGCCCTTTTCGCCCTTGTCTCTGGAAACATGTACTGGCAAAAACTGAAAGACCAATCATTTAAGCCTTTGAACCCAAGTAAAATGGGCTTGAAACTTGACAGTGACCAGCAAATCACGGAATATCATTACGAACCCAGTTTCGGCAAAGTGGACCACATAAAACCCGCTGATATCTTGCATCTGAAATTCAACGCGGAGCCCTGGGCGCTCTTCGGCGTCAGTTGCCTCCGCTGTGTTTTACCAACAATCAAAGCCTTATTGTTCATGGAGGAGAAGTTGCCTTGGATTGCTAGGCGCCGTGCAGATCCAATGTTGCACATTCAAATAGGCGGCAAAGACAACCCCGTTGACAAAGATACTTATGACAGAGTCAAGAATGGCGTGATCAATCGGAAGCCTGGTGAAGACATATTCAACGATGGCACAATCGAGCAGATTCAAGAGGTCTATCAGAGCGCAAGTGTCGGCGGACGTCAAACAGTTGAGCCTATTCTTGCTCATTTCACGCGTAATCTTGTTGCAGGGCTCGGAGTTCCAGAACCTGCCCTCGGATTCGGAGGCACCACAACAATGGCCACAGCAGAATATCAAGAGCGAATCCTAGAAGCGGAAGTCAGGGCTTACCAGCGTGTTCTCAAACGGTTCCATGAAGCCAACATATTCAGTCTTGTTCAAACCGGAAAACCGGTTAAGATGGTTTGGCGACCGATGAAAGAAGAGGATAAAACGAGTCTCAGCACCAAATTGCAGGGTGAAATTGAGCATGGCGTCGTAAGTCCAGTGTGGGCCCGCAAGATTCTAGGTTATCCCGATGAAGCGGGGAAGGGCACGGTTATGAGTGTACAGCTTGTGCCGTCCATGGCTTCGCAAAATCTGAGTGAGGAACGACAGAAACGGCTTGAAGCTTATGAAAAAATCAGTAAAGCACTTGATAAAGAGTCTTCTCACTCTTGAGTTTCTCCGAGAATTAACCTACAGTTTCATGTACGTGGCCGTGGTCGATGATCGGACTTGCGATCTCTGCCTTCAATATGACAAACATGTCATGACGGGCGAAGATGCAGAAAGAACCTTCCCATATTTGACTAAGGAACCTGGAGACAGCCTATGGTTTCCAAACAACCATCCATGGTGTAGATGCATGCTCATCCTACTTGAGGTTGGAATATAAATGCCGAAACATCCAGACTTTCAAAAAATCTATGACGCCTTCATGTGGCGTTATTGCAAAGACAAAACTGAATGCAAAGAAGGAAAAGACTACTATTACGCGTGGCTCAACAAACTAGGCTTAGACGACACTAAACCGTATCAGAAGCCGCAAGAGAAATTCAACTGGACTAAATCATATCTGAAATTTCTCAAGGAAGACGAGAAAGCCAAATACTTCAAAGTTGAAGCCCTTTTCCCCCTCTCCAGCATGAACAACAACATGTACACGGAAGACGAGTTACTTCAGGCAGCCAGATCTCTTGTCGGCAAAGCTGTGGACCTGAACCATACAGACGAGAAGCTTCCTGAAGTCACAATTTATGATGCCCAATACGAGGATAACTGTGTCGAATGCCTCCTCCGGGTGGAGAAGGAAAGTAAAGCCTTGAAACTGATTGAGAAAGGCGAGATCCTTCAGGTCAGCATCGAGGCAGACTGTCTTCGAGGCACGGAACAGACGCCGGAAGGCAACGTGTGTCTTGGCCTCGTTTTCACAGGTCTTGCCTTGCTCACGAAAGACGTGTTGCCTGGCGTGCCGCTTACTCGTATCATGCCGGTTGAGAAACTGGTTGAATCCTTCACAGTCACGAGTGTGACAAACTTGAATGAACAAAACAGTCAAAATCAAGCGCCTGAACAGAATCCGGCGCCGCTTCTCACACACCCTCCCGTAACTCCACCTCTACAACAGACGCCGCCTCCGACACTAGATCCTGCAAGCCTAGAGGCAGAATGGACCGCAGCATACATCAACGAGTTGCCAAATTCCAGTTTCGCCGTAATCGAACCTGCATACCTCGATGGCAAAACCGAGGACAAACGATGCCGACATTTGCCCTTCAAAGACAAAGACGGAACAGTTGATCTTCCGCACCTCCGCAACGCCCTAGCAAGAATGAACCAGATTGAACCAGTCACTGACAGTATAAGTGCAGCGGATCTCCGTGTTAAGGCTCAGAACGTTTTGGTTGCGGCTGCCAAGGATGCTGGTGTTGGAGACAGTGAAGTTCTTGAGAAGATCGAAGACCTTCAAGGCAAGTATGAAGCTTTGAAAAGCGAGCTCGAGCAATTGAAGAAGCCGAAGGAAGAGCCTAAACAAGAGCCTAAGAAAGAACCGTGTAAGTGTCTGTTGACGAAGGAAGGTTTCTGGGCTCGTTTTCATCAACTCCGCAGCGAAGGCCTAGACAAAAGTGACGCATTTCGCATTGTGAGCCAAGAAGTCATTGCGGCAGCGGCGAAGAAATCGCAGTAATCCGGATTTTTCAGTCTCTTCAGTTCTCGAGTGAACGGTACAGCAACCCTCCGACTCTCAAGGGTGAGCCCTAGAGCGAAATGTGGGAAGTAAACTTGAAAGGAGAATGAAAAGAATGGATGACAAACAAATTCAGGAAGCCATCAAAAGCTTTGATGACAAAGTCAAGAGTATAGATGAGAAGATAGCTTTAGGCACGAAAGGGATTGATGATCGCATTGCGAAGGCACTTGAGCAGTTAGCTGCAAAAGAAGATCTTGCTCCTTACATGCAGATGAGTCCGCGAGAAATCTATGCTGCACAGAGAAAACGTAGCTTAATCGAGAAACTCCACACCTTCAATGAAAGCGACGCTGCCAAAATGACCGTGAAAGAACTACTCACGAGCACAAGCAACATAGCACTGCCGACAACCGTCCAAGCCCGAGCCCTTCTAGAATTGAACAACTGGTCAGATCTCCGCGAAATCTGCATGATCGCAGATGTCCCGAAAGGCAGCGGCAAAACAATCGACACTCAAATCATGACGCAGCCAGCATATGCAAATTGGACTGAAGGATCAGCTCTGAGTGCTGCGGATCCCACACTCACAAAACGAACCGTAACCCTGGCACCCTTCGGCAAAGTCACACAGATCTCGGATCTACTTGCGAACACTTCAGCCTTGAATTTTGTTGAGGGACTCGGCAGAGTCCACGGTGGATGTGTCCGCCAAGGCATATTTGAAAAAGTCTGTGTCGCCCTATCCGCAGGAGCAGGTAACACCGTAAGCGCAGCCGCAACGTCAGTCTTGACGTTCGCGGATGTACGAAATGCAATCAAATTGAATGCTGCAGACGCGTTCATCGCAG
>Ga0315274_10002603_pt1 | contig 27105 bp, 20 predicted proteins | sample YL17G02_20_MG_FD_203700 | JGI IMG/M metagenome (GOLD analysis project Ga0315274, IMG submission 203700) | Sediment microbial communities from Yellowstone Lake, YNP, Wyoming, USA - YL17G02_20 | ecosystem: Environmental > Aquatic > Freshwater > Lake > Sediment | place: USA: Wyoming | collected...
CGTGTACCTCGACAGCCCGCTGGCCATCGCCGCCACGGAGGCCTTCGCCAATCCTGCCAGCTCCTCCAGCCAAGTCGTGCCGGCTGTCTTGATGTGCACCCCCATATCAAATCTGCGCAAAGCCTCATTTATCGGAGGGTAGATTGAAAACTTGTCACTGCCCGAATGAATGCTCAATTTCAGATTCTCGGGTAATCCAAACTCCCTGATCGTAAACCTCACCACTGCAAGGTCAGCTTCAAACTCCCTCGCAAACCTTGTGACATCCCCAACATAATCAACGCCCTTATTGAATCTGCCGGTAAACTTCGGGGCAATTGTCTGCACCGGCACGCCCTCATCCGCCAGCGCTGCCAAAATAAAAAGCAGCTCGACCGGGGCCTGAGGCTCATTAGCCTCATCCATCGAAACCTCGGTTATGAAATTGCCATTACCTTTGGCTGCCCTTATGTGCCGATAAATTTCCCCTGACTGCTTTATCGCCAACAAATACTTGCCGGCCGCCGTCCTGATTCGCTCCTCGGTAATCTCATAAACATCGTCGATTCCCTCTATTCTCAGAGAGCCTATCAATCGCCTGTGTCTCCTGCCAAAGGAATGGACCTCAGCCTCCACTGCAGGCTTGCCAATGAAATCAGCAACATCAATCGTAAAAAAATCGCTGGCCTCAATGAACTGGTCCACATTCTGCAGACTGATATGGTCGGCATCCACGAAGTAAGGCTTATCCCAACCGCAAGCCTTAACAGCCTCATCGGCCTCTATGCGCACATCGGCTGGTTTTGTCCCTATGAGACTATGTTCCCGGTGAGACTTATTCCAGACAGGTGTGACATCCAAACCTTCCTGCCTTGCCTTGATGAACGCAGTTAGAAGCGCCTTTCCTTGCCTGCCGAACCTGTCACCAATACCAAACGAGTATTTGCCAAGGATCATAGCCCACAACGCAAAAACACCGGCCTAAAAAATACTAACACCGGCTACAGATAGATCATTGTACGTTGAAGAATGCCTGGACGGGTTCAGACGCACCAAGATCAATACCTCGTTTCCCGGGAGAGCAGCCGCCGATTGTAACTTTGAACTGACCAGGCTCAAGGATGGTGACACCATCTTCATCGACAATGGACATCATCTTTGGTGTAATTGCAAATGAAACGGTTCGGCGTTGACCCGGTCTCAGGTAGACACGCTCAAATCCCTTCAGCGAACAGATTGGAGCCTGAACGGAGGCTTGAATGTCTGTAAGGTAGAGCTGAACGACCTCGTCAGCCGGATAACTACCGACGTTCTCAACAATGACCGTTGCGCGGATCGTCTCTCCTTTTCGAATTTGTGCGAGGTCCAGCTTCAAATTGCAATATCGGAAGCGCGTATAGCTTAGGCCAAACCCAAAAGGATACAACGGTTCTTGGGTCATGTACCGATAGGTCCGGCCGGCTATTGCGTAGTTTTCGTATGGCGGCAACTGGGCGGTCGATTTCGGGAAGGTGACCGGTAATCGTCCAGAAGGAGACACATCACCGAAAATTAGATCAGCCACAGCACGACCTCCCTGTTCGCCAGGATACCAAGCGTACAAAATCGCGTCCGCAAGCTCATGGACATCCGGTATTGCCAGAGGGCTGCCGCCGGTTAACACAACAATGATGGGCTTGTTATTACCCTTTCGCAGACCTCTGAGGAAGTTTATCTGATGGGTGGGCAATCCTATGTCCTTGCGATCGCCCTTGTAGGGCGATGCGATAGATTCACCTTCTTCTCCCTCCAAGAGATTAGTGATCCCCATAACTACGACTATGGCATCCGCTTGCTGGGCATCGCCGGTGGTCCAGTCAATAGGACAGACGTTCTCTCGATCAAGAAGGAATCCTTGCTTGTACTGAATGAAACTGCCTGGTTTGAGCTTGCCGGTAATACCTTCGAGAATCGTTACCAGCTCATCGCTGACACCATAGTAGTTGCCCAGCAGCACGTCTGCGCTGTTGGCGCAGGGGCCCGTAACATACAAATACCGCATATTTTTCTTCAAGGGCAGCACGTTCTTGTCGTTCTTGAGCATTACAATAGACTTGTCCGCAGCTTCCCTCGCAAGTTGCTGATGTTTCTTACTGCGAATCACTTTGGCCGAAATTCTGGAGTAGGGATTCAGTCTCGGCGGGTCAAACATGCCGAGCTTGAATCGTGTTCGCAACAAGATGGCAAGTGATTCATCAATTGTCTCTTCTGTGACAAGGCCTTTCTTTACAGCTTCGACCAGATACGGGAACGTGTTGCCGCAATCGAGATTCACGCCGCTATTGACCGCCAACGCCGCGGACTCTACCGGCGTTTTTGTCACCTTATGACCCTCATAGAAATCCACCAGCGCCCAACAATCGGACAGGATATGCCCCTTGAATCCCCATTGTTCGCGCAGGATACTGCCGAGTAATGTCTTGCTGCCGCAGCATGGCTCATTGTTAGTGCGGTTATATGCACACATGACAGCCTCTACGTTGGCATCGACTAACGCCTTGAACGCCGGCAGGTACGTTTCATACAAATCCTTGGGGCTTACTTTTGCATTGAAGACGTGCCGATCGGCTTCCGGCCCGCTATGGACAGCGAAATGTTTGGCGCAAGCGGCTACTTTGAGGTATTTTGGATTATCACCCTGCAAACCCTTCACAAAGGCGGCTCCTATCACAGAGGTTAGATTTGGGTCTTCTCCGTAGGTTTCCTGGCCGCGCCCCCACCTGGGATCGCGGAAGATGTTAATGTTGGGCGTCCAGAAGGTAAGACCGCCATATCTAAGACGATATCCCTGTTTGACAGCCGCATTATTCATCGCCCTGGCCTCATCCGAGATCGCCGAAGATAACCGGTAAATCAGGTCCTTGTCGAACGTTGCAGCCAAGCCAATCGGCTCAGGAAACACGGTGGCGCGTCCGGCCCGTGCTACACCGTGGAGGCACTCGTTCCACCAGTTGTACGCCGGGACATCCAGCCGCTCAATCGCAGGACTGTTATATACCATCTGCGAGACCTTTTCCTCCAACGTCATTCGAGAAATCAGGTCGGCGACACGTACATCGAGAGGCTGAGTAGGATCCTTGTAAACAATAATGTCATCACGACTTAATCTTTCCCTGTGAGCTAAGCTGCTTATTGTCCTACATGATGATGTGAATAATAGAATTGTCAGCAGTACCGCTGCCGATGCTATAATGGATTTTTTCATCTTTCACCACCTTTCTCTAAAGCTACTCCTATGGGTAAACCTTTCGCATAGGATAAACGCGGTCATGTCCTTGACCTCGTAAAAAACGTCAGTTTAAAAGCATTATAATAGTATACAAAATTGGGCTGTGCTCGTCAACTGTAGAGTCCTCAAAGCCATAGGCGCCGGTAACAATACTGCCTCTGTCTGTATTCTGGACTTGCAAGTCCTATAATAGGCAGCTTAATCTCGCTAAAAAGTTTAGTCGCATCCCATGGCGGCGAGATTTTCAAAGAGGCTTGAGATTTCAAGGAGTACTGTTATAGTATCATATCACCTGATAACGTGTACAAATTTTTGAAATGGACCGGAGAAACAGTCATGAACGAGCCGAAAATGAAACAATCTAAGGCAATATCGAGGCGAACGTTTTGCCGGTCAGCGATTATAGCAGCCGCAGCGATCCACCTTGCCAAGTCGTCCATTCAGGCATCGGAGACGAAGAATAGAGTCAAATTCTACAAGAACTTAGCGTGCGGCCACATTGGTGTGAATGCCAATCAGAGGCAGGCGCTGGAGTACGCAGTGAAATATGGTTTCGACGGTATCGCCCCCAGTGCTGGTGAATTTGAAAACAAGTCTGCTACAGAAATCCGCGAATGGATGGAGATGATGAAAGAAAAGGGCGTTCGATATGGCACCAGCGGTCTATCTGTCGAGTTTCGCAGAGATGAAGACAGCTTTCAGAAGGACCTCTCGCGGATGACCAAGCAGGCAAGTGTTTTGAAGCAATTGGGCGTGAATCGCATGGCGACCTGGATTTCGCCGGGCCACAACGAGCTTACGTACCTGCAAAATTTCGAGCAGCACAAGAAACGCCTCCGCGAAGTGGCGAAGGTGCTTGAAGACAACGGCATCCGTCTTGGTCTGGAATTTGTAGGGCCCAGAACCTCCCGAGCACGATACCGTTTTCCCTTCATCGGGACCCAGATGGATATGATGGAGCTGGTGAAGGCAATCGGCACACAAAACACGGGGCTTTTGTTGGATAGCTGGCACTGGTATACCTCACATGGGACGGTTGAAGAAATGCTTCAGTTGTCGAACAAGGATGTCGTCCACGTTCATGTCAACGATGCCCCATCGGGCATTCCGGTCGATCAACAAGTCGATAACCGGCGCAGACTGCCGGTGACCACGGGGGTCATCGATCTCAAAGGATTCATCAACGGCTTAGTGAAAATTGGCTACGATGGTCCGGTGGAGTGCGAGCCTTTCGATCAAGAGCTTAACAAGATGGATGGCAACGTAGCGCTACAGAAGACCATCGAGTCGCTTAACCGCTTATGGGATCTAATCACGCTCTGACCGAGCCAAGGTAGCAGTGAGGTTCAAAGCCGAGGTCGAAGAGCTGGAAAAACGGATAACTGTGATAGAACACAGAATCAGTGAGCACATCTAATCAGACCCGGCAGGAAAGCACCGCTACAGTGTTCTGTAAATGCGGATCCAGCCGGCAAGAACTACGCTGGTGCTGCTGTTACCATACAAATACTGAAAATCGAGATAATGTATGGTAACCTTGAAACGTGTTACCATACAAAGTAGAATATCCACATAATCGTATGGTAACTTACTACTTCTACAGGTGAACGGCAGAATATGAAAGTGCTAAAAGGCGTCCTGAGAGAAGAACTGGGCAATTCTCTGCGAATGAAAAAGAGCTATGAAAGAGAATTGGCCCGGCTGCCGAAGGGCAGCTTGATAACAAAGAAAATCAAAGGCCACCAGTACCATTACCTGGTTCTCAGAGAACGCGGCAAAGTAAGATTCCTGTACAAAGGTAAGCTGTCGGAGCAGGATGTGAAAAAGTACAAACAGGTGAAAGAGTACAGGGCAAAATACAGAAAACTGCTTTCTGAGGTGAAAAAGCAAATCAGGTTCCTGAGGAGCACGTTGCGTGGAAAAGAGCCAGTATGACCTGTGTATCGAAGTTCTTCGTCGGATGGACCAAGCAGGGGTTCTCAAACATGTTGTCCTCGTGGGCAGTTGGTGTACATTGTTCTACCGGTCCTATTTCGCAGGCAAAAAGTACGCACCGGTATTGAAAACACGCGACATAGATTTTTTTGTACCGCAGCCATCGAAAATCAACGTGCAAATAGACCTGGCTGAACTGCTTAAAGACCTGGGATTCGTGGTCGGTTTTACAGGATCGCAGGGGTATATCCGACTGGAACACCCTCAATTGATTGTAGAGTTTCTGGTTGCAGAAAAGGGCAGGCCGTCTGATAAGCCATATCCCCTGCCGAAACTTGGAGTCAACGCCCAGCCATTGAGGTTTCTAGAACTCCTCGCACGCGACACTATCACGGCGAAAATCGAGAACCTATCGGTCACGCTGCCTCATCCGGCGAATTTTGCGATTCATAAACTGCTGATACTCCAAAGAAGGCCGAAACCTGAAAAGGCACAGAAAGACAGGGACGCAGCCGTGCGAATCCTCGAAGCCCTTACCGTTAAGGGTGAACAGGATTCGGCCAGAAAGCTGTTTCGCTCACTGCCGCTAAGGTGGCAAACGAGAATTCAAAAAGCGATGCAGGATGTGAACAACAAGGATGTCTTGAGTATTGTCCAATAGAGCAGAGACTTGCTGAGCAGAATCGTTGAGCTCAGCATCGATTCCTTCCCAGAATCACGCCGCGAGCCCGGCAGGAAAGCACCGCTACAGTGTTCTGCGTCTGCGAAGCCAACCAACAAAACTTACACCGATGCTGCCAAGCAAGATTGCACCTGGAGCGGGGATTGGCTGGTAGCCAAAACTACCTGTGAAGTCATCCGACTTGAAGCAGACGGGGGACCACATATCGGATGTAACGAAAACAAGGTCACCCTGATCTCTTTCGTATGCCAGCGTATCACGCCAGAAAAGGTAAGGCCATTCCATTGTAAGCCATGTCCCAAGTTCAAGAGAAGAAACGCCTGAGAGGTGGTCCGCGTCGGCAAAAAGATACCCATCCTCGTCAAAGCTGAAGCCTTTAGCCAAAGCCGATGTGAAAAAACCCTCGCCGGTGACAGGACAAGCCCATGTAAGTGCGTCTTCATAACAAGCTGCAAACAGAGCGATATTAGACAACTTCTCCAAATCTCCAGAATCACTGGGGTTGTTATTGCCCCAGAAACCACCAGAGTGACAGGCATCAAGCATGATCCATTTCTCGATATCATCCATATTGGCCAGGTCCAGATATAACTGGAGGATATCATCATCAAAACGATCCGGTCCTATCGCGAGATACTCATCCCCGGGAGTCAGCGTAGTCTCAAAACCAAGATCGTACGAGCCGCCATGTGAGCTGTCGAAGAGGATGAATTTGTCTCCAGGCTGCATTTCTTTTCTAAGCTCATTTATCGCGTCGCGCACCTCTTCAACACTCAGTCCGCCCGTTTGCATGTCGGCTGTCAGCACCTTACCGTCCTTAAAACCGCTCAAGTTGCTGGAGATCGTATTGTACAGCGTTTGAGCGTCGATGTCTCCGGCGACCCCTTTGTCTCTAACACCAATAAAGAGTCCGTAAATGTCCGGAACGCGTTCCCATAAGACGGCATGAGAAGCGCCATCGGTGGTTGTTGCGCCTCCGACGATGCTGCCAGTAGAATCGATGCCCTGCGCATACGAAGAACTATATCCTGGTGGTAGGAAAGTATGCAGGTCAATATAGCTATCCGCCGTACCCGACCACAACAAGGCGTGCCCGTCGCCCGCTCCGACCTGCTGCCCACCGGAGACACCACCCGCGTAGGACTCATTGAATCCGCTGGGGTTCAGGTCAACGCAACTTTCCGCAGTACCGTACCACAACAGGGCGTGGGTCTCCAGCGAGCTTACGCTTACGCTGCCCCATCCGACCTGCTGGCCACCGGAGACCCCCGTGCACCGTGAGTCGTAGAAGCCGTTGGGATTCAGGTCAACGCAACTTGCCGCAGTACCCGACCACAATAAGGCGTGACCTGCTTCGACAGTCGTTCGTCCCCCGGCACCTACCTGCTGTCCGCCGGAGACACCAAAGGACCGCGACTGAATGAACCCGCTGGGGTTGAGGTCAACATAACTATCCGCAGTGCCAGACCAAAGTAAGGCGTGGGAATTATATCCTATGGCATCTACCCTGCCAGATCCAACCTGCTGGCCACCGGATACACCGTACGCGTAGGACTCATCAAACCCACTGGGGTTAAGGTCAACGTAACTTTCTGCCGTACCAGACCACAGTAAAGCATGCTGCCAATCTCCGAAGGAGCTTTCGTGACCCCAGCCGACCTGCTGTTCGCCGGAGATATCCTCAGCAGATGACATATCGAAACCACTTGGGGTTAGGTCAACGTAACTTCCCGCCGTACCAGACCACAATAAGGCGTGGTCCTGTTGTGTGTCGATTCTCCAGCCCCACCCAACCTGCTGGCCGCCGGAGACACCACGGGCCGCTGAGTATTCGAAACCGCTGGAGTTTAAGATAACTGCCTTATAATCAGCGGCAGCCGGCACTGTTACCAAAATAGACACGAGTACCGCAAATCTCAGTAACTTTGTCACGATTGACCCTCCTATTGATTATTTCCCGGCGACGTACCTTTTTTCTTTATTCTCTCAAAGTGCTTGTAACACAAGACCGCAGTTATTGATATAAGAATAGATTCTCTTACCTATACAATTCTACTATGAAAAGCTTATCGCCGCATTCCGATAATGTCAAGAAAAACGTGAAAACTTTGGGATTTGAATAGAAACAAACCGTAGGTTATCACTGCCGAAGATTACATACTACGACAACTACTTTAGCCCAACTTCCACAGTTAGAAGGTAAAATCCTTGATTTGAGCATAAAAACCCAGAAAGTTTTCACTACATTTCGTTCATTTTCTTTTCCATACGCGGGAGGTAAGAAGAAAAACCGTCTTATTGATCATTGATAGAAACGGTTGAGGTATTCGGACTTTTGCGTACAACCATGGACAAACAAACCATATAGGTGGGGCCGAAAACGCGATTCTTGACTGTCCCCGGCGAGACTCGAACTCGCAGCCTTTGGCTCCGGAGGCCAACGCTCTGTCCAATTGAGCTACGGGGACGAAAGTTCTGCCACGACGATTCTATTAAGCGATAAGGATTGATAAGTCAAGCGATTAAAGTCTCTTCATTACCTTATCACAGCAGGGCTGAACTACAACCATCCATATCACAAGCAGGCACTATGTCTTTGGCGGTGGCTTCGGCTTGCGTACCGGCATTATGGCACTTATCAGGGCAACGCCGACCCAAATACCACAGGCGATAATAATCAGGACCGCAAGCACAACAAGAGCTAATAGAATCGCTTTCATTTCCTTTTCATCCTTCGTAGTACTACGGAGAATGGACGCCTTTTGTAGAATCCTTCGGCCCAATGTCCCAATAGGTATGCTGTTAGCGAACAGGCCAGAGCCGGTAGAATGGCAGGGACCTGTGTTTTGAGAAGGAACGGCAGCTCAAACAACAATGCCACTAACGTGCCGGTAATCATTGACAGAAGACCGGCAAGAGGACGCGGCTGCTTTATCCACAAACCAATAATCAAAGCAGGCAATATTGCGGGCGCCCAGATAGTATAGCAGAATAACAGGCCCTTTATCACGCTCGGCACAAACACCGCTGCAGCCGCTGCGATACCGGCAATGATAATTGTCGAATAACGTCCTGATTTCAACGCTACGGTATCGGGTAACTTTGCAAATCGGCGTAAGATGTCCTGCGTGAATACTACCGCGCCGGCATTCAACAGCGAATCAAGGCTTGACAGGACTATCGAAACCAGCGCCACCAACAAAAGAGCATACCCGACATGAGGCATTATTGAGTTGACTAAACTTAACAAGACATAGTCTTCGTGGGTATCTTTGGCAACAACAGTGCGGGCAACAATTCCAAGTGATACCATTACGGTGAACCATACGCTGCTAAAAAGTCCCGCAAGAATAAAGCCGTTACGAGAGATCCTGGCTGTTTTGGAGGCAAGAGCAAGATTTGCATAAGGCGGTATGAGTGTCTCACCCAACAGAAATGCCGCGACAAAGCTGACTATCTGTATGGCAGAGGCGGATTTGAATCCATCCGTCGTAGCAGTACTTGCTTGTTGGAAAAACGATGCTGCTCCTCCTTCAAAATGAAATAGCAGCGCATACAAAAAAATGGCAGGTAACAGTAACGCAAACAATACGAAATGAAAAGCATCGGTAATGACGCTCGCACGCAATCCTCCAAAGGTTGTGTACGAAGCCGTCACGACAGCAACTACAGATACAGATAACCATCGCGGCAGGCCGAATATGTCATTCAAGACAACGCTGCCGGCACTAATCATGACAGCGGAAAACAGCGTGCACAACCCGACAGATATGAGGCCGGCCAGAATCTGACACTTTCGGCCGTACTTCTGGCCCATTGCATCGCCCAGGGTGTAGCAGTCTTTGAGCTCCCTCAATTTTGGGGCGACAAGCAATCCGACAAGGATGTTCTGAACGGCGTAGGCCAGTCCAACGAATAAAAAGAGAAACCCGCTGTTGAAACCCCTGCCGACAAAACCAAGCGAAAAACCCGGTCCCACATAATCTGCTGCGAGACTGCCGAAAATCAACGCCAGGGGTAATGCTCGCTTGGCCACGGAGAAATCTTCGTACTCGCGGGCTGCGCGCGCACGAATAGCCACAAATGCGAGCACAAGTACATAAACAGAAACTGCGGCCCAGGACAAAACGACGTTCACAATCTCGATCCCACTTCGATATATCTACGCCTACATTTTGGAGCTAACTCAAACAGAAAATGTCGAAGTCTGTCAGCGTCTGTCCTAAGAGACCTCTTCTTCCAGTGTATTGATGATAATATCCAGTTCAGCCTCCGTGCAAATCCTTCCAAATCTGGTATCGACCAAAAAACTATCGTACCACCTAATCAAATTCTTGGCGAAACTCTTGTCCTTGCAATAAATCCCGAATGCAATCGCGCCGGCGTGTGAACCGACCTCTTGAGGCCTTTGCGGAAAAGCAAGAAGCACCGCCGTCCTAGTCAACAGAAACTCAATATCCGACACCTTGCTGTTATAGATGCGGAGCTTGCCGGACTTGATTGCTTCAGGATGTTTGCGGAAGAGCAATCGGGCCTCATTTGAGAACCCCGGCACCGACAAGTTCAACGCCCTATGTATCCTGACACTGGGGTATTCTTCTATAATGCCATAGAGGGCGCCGAGGTAATCCTGCATGGGGTGTCTTTCGCCCTCAAACAACATGCAGGTCCACAGTTCAGGCTCACCGGTATTTAGCTCATCTTCGAGCATTTGTTTGGCGACATTATAGGTCTGTTTTCTGCTGCCGACAACCCTGAGCTGTCGCTCCGCAAGCAGCTTCGCCCAATCAGGCATATCATTCGGCAGGCTATCGGGCACGCAAACGCCCAGACGCGTCAGAAGCCTGAGAAATTGTTTCTCCTGCGAGCCGTAGAATCGCCTACCCACAATACTGCCGACGTTTCCATTGCAGTCCATGCCGTATTTCTTATGGTAGCCGAAAGACAATCGACGAACATCAAAGCCTTTGTCCTTGAGGGCATGCTCCATTTCGCTTATAAGAGAAAGGGCTTCTTTCTCCGGGGCAACATCCATCGACATGTGAACATTGGGACATAGTACAATCGGTCTTTTGCCTATGAGGTTAGACAAAGAGCCGAATTCCTGTATGACTCTGTGCAATTCCTCTTTGTCGTCGTATAGCTCGATACACACAAAAGCGACAACCACATCCTTGAAGGTCAATGTCTGCTGGCCCGACTCTATGGCTGAAGAATCTATCCTCGTTGACGGCTCCGTGTCCTCAAAATAGCACGATGAGCACTGGTGGCATTCCAAAATCATACAGGCTTGTCAATCCTATTTTCCATTTTGGTTGCAGACCTTGCCCCATTAGTGCGTTTGCCACGCAGCGAGCCTTTCGCCTTTGCGCGAGAGGCAATCTCGGCCTCGATACGCGATAAAAAAAGAGTCACACTCGGCGTGACAGCCTTTTCGGCAAAAGCAACTCCATTAAGGGCCCGTACAATGTCGGCAGCATCCCAGAACTCCTGTGAGCCGGCCAGGATCTGCGCTTCTTTTCGAGTAAGCGATTTGAGAAAGGTCGGTATGCAACCGTCGCGTAATGCAGCCGCATAGTCTGCTAACAACTCGTGTACTTCGCGGTTCTTATCAGCCATCAGCATCACTCCTCTGGCATAAGGACAATCAGTCCTGACGATATGAATCGTCAAACATCGCTTTTAGTTTTAACAGCGTCCGGAACTGACGCATCTTTGCCGCGCCAACGGTGGTTTTCAGCTCGTTGGCGATCGCACGGTAAGACGCCCCCTTCATCCATAGCTGCACACATTTTCGTTCCGGCACTGTAAGCTTCTTTAACATCCGCTGGATCTGCTCCCGAAGCTCATTCTGCGACATCAAGCCAAGCACACCTAACTCAGGGGCAACCAGCCTGTTCAAATCTTCTTCTGATAACGTCAAATACCGGTTTCTTCTTCTATAAATCTCCCTCAGAGGCCCCCGCATATAGTATAAATAAACCGTCCTGAGAAATTGCCTCCAATTCGTGACATTTCGCAGATGGTCAGGGTTCTCCCAGATGCCGGCATAAACATCTTCCAAAACATCCTCGCAGTCTGCCTCATTGCCCAAATAACGGTACAAATACCTTATAAAAACCTCAAAAGTGTCGCGGGCAAGACGATCCATCGCTTTGCGACGGCTCTCAGCGTCTTGCGCCGTAAGGTCACGCAAGGCTCTTCGTAGGCCCTTGTCCATACTAAGGCTCGTGTCAGCTTACCTCAATCTTGTGCCCAACCAAACATCCTCAGGGACAAACCAGTGCCGCCTCTTCCTAATTAAAGGCACTATGTTGCCGATTGGTAACACAAATTATGGGCACAGGCTGCAAATCTTTCAATAGACATCTCACCAGCGTTAGTCAGCCTATCGGCAAGCATCCTTGAACCTAAACATCCCTCCATCCTTAAAATCCATAGACCGGCCTCAACTGGTCCTCTGTGGGCAGTTTGTTATAGTACTCACCCCTTGGGCCTACATAACCAATGCCCTGTTTTTGCAGCCTGACCTGGCTGACCGAGCCATTGCTGTTGGTCATATTGGCCGTAACGTAGTTCATTTCCTCGCGAACATGTGCTGTCTCTGCCTTTGCCTGTCTTTTGTCGCTCTCGTTGCCGAGCATGTAGCCGGCCCCCCCGCCGACCGCAGCCCCAAGAAGGGTTGACTCAGGGTTCCTGCCTACCGCCTGACCGATACCAGCGCCTGCGATTGCGCCTGCCGCAGCCCCCCTTTGGGCATCGCTCTCACAACCGACAAGCAAGAGCGAGCTTGCGATAACAACTACCGGCAGCCAGCTCAAAATCTTCTTATCCATACTGCGTTACCTCCATCAAAGCCAATTCCTGATTGATTTACCTTTGAGCATCTGTCCTCGGCAATTAGCTGCAGAGTGTTCTATACACTCCATCACTCCTGAGCATTCTCCATTGTGGCTGTTCCACCGGAGACATTCGATGCCTGGTTCGCAGCCTTAATTTTCTCAAGAACATAGAGCAATACCTTGGCAGCGTCGGCATTCTTCATATCATGGCTTGCCTGCTGGAGCGGCTCTACGGCATAATCTGTCTCGCCAATCCCCAACAGGTGGTAACCCAACAATAGTTGAAGGTCCGCGTCATTATTGTAAAGCTCCACTTTGTCCAGCAGGCGTTGTATGTGCTCGAAGAGTACATCATCGTTTGCATACAGCCCACGAGGATAGAATACGCCTTCTTTGTCTCCGCTAGGGGATGCCTTACGGCAAGGGGAGACCTTCAACAATGCTCCACGAAGGGCCTCGGCAGCCTGAGCATACTGCTGATTGGCAAATAGAGCCTGGCTATAGGCAAATGGAAGAACCACATCCTGTGGTGCCAACTCAGCAGCCTGGGAAAGCTGCTGAACAGCGGTGCTGTAATCTTCAGCCTCGAAGGCCTTTACCGCCTCTTCGAAAAGCGTATCAGCCTCTGTCTTTGGGGCGGGGGTTTTGGCCGCCTGCTTGGCGAGCCTTTCCCTGACATCCGCAAATGTATTTTGATCGACAGGTCTCATGTAGTTATCCGTTGTAGTCTGGCTCGATTGATATTGTTCGGCGGCAGCCGAACCACCGGCATAGCCGCCCTGCTCGGCGTCATAGTAATAATTGTAGGTGTAATAGTTATACGTCCCGGTCGGTACTTCCTGCGGAATTGGATAGTATCCGTACCAGGTGTACGGGTGCCAGCCATACCAGTAGTAGCGAACGTATGTGTAATCGATGGGCCAGTAGCCGCCAAGGCTGACAAATACGTACTTGCGATGATAAAACGGGTGAACGTAGCTGAATAGGCATTGCGGGCCGTAACTATAGCGTACAACGTAATGGAAGTCCGGCCAGATTATACGATGGCACATGCGAGCATTATGGTCCAAATAGGTATAGACAGGATGCTGGGCATGCTCGATTCTCTCCGGGCGGTCGTGGTAAACAACACGGTCGAGTCGAGTCGCCGTTGGCAGGTGCTTGTCGGCTCGCCTCTGTGATGCGACATCATTGATGACGTTATCGTTCACAACCTTCTTTTGCCTGTGTTCCACCAGGTTCCTGATTCGTGCACCAAGCGAACGATCTTCTTGAGGCTGCTTTGCGGTCACGCTCGGCTGAACAGCAGGTTGGGCCTTTTCTGCAACCCTCTCCTGGGTGGCTTTGGCCTTTTTCTGCTCAATAAGTTGACGCAGCTTGGGCCACCCGGTAAGCACTTGACTTGCTTCGCTTGATGCAGCCGCATCAGAGCCGGATGTCTTGACCTCAGTCGTATTGGTATTTGCAATCGCCGGTTGCTTTTGCTTGTCTGACGCCAACGTGTCTTTTCTCTGACGAATACGCTCAAGCAGCGGATTTTTTTGTTGGCCCGTAGAAGTGCTGGCCCCGGCGGTGGGTCGATTAGCTTTATCAGCGACGATATTCTGTCCTTGCGTCGCAACCTGCTCCGAGGCCGTCTTCTCCGGTTCAACGGGAGCAGCTTGATTGGGAGTGGTTGTACCTGCCTTCTGTGTCTGTATTGTCTTTTTCCGCTCGACCAGACGGTCGATGAGTGTATTCCTCTTCGCCGTTGCAGGTTCCGGATTGGATGCCGGTTGTTTCGCACCCGAAGAGACTGCAACTTCCGGTGCACTACTTGTGTTATCCGCTGATTTGGAATTATCCGGATTTGTGGAAGTTGCGCTGCTGGTCGCCGATGATGATTGTTGACCTGCGGCAGAAGACCGATTCCGAATATCAGCTATTCGCTCGATAAGTGAATTCCTGGTTGAAACCCTCTGGTCCACTGTGCCGGCATTTTGTTGCTGTGAGACTGTTGGTGGGGCCTGTGCATTAGCAGAAAGTGCAGCTTGCGTTTGTGTGGGCTTTGAAACAGTATTGTCGTTTCGTGACAGCCTCCGCAGCACCGGTGAATTCTCTCTCGTTATTACAGATGGGCTATCACTACTACCGCCTATGCGGGAGGCTGAGGCCGTACCGGCTGGAGTACTTTGGACACCGCCGGGTACACTTCCAAGGGATGTTCCACGTCCAGTCTCCCCTCGCGTAGGTTGCACTTGTGAACCGGACGTAACCGAGTTCTTTCTTGCTGTCAGTCGTTCGAAAAAGGAATTTATGCGAGGAGTCGAGGTCGTAGGTGGGTTTGGATTGGTCTGCGCCGCTGGCTGAGATACTGCTTGTTGTGGAGGTCTTACAGTCATGTTAGGAGCGGCGATTTGTGGTGGGCTTACCGGGGCGGGAGCCGGCGGCTGCGCCTGTCTCGCAGCAGTGGCAGTCCTTTGCCTTTCAATAAACTGCCTCAGAACAAAACCACCTCCAGATTGATTTGGAGCGCTGGGCGGCGGGGTTTGGATACGCTGTGGCGGCTGGCTCGGGACCGGAGCCGGCGAAGGAACCTGGATACGCTGTGGTGGCGCACTCGGAATCCGAGCCGGCGCAGGAGCAGCCTGCCGAGCAGTCTGGTTTTCACGCAGAGATCTGATCTTGTCGACTAGCTTTTCACCGTATGCAGGACCAGCGAATAGTAACGCAACCAGAATGAGAGCCAAGCCTATCAGCAAATCTGTCTTGTTTCTTTGCGTTTTCATACTCCTTCTCTCCTTTCTGCAGGTGCATCCATGCCCACACCTGTGGGTATGCCACCTTTCTTTCCATCTAATAAAGGCAAAAAACGCAAGTCCGGTAACAGAAAAAGACCCCCCGATGTATCACCTCTATAAGAATCTATCTCAAAATGTCTCACATCGTGAACAGATTGCATCGGTCAATGATTTTTAGCAGTGTTTTTGACCTTCCCAGACAAGAGAACAGCAAAATAGTGGTAAAAAAAGCTCTACCGGACTATTATTATACCCCTTTTCGACCGTAATAAACACGAGGCGACAAAGTAGCAGTCGCCCGCAAAGATTTATTGTTTGAGCGAAAGGTATATTGTTGCATGCTTGACCCAAGGACAATGCAGGATTGGCAAATCGCGGAGGTTGCTGAGGAAAAGATGAAGCATATCATGCAGCTCGCTACTGAAATGGGCTTGCGTGAAGATGAGCTTATCCCCGTGGGTTGGAAGCTGGCCAAGGTCGATTTCCAGAGGGTACTTTCTCGCCTTGGCAACGGCCCAACCGCCAAGTATATCGACGTTACAGCCGTGACCCCTACGCCATTAGGCGAGGGAAAAACCACAACTACCATCGGCCTTATCCAGGGACTTGGCAAGATAGGTAAACGCGCGTGCGGAGCGATCCGCCAACCGAGTAGCGGCCCGACTTTCAATATCAAAGGTACTGCTGCCGGAGGCGGCCTGTCACAGTGCGTTCCACTAACACCCTTCTCCATCCGCTTAACCGGCGACATTGACTGTATAACAAACGCCCACAATCTTGCAATGGTCGCACTGACTGCAAGAATGCAGCATGAGAGAAACTATGACGATGCCCGCCTCGCCAAGAGCGGCCTCCGACGAATAGATATTGATCCTGAGCGCGTTCAGCTCAAGTGGGCGGTGGACTTTTGCGCACAGTCGCTTCGCAACGTGACAATAGGCCGGGGCAGCAAAATGGACGGCTTCGAGATGGATTCCGGTTTCCAGATATCCGTCTCCAGCGAAGTAATGGCGATACTATCAGTCGCCAAAAGCTTAAAAGACGTGCGCGAGCGAATCGCCAAAATTGTTGTTGCCTACGACAAGAAGGGCAACGAGGTCACCACCGCTGACCTTGAAGTTGATGGGGCCATGACCGCCTGGCTCGTTGATGCGATAAACCCGAATCTGCTCCAAACAATGGAAGGCCAGCCGGTATTCGTCCACGCCGGCCCCTTTGCTAATATCGCCATTGGTCAAAGCTCTATCATCGCCGATATGCTGGGAACAAAACTAAGCGAGTACCATGTCACGGAAAGCGGATTTGCGGCCGACATCGGGTATGAAAAGTTCTGGAACCTCAAGTGCCGAATGTCAGGCCTAATTCCCGATTCAGTTGTTATCGTCACGACAATACGGGCCCTAAAGATGCACGGCGGCGGGCCTACCGTTAAACCGGGACTTCCTCTGAGCGAAGAGTACACCACCGAAAATATCGCCCTAATGGAAAAGGGTTGCGAAAACTTGCTGGCACACATCGAAATTGTCCGGAAAAGCGGTATCAAACCTGTTGTCTGTATAAACAGTTTTTGCACCGACACCAAGACAGAAACGAATCTGGCCAAGAAAATCGCCGAGTCAAACGGTGCTATGGTTGCGGTTTCAGAGCACTGGCTCAAAGGCGGCGATGGCGCTATTGAGCTTGCTGAAGCTGTCGTCGAAGCGTGTAATAGAAAAAACGACTTTCGGTTCCTCTACGATGTCCACACACCTTTAAGAGATCGTATTGAGCTAATCGCCAAGGAAATCTATGGTGCCAATGCTGTAACCTACACTGACAAGGCACTACAGAAAGCTCTTGCCATTGAGTCCGATCCTGCCGCCAACAGCATGGGAACATGTATGGTCAAAACACAATTCAGCCTATCACACAATCCGGATATCAAAGGCCGACCACGAAACTGGACCCTTCCCATCAGTGACATCCTAATTTACAAAGGTGCAGGTCTTGTTGCACCTGTGGCGGGCGATATCAAGCTTATGCCTGGTACAGCCTCGAATCCAGCCTTCCGACGAATCGATGTTGATGTGAATACGGGCAAAGTCAGCGGATTATTTTAACACACATTCAGAAACAAATTGACCCTCATCACTTGCGCGCAAGTAAAGCAGACATCGCACGAAGTGAAGAAAGGTCAGCCCAGACAATGTACGACACCGCATCTGCAACCAACGACCTTTGTTGATACCCTTATCGCCCTCCAACGTGTAACCCGCGTCTCAATTCCTCAACCTCACCCCGAAGCCGGCCTACCTCGCCTCGCATCTCTTCGACCAAGTATCTCATCTCCATTATCTCACGGCGTTGGCGTTCATTGTCAGCTTTATCACGCAAATTGGATTCCATCTTCTCAGCCTCGCGCATCATCATTTCCGCCTTTGCCTGGTCTCCAGCCCTTTTTGCCGCCTGCGCCATCTCGCGCAGGTGCCCGACCTCCTTTTCAATGCCGCGCCTCTTTGCCTCGCCGGCCGTCTTTTCAATCTCCAACGCGAGACGCTGGGCCTTTTTATGTAACTCGCCGGCATCTTCGCGACGCCCCTCTCGGCCAGCAATCTCGGCAGCCCTTCTTATCTCCGCCAGCTCTCTCTCCATCTGGCCCACATGCTCCGGTGCCTCCTGCCGTTCACGTTCTTGATTCATCTTCTGCTCGAGTCCGTTCGTCTCAGCCCAAACTCGCTCTGCCTGCTCCATATCCCCGCGTTCCTTCGCATCTTGAGCCTTCCTCCTCAATTGCACAACCTTTTCCTTTGCTTCGCCAGGTCCCACATCTACAGGACTTCCCTGCTGGGCTTTCATCTGTTCTCTTATCCTCTTGATCTTACCCCGTAAGTCATCTGCTTCATCACCCCGACCTTCACACTCAGCCCGATCGAGCCTTTGCTCAAGCTCGGCAAGTTGAACTCGCAAACCACCTGCAAGCTCTCGCCTCTCGATAGGTCCCACCTCACGCCTTACTGCTCGCTCAAGCTCCGCCGCCTCAGCACGCAGTCGTCGAGCCTCCTGCTCCGCATCCTTTGCCTTGCCAAGCAGTTTCTCAATCTGCTCTTTCATTTCCTCAATCTTCGCCCGATCTGCTTTCCCCTCAGCACCAAGCATCCCCCTCCTGGACATCATTTCCTCTCTGGGTTTCTCGTCCCGGCAGCTCGCCGCTTGCCAGCCGCCCAAAACCACAACCAAACCCGCCACAACTACCACACAAATAATCATATTCTTTGCAAACATACCACTTACCTCCTTTTATCATCCACATAATCAAACAAATCTCATCGGCTGCCGGCCACCGACCATTTAAATTATTATACCACCAGATACCACATTCGACAAAACTACGAGCCCATCGGCACCTTAAATCGCAAAATCCACCACCAAATCTCCAACATGCAAAATGCCATAGAACCCCGGCAAATTGAATATTCAGCTCAGCATAGCAATAAATACTCACTTTACCGGCTTAATGCACAGCGTTCGAATCTGCCACGGCCGAAATGTCAGAAACCCAGAAACAGCCGTACCTTCGTTCCCTGCAAAGTCCGCCTCCACAAATCGCGACTCCCCCAGCAAATACTTCAGCGACACCTCACCCTGACGCCCCTGGTATTCGTACGTCCTAACGTACGTCTTTCCACCCTTGCCATAAAAGGCAGAAACAATCGCGTTTGCACAATCGACATCCAGCACGCGGGATTCACTGCCAAGATCATGTTTGCCGGCGGCAGTATAGATGCCCAGACAAGGAAAATTGTACTCCAACGCCCGCCGATGTAATTCCACCTTGTGCCAATCCCCTGCGAAAGGATATATCGCAAACTCGTATGTAAACTCACCATTGAGCATACGAGTTCCCCATACATAGTACATCGCATAGGCCAGCGGAATCGAAAAACCGCCGTCCGCCTCTCTGACAGAACCCATCGTCCCCCGATTGAAAACCGCCACCCCAACATCCCCATCTGTCACGGCTGTCCAATAAAGCCCTTCCACATATCGCTCGGACGTCTCAGCAATCGCAAACGGCAGGTCGCGCACGCCTGTAGCATCTTTCCCAACCGCTGGAAAAACCTTGAATCGCAACTTCTCCTCATGCACAAAAGGTGACTTGGAATCCCGCTTATCCTCACTAACTCGCCCGATTTTCTGACCACTAAACTCAAACCGGACCCTGCAATCGAGCCGCGGGGTATCCGCCCAAATAGTAATCTCTATCGTGTAGGGAATGCTCCCGATCAAACCACTTTCTCGAGCCACCGCCCATGTCGCGCCACCAGATGCAGGTTCCAGAACCCACAATCCCTTCGACTCACACTCCTGGCCGTTAATCCGACCCACAAAAAAGCAGCTCCTCTTGCCCACCTGCAATAGACTTTTCCCAGTCCGTCTTTCCAAAAGCGAGTCTATCCCACCGTTTCTATTGAATCCAACCGTCAGATACGGAGTCGTGATGCGCAGATTCTCCTTGTCTATCTCAATGCCGCTGGCGTTCTGCACAGATTCTTCCTGAGCAGCCCCCAGTGAATAAGAAGCAAAACCCAGCCCCGCAACCTCTGCAAGAATAGCCATACGAGCTTTTTGAATGCTTCCATCAGAATATCGATCCGCCGACAGCAACACGCACGGCACGGTTTGTTCACCACGGCGAGCCTGTACGTTCGCAGCAGCACCTCGCCCAAGCTCCACCTCAAAACTCACCCACTCCTTCCTTGGCCAGCACTGCGGATTAAAAACCGTCACCTGCCCCATCTTGCTACCCTCCATCCGCGAGGCCACATATCGAAACGAAGTCTCTCTGACACGAGTTGATGCCTCAATAGAAGCTGTCAGAAATCTTCTTGCATCCGCCAGTAATCCACATATCTGCACATCATGGTGCTGCGCAACCAGCAGGTTCTTCCACGCTTGCTCAAGGTCGTACTCATGGTCCGCGCCTCCGAGTAAATGTTCTATAGCTGCCAGCCGTTCAGCCATCAGCACTCCAACCTCGGCACGCCTGCATGTATCCCAAATCTCGTTGCCGCAGTAGCCCCACGGCATCCGGACACGAAAATCATTAGGGGTTGTCTTCAACTCTTTCTCAGGCGCGGGAAATGTGGGCAGTATTTCCTCAAGAAGCATCCAGCGATACTGCTCGTTGCCCTCGTACTTCTTGACAAGCTCCTCACGACGCAAGCTCGCATCATCAGCACGCGTGGCCAGAAGCGGCTTTATATGCTTGAAATCCTCACGGAACTTCTCAAGCGGCGTGTCACATTCCGGCCCAGGATACCGAGTCAAAATCCAGTTATCCTTCGTGGTGCGCCCGAACTCCGAACCCTCGCCGTCGTAGGTAGGGATCGTTACAATCCGCGAGCCATCCAGCCCAACCCACCATCCTATTGCCGCATCGAAGGTCGGATTGTACCCATACATCATAAAATGTGTCCGCATGATCGCGCCTTTGAAGCTAAATCCCTTCAATATCTGTGGAATCTGGCTGTGCATCGCGTGCTCACTCATCAGATAGACATCCGGGGCACAGCCCAAGTGCTTTCGATCCGCCTTTAAAGCATACCCTATCTGACGAATATTGGACTCTTCATTTATGAACGCCGACAATGGCTGACCGTACGTGCAACTGCCTATCCCAAAACGTCCCCGATACTGCTGCAGATACCCACGTATTTCCTTCAATATTTCTGGATTATGTTCAGCCAGATGATCGTAAGTATAAGCTTCGTTGTCCAGACCGATCTTGAAAGTCGGATAGCGCTCCAGCCATTCAATTGCATTACGTAGGTGCTTCACATAATGCTCTTGCCCCCACAATACTATCCCACCGTGATCGTAAGTCAGTAAATAGAAAGGTGACACATCCCCGCCCGCAAATGATGTTGCAGCCAACCACAAAACCAAAACGCCCACCAAGCCTCGCCAGACCATCTTCATCCTCAACAAATTCGCTCACTGCCAAAACGCACACACCCCTCGCAAAACTGGTGCGACTTCGCTCAGGTAGCGTAGTTACTTCATTAACTTCTTCAGATACTTAACACTCCGTTCAGCCTGTTCAATCGTGCCACACTCAACGGAAAACACAATATCGCGAGGAGCCTTCCTGCAAATCGTAACGACCCTTGTCCAGTCAATCACGCCATCCCCACACGCACAGCCCACCGCCGTACCAGTTACCTTACCCCGTTCCGCACCGGACTGCTCTACAGAAATGTCTTTTGCATGAAGATGGACAAGTCTATTGCGGACGTGGTTAAGCCACTTGATCGGATCCTGACCCGCCAAATAGCTGTTACCCGTGTCAAAATTGATCCCAATCGCCGGTGATTTCACGAGCTTATATATCCGATCCAATCCCTCGGGCGTTTTGCTGTACTGCTGATGCGGCTCAAGCCCGATCCTAATCCCACGAGGCTCCGCAACCTTGGCCGCCTCCTGCAACACATATCGCATCAGCATATAGTCCTCTTCTTCTGTCGTCCACGGTTGCTTCGGCCCTTCATCTGTATTCACTACCGGTGCACCGCACTCCGCCGCAAAACGAATCGCCTGCTTCAAATACTCCGTGCTAATCTCCGGCCTGCACAACGGCGTATGCGCCGACAAACCTGAAAGTCTCACCCCCGCCTTCTCGCATGCGCGATTGATACGATAAGGATCATCTAACATCGACACACTGTGAAAGTATCCCGCTTCGCTCAGTAGCTCCCTACCCCAATGAACCATCGGCTCAACGTACTCATAACCCAGTTCTGCTGCTTTTTGCACACCCCACTCAAACGTCTTATCCGCATGCCTGACAAACTCCATATTCACGCCAATATATAACTTTCCCATCTTGCGATCTCCTTAATCTACTTTCCAATCTTATCTATAACATTTGAGAAAAGAAAACCGAGCCGTGCTCTATATCTATAAACTCGCAACATTCTAAACTCATCAACGTATGTAACATACCACATCCATCTATAAACTGACAACATCGGAATTTTCGGCCCTTCATAGCACACGAATCAGTCCCAGCTACCTCCTCGGCCCTTGTCTTTTACTCGTAGCTGTCTGATACGGCCAAGCAGGTCATTGCGTCCGACCGATTGAATAAAACCCCTCACAGTCCCTTCATTCCTTGGCAAATAGTATTGCAGCAACGCCTCCTGCAGCCGTTTTTCCCTTCGCCCTGTCGGTATATAAATTCTCCTGCCACGCCGGTCGATACCCGATACAAACATCGCCGCTGATAACGATAAGGGAATAGGGATAAAATCCTGAACCTGCCTCGGTCGCCACGACCGTGACAGCAAATACTCTGTCAGATTCAGGGCATCTTCACTTGTGCAACCGGGATGGGCACTTAAGAAATACGGCACAAGATATTGTTCTTTACCTGCCCGACGAGACGCATCTTCAAAACTTGCCTCAAACTCCTCAAAGACTTCAAAATGAGGCTTACCCATCATGTCCAGGACATGTGGACAATAATGCTCCGGCGCAACCTTCAAATGCCCTCCAACAAAATGCCGAGCCAATAGGTCGATATACTCCTTACTGCGTATCGCCAAATCATGCCGAATCCCTGAAGCCACATACACATTTGTCCGCCCCTTCCATCGCAAAAAGGCTTCCATCATCTCCATTAGCGGCCCGACCTCAGCCTGCAGATGCCTGCAAATAGAAGGAAACAAACAACTTGCTCTGTCGCATATACGATCCCCGCCGCAACTCATACCATACATATTCGCAGTCGGACCGCCAATATCGGTAATTGTGCCTGCGAATTGCGGATGGAGCCGCAGCCGATCTGCCTCAGCCAAAAGCGAACCAACGGAACGTGAGCTGATTTGCTTTCCCTGATGAACATAAAGCGAACAAAATGAACATCCTCCAAAGCACCCACGATGCGTCGTAATAGAGAATTGAACAGGCCTTAACGCCGGCACACCCCCCTGCTTGTCGTAACAAGAATGCCACCTCCGTGTAAACGGTAAATCATACAACTCATCCAATTCCTCGGTCGTCAAAGGTTCCCTCGGTGGCAATGCCACTACGACCCCAGGCTCTTGTTCCTGTACGACCGGCAAGCCTCGCGGATAACACTGCCTCTGATACTCCAACTGCGCCGACATTACCAACTCTTTGTCTGCATCTTGCTGCGACAGAGATGGCAAAAGAACCGCTTCCCCCGGCACCTGCATACCACCGCGAAGCATGTACACCGTCCCAGGAATATCAGTCAAGTCATCCACCTGCCCGCCGGCATCCAACCGCCTCGCAACCTCTGCAACAGCCCACTCTGCCATCCCATAGATAAGCAGGTCCGCCTTGGCGTCAACCAGAACCGACCGTTTGAGCTTGTCTTCGATGAAATCGTAATGTACCAGTCGCCGCAGACTTGCCTCCAACCCACCTAAAATAATAGGCACATCCGGGAACGCCTCTCGAGCCCTTGCTGAATACGCAAGTAACGGTCTGCTGGGCCGCAACCCTACTGCACCAGCGGGACTGTACAAATCCTCTCTCCGCCGGTGTCCCATCGATGCATAATCATTCAGCCTTGAATCAATACACCCGCTCGTGATTCCCCAAAATAATCTCGGCGGCCCCATCGACCGAAACGCATCTACACTCCGCCAATCCGGCTGGGCCAAAACAGCCACCCGATACCCCAACCTTTCCAACCACCGCCCTATCAGAGCTACCCCAAACGATGGATGGTCAACATACGCATCCCCCGTTATCAATATGACATCCGCCTGGTTCCAGCCCCGCCCGTGAATTTCTTCACGCGTCATCGGTAGGAACTTTAGATCCTTTGTGTCATCAATCTTCATGGCCGTATTCTACCATAGTTAGACCATTCTTGTTCGTCGGCTTCACAATATTGATTCTCGCATTTTTCTCAACGAGAAGGTATCATGTAAAAACTTGAATGAATTTGTAAGAACTTTAATTCCGTGCCCTCGTGTAGGTAAATCCGCACGTTTGGCACTTCTATTTTGACTTGTTGGCAATAAGGCTCAACTCTCAGATGCCCAACATAAATGAAAGACAGAACTTGCCGTTGCTAACTGCCGACCTCGAAGGCATCGGCGGAATTATAAAGAGCCGTCCGGATGATTTTCTGGTCGAAGAACTGCCCGCATACGAGCCATCCGGCGAAGGTACCCATCTCTATGCGCTCATTGAAAAAAGAGGTATAACCACAATCGCCGCCATCGCAAGAATCGCAAAGGCTCTAAAAATAAGACGTAGAGACGTCGGTTTCGCCGGCCTAAAAGACACGCACGCCATCACCCGACAATGGGTCTCGGTCGAGCATATCAGTCCCGATGTTTTTCTAAAATTGCAGATACCTCGCGTGAAAATCCTCAAACTTGCCCGCCATCGCAACAAGATACTGCTTGGCCATCTCTCTGCCAATTGCTTCATCGTCCGCATCAGAAACTTTGCACCGCCTCTCCAGCAGGCCATAAAAAGAACCGAGGAAATCCTCGACGTCCTGACGAAACGGGGCGTGCCCAACTTCTTCGGCCCACAGCGATTCGGCAATCGCTACGACGGCCATATCCTCGGAAAAGCTATCATCACCGGCCAAATCGATGAATTCATAGACACATTCCTGGGTCGACCGACAGCAGACGAACCCGCTGTATTCATCACCGCCAGAACGTACTATGACCAGGGTGACTACGAGAAAGCCGTCGAGAACTGGCCTCATCCCTTCGCCGAGCACCGACGGGCACTCAAACGTCTAATCCACACCGCCGGAGACAAGAGAAAAGCCTTTACTTCCATTGACGGGCACCTTAAACGCCTCTTCATCTCAGCTTATCAATCGGACATTTACAACAGAGTCCTCGCCGCCAGAATGCCCTTGATTGACAAACTCCTCCATGGCGATATGGCAATGAAACATGAGAATGGCGCCTGCTTTAGAGTCGAAGACTTGCAGGCCGACCAACCTCGCTGCGACAGCTTTGAAATAAGCCCAACCGGGCCTATCCTCGGTAAGCGAATGACGGAACTCATAGGTCCCGCAGGAGAAATCGAAAATCCAATCCTCCAAGATGCCAAAGAAGTATTAAAGAACGCCCCTGACCTCGACAAACACATCGCCAGAGGCGGCCGCAGGCCCCTCCGATTCAAACCCCAAAACGCAAACGTCTCAGCGGGCCAAGACGACCGCGGCGATTACATCGAACTGCAATTCAGTCTCGACTCCGGCTGCTACGCCACCATCCTGCTGCGCGAAATCACTAAATCCCCAGGTGAGTAGTTTATAGAATAGACCCACACTGGTGTGTCTATCGCTGTGAGCCTTTGCCGTCATGTAGGAAAGAAAAATAGGCCGCGTATCTTGCTGACACACAGTCTTGAACCTATCATTCCACTACTTTACCCTCACCCGCAAGACCTGAGCAGACTTCAGCCCACCTGCCCCGCCAGGTAGTTCTCAATCCCCATCTGCTTTATCTGGTCAAGCTGCGACTCAAGCAAATCAATATGGTCCTCTTCTTCTTTGAGTATCGATTGCAGCATATCTCGCGTCCCGTTATCGCCGACCTGAACCACCAATTTTATGCCGTCGTTGTATGACTTTATCGCATCGTTCTCCGCGGCCCAGTCGTTCTTATGCTGAGCCTCAACATGCGAGCCGATATGAATCTTCTTCAAATTATTTACAACGGGACTACCTTCAAGAAACAATATCCGCCCAATCAACTTCTCGGCGTGCTTCATCTCATCAATAGCCCGTTTCTCATCGGCCTTGTGCAGCTTCTCGTAACCCCAGTTAGCGCACATCTCCGAATGCACTATATACTGGTTAATCGCGGTAAGCTCATCGGCAAGCAGGTCGTTCAACTTATCAATTACTTTATCATTCCCTTTCATTGCTACCTCCCTTATTAGCGTCTTTTGTCATATTCATTACTGAGTGTATCTGCTTGATCCACCGGCTGAACTAACGCGGGGACCCACAATAGACTTGACTTTAAGCTACCAGGGCCGAACCGTCAAGCCAAATTCACGCCAATAGTGGTTTTTGAACCCTATAAAAATGGAAAAAACGAGAGTATCCGGTTTTAAATTGTGAGTAACGAGTTTTGAGTTAAAGGAATTCAAAAAAGCAAAGGACAAATCCGTTACGGACTCGACCTTTATACTCCTTGAGCAGTTCATCGATTAGTTGTTCCTGTGTCTTGTCAGCCATAGAATCCCTTTCAAATTAAAAAGTTTACTGATTCTATAACCATTTACACAGTTTATTTCACACCCTCCATCAGTCAACACCCTGGTCTTTGGCTGCACCCCTGCAGTCAAAGTCAATCGATAGAAACTCCAGGTCAGATGAATTGAATAACAATTCTCCCATCCTCCTGCACGCTAAAACAGCATATATAAAACGGACCACTCTCGAATACAAAGCCCGCAGTTATTAAGATACCACAATCTTATCCTAATGTCAATCCCGGCGGTAATTGGTAACCGTCCCAAAGATTGTGGGAGAATTTTTTTAGGCTGGAGGACCACTTGTCGTTAGCCTATCAGACCACCTGTCGTAAGTCGCAGATACCATCCTCTCCACGGAGAAACTCG
>Ga0315274_10002605_pt1 | contig 27097 bp, 35 predicted proteins | sample YL17G02_20_MG_FD_203700 | JGI IMG/M metagenome (GOLD analysis project Ga0315274, IMG submission 203700) | Sediment microbial communities from Yellowstone Lake, YNP, Wyoming, USA - YL17G02_20 | ecosystem: Environmental > Aquatic > Freshwater > Lake > Sediment | place: USA: Wyoming | collected...
CTAATCATCTTCCTGAAGAAAAATTAAAGAAGATGATTAGCAAATACAAGATTGACAAGAAGAACGCTGAGATTTTAACAAAAAATATTGATATTGCTGAATTTTTTGAGCAAGTTGCCGGGAAAATCGATGCCAAGTTTGCATTGCCATGGGTAACAGGGCCTTTGTTGAGATTGCTCAATGATAATAAGGCAAAAATGAGCGATGCTGACATCAAGATTGAGCATTTTGCAGAGCTTTTAAAGTTGGTTGAAACTGGGAAGATAACAGAGCTGAAAGGAAAAGAGATATTGAAGAAGTTTTATCCAAAGAGCTTTGCAATTTCTGAGCAGAAAATTGAAGGCAAGATAACTGATGAAAAGGAACTTTCAAAGGTTACTGAGCGAGTTATTAAAGCAAATGAAAAAGCTGCTTCTGATTACAAGGCAGGAGAGAAAAATGCATTTAACTTTTTGATGGGAGAGATAATGAAAGCAACTTCAAAGAGAGCTGATTTTGCGGTTGCTCGAAAAGTGCTTGAAAAGATGCTGAAGAGGTGATTAGTTCTATTCTGATTGCAGTCAAAAAAGAGTTTATATAGATGTTTTGATTGGTTGCTTTATGAGAAATAATCTATTGATTGGATTGGTTGCTGGAATGATTGTTTTAGTTATGGCTCAAAATGTGAGTGCGGATGTAATAATGCCTGGGTATCATACATTGCCGGTGAGCAATAAAATTGTGAATATAAATGATTTTCCAGATTATGTTTTTGTGAACAGTGGGCATGAGTTTCTTGGTCCTCCGATGTGTTCAAGGAGCGTGGTTGGGGATGATGGATTAGTTTTAGGCGGAGGTTACAAACTTTGTGAGATGAGTGTTTATGCTGTGAAAAAATCTGAGTTTGCTGAGTTTAACGAAACATTGAGCAAACTTGAAGATGATTTGAGCCAGGCTGAAAGGCCTAGCAATAAAATTCTAAATGCGACTGCAATTTTTAATGAATATAAAAATTATTTTTCTGAGCATTCAATAAAAGTTATGGAAATAACACATTCGTTGGAGGTTGGGGATTCTGATGCGAGAGAGTCAATAACGAACATATATACTCTTAACCCTGATTTAAGCGTTGGCGCGAAACAAGTAATTGTTGAGAGAAACTTCTTGTTTTATGTTTACATTATTGCTCCAATTGTTGCTCTTGCCCTGATTGTTCTTTACCTTGCCAGGAGAAAGAAGTAGAATGCTTGAATTATTCTTGATAACAATTGCTGTCGAGTTTTTTGTATTGTGGCTATTTTTCAGGAAGAGTTTTTCTGCATTACAAATATTTTATTTGTGCTTTTTGATAAATCTTCTTTCGTGGCCTTTGGCTAATTTGATTTATGAAATCTATAATAATTGGTTTGTGATTGAATTTGGTGTTTTTGTTGTTGAGTTCGTTATGATAATTCTGCTCTTCCGAGCGAGATGGTGGAAAGCAATTCTTGCTTCTCTAGTTGGCAATCTAGCAACTGCCTTGATAGCTCTTGTGTTGATTTTGTTCTAGAAAATCTGATTATTAATCGAAATATTTATATACTTATATCTTATAGATATAAATATATATCAAATAGGAAATAAAACATGGTTCAAATATCAGAAAAATCAATACATTCACCCACATTAAACACTGTGCTAATGGTAGAAGGAATTTTAAAAAATGCCGGAGAAGTTATTGCTCTTGCTGAATTAAAAAGAAGATTGCCAAAAAAAGTTATGCATCAGACATTGCTTCAAATATTGGACTATTTGCAGTTTAGCGGAAAAATTGTAATAGGAACAAAAGGAATTCTTTGGGTTTTTACTGAAAGAAAAGAGCTTGAGGAATTATTGAAAAGAGGCGTTGAAGTATGAATAAACCTGTAAGGGTGGTTTTTATTGACGAAGCAAAAGAAGGATATTGGAAATTAAATGAGATAGTTGGAAGGCAAATAACAACAAATAAAGAGAATACAGAAGAAATGCAATTATTAAAGTCAATAAAGCAAAAAGTGGATTTTATCAAAGCAAACCCTTTCTATGGGGACAATATTCCAAAAAACCAAATTCCAAAAGAATATCAAGTTTCGAATTTATGGAGAGCCGAGCTAATTAATTTTTGGAGAATGCTTTATACAATAAAAGGAGATCAATTAGAGATAATTTGCTTTGTTCTTGAGATTGTTAATCATCCAGATTATAATAAAATATTTGGTTATAGAAAGAATTAATCTTCTTGATTTAGATTAGTAGTTCCAGAATTTCTGTCAATGCTCCAAGCGCGAAGATTGCTATTAGTATCCAGCTTAAGATTTTTGAGTAGGGCATTGAATAGGCGGGCTTTGCATCTCCATGCTTTTTTGCTTTGGTTATCATTGAGAGGATAAGTGTTGCTGTTATTGCTCCAGAAATTGCTCCGCCGACTCCGAGGACTTTTGTAAATGCTGTTGCTTTTGCGAGAGAGAGGATTACAAATGCTGCAAGGGGTATTAATATTGTGATTAGCCATGCTGTTCTTTTATTTTTGTTGAAGTCAAGATGGATTATGTCTATCATAGCTATTGTGAGGGCAAGATAGGCTGTAAACATAGTTATCATTCCGAACAGTATGAATGGTTTTCCAAGAGCAATTGTTGCGAGCTCAGGGGTTGCATCTCCTTTAAATCCAATTACTATTGCTGTGAAAATTATGTAAATGAAAGCTGCGATTGCGTATGCTCCGATAATTACACCTTTCATTGATTTTTTCTGTTCTCCAAGAACGCGCTTGACTTCTGGGATTACAGAGAATGCGAGGAATGCAAAAAGAACTACTCCGAATGGGGCGAAGAAGTTGTTTGGGAAAATATATTTTAGATTATTGACATCTATTTTATTTGTGAAGTAAACTGCTAGAGAAATTATCATTACAAAGACGAATGTGACTCCGACTATTTCGCCTTTTGCCACTGCTTTTATTCCAAAGTAAGTTATTGCAGAGAGAACCAGCCAGAAAAGCAAACCCATCTGAAATTCATATGCTGGCGAGTTGAATATTATATAACTGAGTGAGCGGCCTTCTGCTATTATATAAGCCAGAACTGCAGAGAAGATTCCTATGCATAACGATAAAAACATTAATTTTTTTCCTTTTTCTCCCAAATATCTTCCTGCATAACCCGGGAGCTGGTGTATTTTTTTTGTTCTTAATACAATCTCTCCAAGATAGAGCATCAGAAGAGTCATGAATGTTCCTATAACTATTATATGCACAAGCCCTATTGGGAATCCAGATTTCATTATGACATAAGGCATTCCGAGGATGCCTGCGCCTATGATTGTGCCGATAAGAACTGCCAGCGCTGCAAAAGTCTTCATTCTATGATTTATTTGTGCCCCTCTTTCAATAGTATTAAAAAACCTAGTTATTTAATATTTATGTAGGCCCTATAAGTTAAAGGATAGACTTCTCGGCTTCGGACCGGGCAATCGAGGTTCAATTCCTCGTAGGGCCATTTCGCTTGCCGAAGGATTAAAGCTCGCAATCTGGATGAGAAGCTTTAAGGCGAGAGCAAGTCGAAATTAATCGTATTAAAAATAAATAAAAAATAAAATAAATTTGTTCTTATTCTGATTCAGCAAGAACTTTTCCTACAAGCACGCTTCTTTCGCAGTTTGCGCGCTTTTTTGACAAGTTCCTGGAAACTTCTATCAATTCATGATAAAGGCTCTTTGCGGATTCTGGGCCGAAACCAAGGTCTTTCATTACAGCAAGATAGTCGTCACCTGTTAATCTGCAGCCGTCCTTTACTCCAAAGTAGAGATGAGTTTCTTTTTGCAGGCGCTTCTCAGCTATCAATCCATTCAGGACTTTTCCATGTGTTGGATATTGCCCGCTGAATTCTGCAATGGCTTCTTTCATGGTTCTTGCTTTCATCTCATCTTCTGTAGAGATTTTTGCATAAACTCTCTCCCCCCTGTAGCTGCCTGATTCTGGCATTTCAATTGCCTTTGCCATATTTTCCCTGCGTCTCTTGAGCTTGTTGTCCATGCTTGAGACAGGGATATACATTCTGTCAGCTGCCACTAAATCAATAAGCTGCCTTTCTAATGTTTCATTTGTCATTTTGTTTTTCCTCCTGATTAATATTTAGTTAATATTGATAAGATATTCTTGGATATGAATTAATGTGGTGATTTGTATCACCTCAATAATAAGATATATAAAAGGGCTTGAATTGGAGAAATAATGAAGATATTTGACAGAAAAGAACTTGCGCATCTCTGGCCTTTTTATTTAGAAGCATTTTTGGGAACAATTTTGTTTGTTAATGTGCCTTTCATGGTTTTGTATTTTTCTTCAATATCAATGACTCCATGGCAGATAGGATTATTAATGGCAGTAACTCCTCTCTCAATGTTTATATTTGAGATTCCTACTGGTGCTGTTGCAGATTTATATGGGAGAAAAATTTCAGTTATTCTTGGATGGACTCTTGCAGGGATATTGAGCTTTTTTGTATATTTCTTCAAGAGTTTTAGTTCTCTGCTTATAATCTTTTTTTTAATTGGATTTGCGTTTAGTTTTACTTCAGGAAGCTATGATGCTTGGGTTGTTGATTTGATAAAAGCCAAAAAGTTGCATACTTCATCATATTTCTCCAAAAAGAGCTCTCTTTATGGGATGGCGTTTATTTTTTCAGGAATTTTGGGAGCATTTTTAGTTGAGAGATTTGGCTTGGCGATTGTCTGGCCTGTAACTGGAGCTGCATTTCTTATTTCTGTTTTCTTTCTTTCTTTTGGAGAAGAAGTTTATGACAGGAAGAAAGTCCGTATTAAAGAATCATTCAAGGAACTTAGAATTCAAACTTTAAAATCTATCAGATATGCAAAAAATCACCATGTTTTATCTTATTTATTGACTATTTCTGTTTTATTTGCCATTTTTATTTCACTGACTAGCCAAATTAGCTGGACGCCTTTCTTAAAGTCTTTTGATATGCCTGATTCGTGGTTTGGTTATTTATGGAGCGCTTCTGGTGTTTTGATGGTTATAGCTCCCTTGATATATCTTAAACTATTTAAAAAATTTAGAGAAAGAAATCTTCTTATTTTTTCATCTCTTCTTTTTGTTTTGACAGGAATTGTTTGTTTATTTGCAAATAGCTTGTTTTTCTCAATTTCTCTGATTTTGGCTTTTTATTTTATTTTAGATTTCCAAACGCCGATTGAGAACACTTATCTGCATAAATTTCTGCCAACAAAGATGAGGTCAACAATTGGTTCTGTCAAGAACATGCTATTTTCATTTAGTGGCGCAATAGGAACAATTTTTGCTGGTTTTCTTGTTTCTCAAATTGGAGCAAGGCATACACTTGTAACGTCCGCAATTTTAATGATTCCAATAATATTTCTTTATGCTAAAATTAAATCAAGGAGAATAAAATAAAATGGAAATTCAAGATGCATTAAAAGAAATCGGATTAACAGAAAATGAGACAAAAGTTTATCTGGCTTTGCTTAAGAATGGCTCCTCGCTTGCAGGAACAATTTCAAGAAAAACAGGGATACACAGGAGAAATATATATGATATAACTGAGAGGCTGATTCAAAAAGGGGTTGTTGGTTATATCTTGAAGAATAACCGGCGGTATTTTGAGGCTGTCAATCCTGAGAAATTTCTTGACATGCTGAAAGAAAAGGAAAATAATCTCATGGAGAATTTGCCGATGCTGATGGATATTTATTCAGGGAGCAAAGAAAAGCAGGAAACTAATTTTTACAAAGGCATTGATGGCTTGAAAAGTGTTTTCCAAGACCAGCTTGATGAGAATGACGAGAAAGAGATTCTTATTCTCGGAGCTTCTTTATCTGCTTTTGAAATTCTGCCTTTTTATTTCAAGTGGTATGACAAGGACAGGGTTAAAAAAAGAATCAAGGCAAGAATAATTGCTTCTGAGAAACTCGGAAAGAAGATTCCTCTTTCTGAAATAAGGTATTTGTCCCAGAAATATGCAAATCCTCTTGCAATTAACATCTATAAGGACAAGGTTGCAATTATTTTGTGGAAAAAAAGCCCTATTTCAATTGTTATCAAGGAAAAAGAGATTGCTGATTCTTACAGGAAGTATTTTGAGATGGCTTGGAGGGCTGCGAAAGCATGAGAATGAGCATAATACAGTTAAAATTAAAAGAGATGGGAGATTTGTGGGGATATGGTTGAATTGACATTTGAGCCAGGGGATTATGTTGCGTTTAGATTGGCTCTTGAGGAAGTTGAGGGAAGGGTTTTGGAGAGTTCTGACAGCTCAATTGTCCTGATTAAATTGAAATCAGGATATAATATTGGAATAAACAAGGAAAATATTCTTGGCTTCAAAGTTTTAAGGAAATTCAAAGAGGAAAAGGCAAAATTCAAGCTGCCTGAAACAAAAGGATTGCCTTCAATCGGGCTTGTAATGACTGGAGGAACAATTGCTTCCAAAGTTGATCCTAAAACAGGAGGGGCAAAACCTTTAACTGATGTGAATGAGTTTGCAAAGTTTTATCCTGAGATATTCAAGATTGCCAATGTGAAGAAAATTGAGTCGCCTTTCATGATTGCTTCTGAGTCAATGAATTCTGAGCACTGGATTAAAATTGCGCAGAGTGTAAAAAAATTGCTTGATGACGAGGATATTTCAGGGGTTGTTGTAACTCACGGGACAGATACACTTGGATACACTGCTGCTGCGCTTTCTTTCTTTTTGAGAAATTTGAACAAGCCGGTTGTCCTGACTTATTCGCAGAGAAGCATTGACAGGGCTTCAAGCGATGCTAACCTGAATTTGCAATGCGCTGCGCGAATGGCAATATCTGATGCTGCTGAAGTAATGCTTGTCGGGCATGCATCTACAAATGATGATTTCTGCTATGCAATGCCTGGAACAAAGACAAGAAAATTGCATTCGTCAAGAAGAGATGCTTTCAAGGCTGTAAATACTGAGCCAATTGCAAAGGTTTATCCTGACAAGGTTGAATTTATGTCTGAATATCGCCCTAGAAACAAAGAAAAAACTGAGCTTGATGTTGAATTTTCTGATAAAGTTGCTCTTGTGAAATATTATCCTGGGCAGGATTCTTCTATTTTGGATTTTCATGCCTTGAAATACAAGGGAATTGTGGTTGAGGCGCTTGGGCTTGGGCATTTGGCTGTTACAGAAGCGCCGAATAATTGGCTTCCGAAGCTCAAAAAATTGATTAAAGATGGTTTTGTTGTTTGTGCTGCTAGCCAGACAATTTATGGAAGATTGAATCCTTATGTTTATTCAAACGCGCGCGAGCTTTTGGATGCTGGTGTTATTTTCCTTGAGGATATGCTAAGCGAGACAGCACTTGTGAAACTTGGCTGGGTTCTTGGGCATTATGGCTGGAAGAAAAATGTAAAAGAGAAAATGCTTGAAAATGTGGCTGGGGAGCTTAATAATCGCCTCGAAATAGACGCCAAACGATAGCTTCTTATTGTAACTGAAGAGTGGTTACAATTAGAAAGGTTTATATATCTAAAAAGGGTTGCAATATTCCAATGACAAACAGAGATTTAAAGATAGATCCAGAAATAAGAGAAGACATCCGCTTAAAGATGGAAAAGCTGAAGGATAATCCTAAATTCTATGATTCAAGGAAGAAGACAGTTAACAATTCATTAATTGCATTGGGTGATGTTCATTCTTTCTGGATAGAGCACCCTGAACTGAGAAGGCAATATCTTACTCATAATTTGAGTGAGGAAACTGTAAAGAAGAAAGCAAAACGTGGAATTAGGGCAATAATTGATGGATGGTATTTTCTTTTAAACAAAGGGAGAGAAAGAGATTTTATTGATACTTTTGATTTATGTGATTTAGAGAAGCTTAATTCAATTGTTTACAGGCATGGACCGAGAGTAGATGATGTAAAGCCTGGGCAGAGGTTTAGAAAAGGGCATGTTACTTTAAATGCAGAGGGTTATAACCCTCCAAATCCTGATGAAATTGTACCAGAACTCAAACAATTATTCAGAGAGCTTAGGAGGACTTATCATGATGATCCTCTTGAAGCAGCGATTCATGCTCATTTAGGGATTGCTGCAATTCAACCATTTGATGATGGAAATAAGAGATGTGCTAGATTGGTTCAGAATAGGCTTCTTTTTGAAGATGGACTTCCACCTTCTATAATCCCTGCTGGTGAAGGTCGTGACTATCTCATTCTCCTATGCAGAACTCTTAGGGCGTATGGAAATAAAGATATTGATGGACAGAGAGATTTTTATAACTTTAATGCCAGCAAGGTTAACAGTGCCTTGGATGAGATTCTTGACGACTTGGAGTTTAAATAAATTTTTACATAAAGCACTAGAAAAATAAAATGACAACTCAAATAACACAAGACATAAAGGGAATGAGAATCATGCACATTGAAGACGAGCCTTCGATAAGAGAGATTGTAAAGAGAGGACTTGAAAAGAGGCTTGGAGTTAGTGTTTATTCTGCTGAAAATTTGAAGGAGTTTTATCAATGGCAGGATAAAAATGAACCTGCTGATTTGTATATTTCTGATGGAAGATTTCCTGTAAATGGAACAGGATTTAAAAGACCTGCCTGGGAAGGTGTTGCTCAGAGGGTGACAGAACTTTCTCAAAGATATCCTGGAAAAATAAAAGGCATGTTAATTCTTAGCGGCGGATTTGACAACAAGGAAAGAGCCTCACAATATCCTGTAATTAAGGGAATCATGGAAAAACCAATTCGTTTTGATGAACTTTTTTCAGTTGTTACAAGATGCTTGACTGCTGAATAATCGACGATTCTTTGTGGTTATCACCTTTCTTTATTATTATCTGTTATCTGGGTGTCGGGGAGCTTCTGATTTATTTTATTATATTTGTTAATTGAACCAATGGCAGAATAGTTTTAAATATCAATCCCGCTTGTTTCTTTTATGGAGAATAAAGAGGATAAAGCAGGGGAATTGGATACAGAGCAACAAACTCCTAAACATAAGGCTGTCGTTTGTTCTCGGTCTCCCAAAAACCTAGAAAAAATACAGAGTTTTTGTGATTATCAGAAGATTGGCTTGAAAGCTGGCTTGGAAATACACCAGCAGCTAGATACTGGAAAGCTGTTTTGCGCGTGTCCGGGGTATTTACGGAATGACGAGCCGGATTTTATCGTTAAAAGGAAGCTTCATGCTGTTGCTGGCGAGCTTGGCGAGATTGATCCTGCGGTTTTGCATGAGATGGAGAAAGGCAAGGAATTTGTTTATCAGGGATATAAGGATAATACTTGCCTTGTGGAATTGGATGAAGAGCCAGCGCATTTGATAAATGAGAGTGCGCTTGATGAAGTGCTTAAAATCGCTTTATTGCTTAATTGCGAGATTTATCAGGCAACGCAAGTAATGAGGAAGACAGTAATTGATGGTTCTAATACTTCTGGTTTTCAGAGAACGTTCTTGCTTGCTCATGATGGGTATGTTGAAACATCTTTTGGAAAAGTTGGGATTCAAAGCATTTGCCTTGAAGAAGATGCTGCAAGGATTGTTGAGAAGAGTGAGAAGCAAGTTATTTATCGCCTTGACAGATTAGGCATACCTCTTGTTGAGATTGCAACAAAACCAGAGCTTGATAATCCAGAGCGAATAAAAGAGTGTGCTTTGAAGCTTGGAGAAGTGCTTAGAGCGTGTAGAGTAAAAAGAGGAATAGGAACAATAAGGCAGGATTTGAATATTTCAATCAAAGGACATGACAGAGTTGAGATAAAAGGATTCCAGGAGCCGAGAATGATGATTGAAACTGTTAATCAAGAAATTGTAAGACAACAAAATGAGCTGAAGAAAAAGAAAAAAACAGGGGAAGTTAGGGGTGCTAAAGAAGATGGGAGCACAGAATTCCTGCGTCCAATGCCTGGAGAAGCGAGAATGTATCCTGAGACTGATTTGCCTTTGTTGAAAATTTCAAGAGGTAGAATAAATGCTCTGAAAAAGAAATTGCCGAGATTAAAAGGCGAGATTAGAGAGGAGCTGAAGAAGAAAGGTGTTTCTGATGAGTTTATTAATTTGGTAATTGATAACCTTGATGATTTTAATATTTTAATGAAAGTTTATGGCAAGGATGCTGATCTTATCGCCAAGATGATTGTTTTATGGCCGCAAGAATTTGCTGCCAGAATGAAGAAAGACATTAGTGAGGTAAGAAAGATTCTAACAGAGAGGGTTTTTGAAAGAATATTGGAAAAAGTTGGCAAAAATGAGATAAATGCCAATGACGTCAAAATGATTATGCAGAGAATTCTTAATGGGGAAGATATTGAAAGCATGAAAACAGAAAGAATTAGTGACGACGAACTTGAAAAGAAGATTTCTGATATTGTAAAGGAGAAACCTGGGCTTCGCGCGAACGCTTACATGGGGCTGGTTATTGCAAAATTAGGGGCTTCAGTGGACAAAAGAAAGGCAATGGAGATACTCAACAGGATTGTGAAGTAGGTAAAATGAAAAAGATTTGGGTTATTCTAATAACTGCTGTTATCTTAGTTGTAGGATTGTTCTTTTTGCGAGGAAGTGAAGATTCTTGGATAAAAGATGATAAAGGAATTTATGTGAAGCATGGAAATCCTGCTGAAACACCTTCTTATGTCCTTGAGCAGCAGGATGCAATTGAATGTACTAATGGATTATACATGCAAAAGAAGGCAGAAGGCATTGAATTAAACTCAGAATGCCTTGGAACATGCGGAAATTATGCTGTCGATGTTGTTCATATTCCTAGAAATGCAGATGATAATTTTATTGACAATCAGTGCGCTGACTTTATAGCAGAGAAAGTTGAACATTTTATTGAATTGGATAAGGATGGAGAGATTGTTCGAATAGATTGACGATAGGTAAAATAAGATTGATAATAAATAATGAATTGTAATGAGAATTAATGACAAGAGGGAATATAGGTATTGATAACAGATAATTATTAGATAATTTGGCTAAAAGAAAACTATTAAAAACCTGCTTTTTCTTAAGTGGATATGGAAAGAAAATACATCAAAGAGGTTTTAGAGGGCAAAGAGGAGAAGGTTCTTGTAAGGGGCTGGGTGCATGACACTCGTGATTTGGGAAAAGTAAGGTTCATGCTTGTGCGGGATGTTTCTGGAATTATACAGGTTGTTGCCACAAAGAAAGAAAGTATTTTCAAGGAGATGGCTCCATCAAGAGAGAGTGTTGTTTCTGTTATTGGCAAGGCCGTTAAATCGAAACAGGCTCCAGGTGGAATGGAGATTGTTCCTGAGAAAATTGAGCTTGTTGCAGAAGCTGAACAGCCAATTCCCATTGATGTTTCTGATTTTTCAAAGACAGAGCTGCCTAAACGATTGGATTGGAGATTTTTAGACACAAGGAGAAAAGATGTTCTAGCAATATTCAAGATAAGGTCAAGCATGTACAAGCATCTTGTTGATTTTTTTGATAAGGAGAAATTTATCATTATCAATACGCCAAAGATAACGACAATTGGATTGGAATCTGGAGCCGAGTCATTTGTTGTTAATTATTTTGACAAGAAACCTGTGCTTGCGCAGAGTCCGCAATTTTACAAGCAAATGTTCGCTGTTGGGGGCTTTGAGAGAGTAATGGAAATAGGTGCTGTTTACAGGGCTGAAAAGTCGCATACAACAAGACATTTGACTGAGTTTATTGGTGTTGATTTTGAGATGGGCTTCATAAAAGATGAAAATGATATAATGGATGTTGTTGAGAACATGATGAAACAGGTTATTTCTAATGTAAAAGAAGAAAGGAAGAGTGAACTTGAGCTTTTGAAAGTTGATTTGAAGGTTCCCAAGAAAATACCAAGAATTCCAATGTCTGAATTAAAGAAAATGCTTGCAAAGCAGGGCAAGAAACTCAAGGAAGATGATGATTTAGATGCTGAAGCAGAAAGAATGATTGGAGAGTATATTCTCAAGGAATACGGGGAAGAATTTGTGTTTGTTACAGAATATCCTGCAAAAGTAAGGCCATTTTATCATATGAGGTTTGCAGATAAGCCAAAAACAACAAGAAGTTTTGACTTGCTTTGGAGAGGCGTGGAAGTTGCCACAGGTGCGCAGAGAGAACACAGATTGCCTATTTTGCAGAAGCAGGCAAAAGAAAAAGATGTCAAGATACCAAAGATTTACGAGGATATTTTCAGATATGGAGCAATGCCTCATGGAGGTGTTGGGTTTGGGTTAGACAGAATGACTCAGAGAATGTTAAATCTTGACAACACAAGAGAAGCTGTATTGCTGCCGAGAGATACTGAGAGATTGACACCATAAAATGAAGATAGGCTTTCCAAATAATCCTAGAAAAGATATTCTAAAAGAAATTAAATGGATAGGCAGGCAAGGGTTTGATTTTGTTGATTTATTCTTGGAGGAAGATTCAGCAACACCTGAAAAAATCGATGTCGCTAAAGTCAAGAAACTACTGAAAAAATATAATCTTGATACGGTAGGGTATACTGCATGGTATTTGCCGACTGGCTCGCCTGTAAAATTGCTTAGGGATGCTGCGATTAGGGAAGCAGAGAGATATTTTAAAGTTTTTAATAAGCTCGGCGTAAAATACGTAACTATTCATGCAAATTGGCCGCCAAGCATGTTTTCAGCAGAGGAAGGAATAATGTTGCAAGTTGGCAGCTTAAGAAAAATAGTCAAAATTGCTGGCAAATATCATCTAAATCCGATGCTTGAATTATTAGATACAGGAAAAGATAGCATTAAAAATATAGCATCTATTCTTGACAAAGTCCCTTCTTTTTATTTTCATTTAGACATAGGGCATGCAAACTTGTTTAATAAAAAAGTTAAAAGATTCATTAGAAGATTTCATAAAAAATTAAAGCATATTCACATGCATGATAATCATGGCACTGCCGACGAGCATCTTCCGCTTGGAAAAGGAAATATTAATTTTAAAAAGATAATCAAAGAACTCAAAAAATATGGCTATGATGGAACAATAACTCTGGAGATTTTTTCTAAAAATAGGAATTTAGCTGTCAAGAGCATGAAGAAACTAAGAAAATTATGGAATGCATAATTCTGACAATTAATTAACTTTATAAATCAAAAATTTCTTTGAAAGTCATGGATGAAAAGAAAAGAGAAGAAATAAAGCAGGGGGCAAGGCAGATACTCTCAAAATTTGCAAAATCACTTGAAAAGGTAAAATTCAAGGAAAAGGCAGGCAAAGAAAAGCTTGGCGGATTCAGGGAAGAGGGAGAGTCCGCAAAGCCAAATGAAGATTTCAGGAAAAGAATATTTGATAATGCGCCAAACAAGGATGATGATTGCATAATTGCTGAAAAGAAAGAATGGTAAAATAAAAATGGCGAAGAAAAAATCTGAGAAAAAGGCAAGCGAGGGAAAAATATCTGAGAAAGAGCTTGATAAGGAACTTGATGAAATAGAGGAGAAATTTGAGGATGCTGGAGACGAAAGCGAGAGAGATATTCAGATAAAGGCATCAAAGCCAATTGCAAAAATAAAGAAAGGCGACAAGATAAAAGTTGATGGAAAAGAGTATGAAGTTGATTCTCATTATGTTCTGATTGAGCATCCTTTGAATAAAGAAATGGCTATTGAGGTTTTTTCTGGGGATAATGACTTTCAAATAAGGTATTTTAATGACCAGGCAGAAAGAACAATTGATTTTTATGAGTTGCAGGGAGAGATAATGTTTGTGAAGAAGCCTTTCAAGAAGATTGAGTGGTAAGCCTTCTTTCTTTACAAAAGAAAGAACCCCTGGCTAGAAAGAAAGTAATATTGCTTCGGAAAAAGAAAGCTACAATAGAAATGGTAGCTCTTGACAAAATTATATAAATGCTTAAATAATAAAAATCTTATTGGATTTAATGGCTGATAAAACTTATGATTATCCTGCACTGACAAAAGAAGAGGGGAATTATTTGAGAAGACGCTGTTTTTATTATGTGCATGTATCATTTGAGAATGATGCAGAGGATATTTTGATTGAGCTCGCGGATTCTCTTAAATATTTTGGATTGTTATCTGGGAAATTTTTTCAAAATTTGCAAGAAGAAAGAAGAAGATTTATGCTTAAGCAGAGGGGAGCAAGGGGCATGGCTGAAGATTTGAGAGGCATATGCAGGGATTATGTTGTTGCTGAGAACGACGAGCATGCGGGGAACATAAGGGAAGAGCTCGAGGAAACTTTGAAAGAGAGTGACTTTTATTCTGAAAAATTGCTGGGTATTCTTGATATAAAGTGAATAAGGATAAAGGGCGTTGTTCATAGTTATCTGACAAGCAGAAGCAAAGGTGCGAGAGAGGATTATAAGAAGATGCTGGAGATTAGATTAAAAGATGCAAAATTCAAGCCCCAAGAGATAACTGCTTACTTGAAAGAATTGGAGCTTGAGAGAACTTGCTTTCAGAGATAAAATAAACTATTATCGCAAATCTTATTAAGCTTCTTTTCCAATTCATGCTATGGGAAAAGTTGAGGACAAGGTAAAAGAATATCTCGATAAGATAAAAAAAGAGAATCCAAAGTTAAACATATTTTTGCATATTAATGAGAAAGTTATTGAAGATGCAAGGGCAGTTGACATCAAGCCAAAAAAAGGGCGGCTTTATGGCTATGTTTTTGGGATAAAAAGCAATATTAATGTTCTTAGTTTGACTGCTAATTGCGCTTCCAAGACACTTGAGGATTACAAGGCAACTTATGATGCTGGTGTTATTGAGAAAATAAAGGCAGAAGATGGTGTTATTATTGGGATGCTGAACATGGATGAGTTTGCATCTGGAAGTTCTGGAGAAACGTCTGCATTTGGTGCTTGCCAAAATCCTGCTGCTCCTGGAAAAATACCTGGAGGTTCGAGCTCGGGCTCGGCTGCTGCTATTGCTGCTGGCTTGTGCGATATAACTCTTGGAAGTGATACTGGCGGAAGCATAAGAAATCCTGCGTCTTTCTGCGGAGTTGTTGGTGTAAAGCCTTCGTATGGCCTGGTTTCAAGATATGGGTTGATTGATTTGTCCATGTCATTGGACCAGATAGGGCCTCTTGCAAAAAATGTTTCTGATTGCGCGCTTGTTCTTGATGTTATAAGGGGCAAGGACTCGAGGGATACAACAACATTTGAATCTAATTCTATTAAACTGGGAAAAGTCGGGAAAATAAAAGTAGGTGTTTTGAAGATTAAAGGTGTTGACTCTAAAATACAAAAACTAATCGACGAAAGAATTAATGCAATAGCTAAGAAAGAGGAGTGGAGCGTGAAAGAGGTTCATGTGAAACATATTGATTTAGCTGTTGAGACATATTATCCTTTGGTTTATTCTGAGTTTTTCTCTGCAACAAGGAGATTTGATGGCAGGCGGTATGGCAAAAAAATTGAAGATTCATGCGGGGAAGAGGTTCTTAGAAGAATTCTTGGGGGAAGTGAGATAACAAAAGCTGAGTTTGCAGGTGCTTATTATCGCAAGGCCCTCGAGGTTAAAGAAATAATAAAAGAAGAGTTTGAAAGAGTTTTCAAGGATGTTGATTGTGTTGTTCTTCCTACTTGCCCTGGAATGCCGTGGAAGATTGGAGAGGGAAAGAAAATGAAGACTGAGGAGATTTATGCCTATGATGCTCTGACAATTCCTGCAAATCTTGCTGAAATTTGCGCTGTTTCAATTCCTGCTGGCAAGATTGATGACATTCCTGCTGGCTTGCAGGTTATGTGTGCCCGAGGGGAAGATGGAAAGATGCTTTCTATCGCTGAATTGATTAATAGATAACAATTAACTTTAAATTAAGCGAAATCAGTTGAATAAAATGGAGATTGGAGGAATAAAGCTGTCATATCTTGGACATTCAGGTTTTATTATAAGCAATGAAAAGAAGATTGCGATTGACCCTTATAATATTTCTGATGCTGCGGCTGCTGAAAAGGTCGACTTGATATTGATTACGCACTCGCATTATGACCATTGTTCTATAAAAGACATACAGAAACTTTCTAAGAAAGGGACAATTGTTGTTGTGCCTGCTGATTCGCAGAGCAAGATAACAAGAATTGAGGATGTTGAGATGCAGATTATTGAAGTTGGCGATGAATTAACCTTTGGGGATGTAAAAGTGAGCGCGGTTCCTGCTTATAATGTTGACAAGGAGTTTCATCCAAAAAGCGAGGGCTGGATGGGATATGTTGTAAAAATGAAAGAGGTTATTATTTATCATGCTGGGGATTCGGACAAGATTCCTGAGATGTCAAAGCTTTCTGGCTATGGAAAAGACGGAAATAAGTTTATTGCTTTGCTGCCTGTTTCAGGAACATATACAATGACTGCTGAAGAAGCTGCTGAAGTTGCATCTCTTATAAGCCCTAATGTTGCAATTCCAATGCATTATGGTGCAGGTGTTGCTGGAACTCTTGAAGATGCGCAGAGATTTGTGAGATTATGCATGCAAGCTGGCTTGAAAGCTGAAATCCTAGAGAAAATATAAATAATTAATAATGGAAGAAATAAAGTTTATAACTGGCTCTGAAAAGAGATTTTTTGATTTTGTTTCCAAGCTTAATGACAAGGATAAGATTGCTTTGCTCAGCCATAAGGATAATGATGGTGTTGCGAGCGCGGTTATTGTCTCGAAAATTGTTAAAAATATAGAATATATTTCTTTTTTAGACTATGGAAAGAAAATGCTGGCTAATTTAGTGGGTGAATTAAAAGCGAAGCAAATAAACAAGCTTATAATTACTGATTTCTCATTGGATGAAAATATTGAAGAGATAAAAGAGATAGAAAAATTTGCAGAGATTTTATCAATTGACCACCATGTTTTTGCAAATGATTTGAATTCTGAAAGGATTATTTTTATTAAAACTGAGTCAGCTTTGCCTGCTTCATACAGCTGTTATTATCTTTTCTCAAAAATACAGCATATACCTGGGTGGATTGCTGCTCTTGGAATTGCAGGAGACCGGGTTGATAAATATCATGACAAGAATGCCAATGAAATTTTCTCTGATTTTTCTCTTGGAGAAGCGCCAAAAGAGTATTTCTGGAAATATGTTATAAACCTGGGAAATGCTCTTATTTATTTTACGAGCTTGGAAATGGATTTGAAAGAAATTTATGAGATTATTACGAGGGCAAGCAAGCTTGAGGACTTGGATATTCTTGATAAATATGCCTTGGAAGTGCAGAAAGAGATTGATTTTCATTTGAATGAATTTGAAAATAAAAAACAGGAGTTTAAGGATATGATGTTTTATCATTACAAGCCGAAATATTCTATAAATTCAATGCTGATAAATGCAATAAGCTCGCGTGATAAGAATAAAACTTATGTTTTGGCAGCTGAGTTCAATAATTTGATACGAGTTTCTGCAAGAAGGCAGGATAAACTAATTGATTGCGTAAGATTATTGCAGGATGCAATTGAAGGAATATCTGATTCAACAGCTGGCGGGCATATTGCTGCAGCTGGAGCAAGCTTGCCTGTTCAATTTTTTGGAAAATTCAAGGAAAAGCTGTTCAAGTTGTATGATAATATGAAGCATTAACTCAAACTTGCAGGTTTTCATCAATTTTTGAGGGTAATTTCTATTACAGACAAATATTTAAAGTTATTTTGGCATTGAAATATCATAAAAAGTGAAAGGAGGTGTAAAAAAAAGAGAAAATGGTTTTAGATTTTGCAAAAGAAGCGCTAAAAAACGCTGAAACACATAGCATTAATTTTGATGAATTAAGGGCTGGAAAAGCTAACATTAAAGTTTTCGGCTGTGGTGGAGCAGGATGCAATGCAATAACATGGCTTTTCAACAAAGGCATTAACGGCGCAACTATCTATGGTATAAATACTGACGCCTTGCACTTGAGTATTACCAAAGCTGATGAGAAGATTCTGATCGGTAAGGAGCTTACAAGAGGGCTTGGTTGCGGTGGTTATCCCAATAAAGGTAGGGAAGCTGCGAAGGAGAGTGTATCTGAATTAAAAAGGGCCGCAGGAGGCGCAGATATGGTCTTCATTCTTGCGGGAATGGGTGGAGGAACCGGAACAGGTTCATCACCAGTGGTTGCACAACTGGCCAAAGAGTCAGGTGCTGTAGTCATTGGAGTGGTAACAATGCCATTCGAGTGCGAGAAGGCTAGGATTGAAAAGGCTGAATTTGGATTGCAGGAATTGACTGAAGTTGCTGATACAATAATTGTAATTGACAACAATCGACTAGTGGATATTGCTGGAAATCTTCCAATGGAGCAGGCATTTGCAGTGGCAAACGAGCTTGTTTCTACCATGATTAAGGGAATAGTTGAGACAATCACATTGCCATCGTTGATTAACCTTGACTATGCTGACGTTTCAGCTATCATGAAGAATGGGGATGTTGCTGTTATTGGAGTTGGCGAGTCAGACACAACTGCAAGAGTTGAGGAAGCTGTAAAGCAAGCCTTGACGCATCCTTTGCTTGATGTAGACTATAGAGGAGCTACTGGAGCTTTGATACACATTACTTGCGGACCAGACTTCAAGCTTGAGGAATTCGCAGGCGTGGGTGAACTTGTAACAGAGAACATCGCGACTGATGCCCAAGTTATTATTGGAGCAAGAGTCAACAAGGAATTTCAAAACAAAGTGAGAGTTATAACTATTATGACAGGTGTCAAATCACCTTATGTAATGGGAAGACGCTCATACGAGGCAGAGAAAACAAAGACAGGCTCTGAAATGTCTGATTTAGGCATAGAAGTCTTCAGATAAGCGTAATTATCAATCAGAAGGAAGCAAATTTTATTTTGCTTTTTCGCTTCCTTTCTTCTTTTTCTTTTGAATTTGAATAAATTGTAAGAATAGACTTATAGGGAAAAGAGTTAAAAATTAGGATTTCTTGATAGTTTAAGAGAAAATGCCATCAAAATATGAAAGAAGTTTTGTAAAAGGGGTTGTTTGGGAATTATTTTCATTTGTAGTTACCCTTGCAGCTGTTTATCTGATATATGGAGACATAGTTTTTTCGCTTAAATTTGTATTTTGGCTGACTATAGTCAAGATGTTTTTCTTTTTTATTCATGAGAGAATCTGGAAAAAAATAAAGTGGGGAAAGTATTAAGATAATAAGAGAAAAATTTAGTTTATATGTCCCTATCTTCTGGCTTTAGCCATTTTACGCCTAACTTGCCTGTAATTTCTTCTTCAGTTTTTCCTGCTATCATCTTGCCTGTTTTTTTGTCAAAAAGCCCATATTCACTTAACTTAAAGCCTTTCTTGATTGCTATTTTTCTCATTGCTATGTTGTAATTTTTTGAACCTGTGAAATAAAACAATCCAGCACCCCATGATTCAGGCTTGAGGACTCGGATATCTGCCTGAATTCCTGATTTCAAGATGATTGTTGCTTTTGTTGTTCCTTTGTTTAGAACTTTCTTTATATTTGGAAGCTTGGTAAATGCTTCTATGACTTTTTCTGGCTGGTTTGATGAGGCAAGAATATCCAAATCTCTCACAAATGCTTTTTTTCTCCTGACAGAACCTGCTGTTTCTACTTTTTCAATTGCCTTGAGCTTTTTCAATTGTCTTATAATTGCGTCTGCTGCTGATTCTGCCTCGCTTAATGGGATTCTGCCTTTTTCCTGTTTTGCCAGTTCTATTGCCTCTAATATATCCTGTTCTGATTTTATTCCAAAGCCCTCAATTTTTGCAATCTTGTGGGCTTTTGCTGCTTTTTCCAGTTGGGAAATTGTTGAGATTTTGAGAATTTGATTTAATTTATTGATTCTTTTTGCACCCAAGCCTGGAATTTTCATCAAGTTTGCAAGATGCTTTGGAATTGTTTTCAAAAGTTTTTGGTACTCTTGTATTTTTCGTGTTTTAATGTATTCTTCTATTTTTTTCGCAAGCGCTTCTCCGATATTTGGAAGCGCTTCTAATTTTTCTGTTCCTCCTTTTTTATAGATGTTTTCAACATCTTCTTTGAGTGATTCTATTGTTCTTGCTGCATTTCTGTAAGCTATTGGCTTCCACGAAACATTCTGCATTTCAAGAATATCTGCCATTTCATAAAATATTACTGCTATTTCCTGATTTTTTGACATACTTACCTCATTATTATATAATTAATCAGGATTTGTGATATAAAAGATTATTGCTTAGGGGTTGTTAATGTAGACTGCTGAATAATTAATCAGGCTTATGTTATTCAAAGAGAATGAAGAAGAGCTGTTATTGGTAATTATATAGGTATATTAGAAGGTTTAAGGGCAGTTATCTGTACATTGGGGGTTCTTGGAAGATATCAGGGCGCTTGAAAGTGTTCCAGTTTTCCCAGCGAATCAGGGTTTCTAATTCGTGCTTTCTTGGCTTTTTGGCTTTGCCTTTTTCATAGCCGACAGGAATCATGGCTTCTATATGGATGTTTTGAGGAATTTTTAAGAGTTCTTTTATTATCTCATAGTCAAATGAGCCAACCCAGCAAGAGTTTATTTCTAAGTCAGTTAGTTTTAGAATAATTGTGTTTATTGCTGCGCCTGCCTGCTGCCTTGAATAATCAGCTCCCATCTTGCCGTATTGATTTTCGAGATGAGTATCATCAGAACAAATTATAATGACTGCTGATGCTTCGTTAATCCAGGTTTGGTTTGCATGCTTTGAGAGCATTTTTATTGTTTTTTCATCTTCAACTATAACAAATTTAAGGTTATTGATGTTGCCTGCAAATGGGCCTTTTAATGCAGCATCAATTGCTTCGAGAATATCCTCAAATTTCACCTTTTTTGGCTTGAATGTTCTTGCTGAGTGCCTTGCTTCTATTACATCGTCAAATTTCATAATTATTTGAAGAATTGGTATTATTTAAGGTTTAGGATTTGATTTATTTATTAATCATAAATATCCTTTCTGTGCCCAATTTCAAGAACAAAAATAATGTTCTTTTCCAGGTTTATATCTAAAATTGCCCTGTAATCGCCGCATCTCATTATAAAATAAGGTGTTCCTTCTTTTCTTTTTATGAAATGAAATGGCCTAATTACTATTCTCTCGAGCACACTGATAATTCTTTGCTGCATATTTGATTCAAGTTTGAGAAGCTGTTTTTCTGCTGTCAATGAGAATTCTACAGAGAACATTTTATAATCTCAGCTTATTTTTTATTTTTTCAAGAGAGATTGTTTTGCCTTCTTTTATTTCTCTTTTTGAAGATTCTATATTTCCAATTGTTTCTTTTGAGAATTGCATCCTATCCTCAAGCAAGTCCCAGATAACTGTTTCATAACTTTCTTTTTTATGCATTTTCATTCTTGCAAGCTTTTCCAGAAGATTTTTGCTTATTTGTATTGTTGTTTCCATATTAACTATATAACTGACTATAGTATATAAATGTTTTGTCTGTCTTAAAAAGAGTTGGATATTTCTCCGCCGCCAAGGACTTGATTCTTATGATAAAGGACTATTGACTGGCCTTCTGCTAGTGCTTCAACTGGCTTGCTGAATTTGAAAATGTATTGGCTGTTGTGCTTTGTTAACCCGCCTTTGTGCATTTTTCCAAGATGGCGGATTCTTGCTGTTAAATTTGCCTTGGGAATTATTTCATTTGGGTTGATTAAATGAAGATTTTTGATAATGACTTGTTTTTTCTTTAATAAAGGATGATTTTCAGGGGCTGCGATTATTATGTTGTTTTTCCTTTTTTCAGCAATGTAATATCTTTTTTGTGCGAATTGTTTTGGCTTTTTTATTTGCATTCCAAGATGCTCTTGTATTTTCTGCCCGATTGTGTAAAATGCTGTTCCTTCATGGGTGCCTAAAATTTCTTTTTCAGGGCTTAGGATTTTTCCTTTTCTTTTCTTTATTTTATTTTCAAGAAATGACTTTATGCTTGGCATTTTTCCAATGAAGCAAATGCCTCTTGTGCCTGGCTTGTTGTAATTTGGAAGATTGTGCTTTTCAGCTATTTTTCTGACTTGTTCTTTTGTTAAATTTCCTATTGGAAAGATAAGTTTTGATAATTCTTTTTGCGTTAGTTCGTATAGGAAGTAGCTTTGATCCTTTGATTTATCTATGCCTGCTAAAAGCTGATAGCCGGATTTTATCTTTTTAATTTGCGCATAATGCCCTGTTGCTATGAAATCTGCTTTTGTTTTTTCTGCCTCTTTCATTAGAACAGGGAATTTGATTAACTTGTTGCAGGTTATATCTGGATTTGGTGTCAGGCCTTTTTTATAATCTTGAATCATGGGATTTATGACTTTGTTTTTATAAGGTTTTATCTCATCTAAAATGATTAACTTTATTCCAAGCATTTTTGAGATTATTTTTGCGAATTTCTCATCTGTAAAACTTTTAGATTTGCATGGTTTTCCTATTGTACTGTAATTTCTCAAAGTGCGCATGAATAAGCCAACTACATTATAGCCTTGCCTTTTTAGAAGCAGGGCTGCAACTGATGAGTCAACTCCGCCTGAGAGCGCCAAAAGGACTGTTTTTTGTGTTTTTTTCATTTTTTAATGGTTATATTAGGAGATAATAATTTTTATATAATAACCTTTGGGTTTAGGTGCATGACAAAAGAAGTGCCTAAAATAGAAGTGCCTGATTGGGACAGCTATTTCATGACAATGGCTTATCTTGCTGCGATGAAAAGCAAAGACAACAACACTCATATTGGAGCTGTTGTTGTCGGGCCTGACAAGGAGATAAGAAGCACTGGCTACAATAGTTTTGTGAGGCGCTTAAATGACAAGGTGCCTGAGAGGCAGGAAAGGCCTGAAAAATATTTTTGGTTTGAGCATGCTGAAAGAAATGCTGTTTATAATGCAACTCTCATGGGTGTTTCTTTGAAAGGCTGCAAGATGTATACGAATGGAATTCCTTGCATGGATTGCGCTCGTGGTATTGTTCAGTCAGGTATTGTTGAAGTTATAGTTGATAAGGTATGGGATGATAATAATTCTGAAAAATGGGCTGAGAATGCTCGACGCTCGCTGCAGATGTTTAAGGAAGTTGGCATTAAGGTAAGATATTGGAACGGAAAATTGATAGATATTTTTAAATACAGACGTGGAGAGATAATTTCTATGGCAGAAGAAGTATCAACAGGCGGAGTGAAGAAATTTAGCTATGGTTCTGATAATGGACTTAAACTTGATAATGAGAGAAAGAGCGCAATTGCCTTTGGTTATGAACAATATGATTCGCGAAAGGCTCGGGAAAAGAGAAACAAGATGATATTTTGGATTGTTGCTGGATTGGTTGTTTTGGCTGGATTTGGAATCTGGAAATTCTTATGTCAAGGAACTTGAGGAAAACCACACACTTTAGTGTGTGGTAGTTCCTTGAGCATCCAAAAGTCCCAAACAAACCTTAGCTTTTTAAGCCGAGGTGCACTAAAGGACTTTTTGATTTTAGACTTCAAGGAGGGATTTCATTCTTTCTTTATAGTTATGCTGATTTTCAGGAGTATTCATCAAAGCAAAATATTTTTCCCAGGTTTCAGGAGTCCAGAGCTCAAAATGGTCGTGGTTACCAATAATTGTCAGTTCTCTATCAACTGCAGTTTCAATTCCGAGAAAGCGATGAATTTTTTCTGGCAGCTCTATTGTTTTGCTTATTGGGCAAAACATAATTGTTCCTAATACTAATTCTTCTCTGGGAATTACGGAATTCCAATCATAGACAGAGACATGGCTGAGTTTTTTTTCTGTTTCTGTGCAACCTGTTGCATAAAGGGATGTCAGACCCTTATTTCTGGATTTGATTATATCTGCGATTTTACAAGGCAGATGAAGAGAATTTCTTTCCAATTTTCCTGCATATTTTGATGTGTAAATATCTATTGGCATAACTTGCTTCTTGCTTGATGATTTATAAATGTTCTTAAGATAAACGTCCCCTGGAGGACTCGAACCTCCGACCTCATGATTTCAGTAAGGCCTACCATCAGTAGGAATGACTTGTAACAGTCACGCGCTCTACCGGTTGCTCCCTCCTTAACGCTTTTAACGTCGCGGGAAAGTCTGAGCTAAGGGGACATAAATTTATTATATTAAGTGATTATATAAAAGTTATTGTTACCTGGAATATTCGGATATTTTTTATATTTTCTGGCTTAGCTTTGCTCTGATGAGATGATGGAAGCCTTTGTCAACCAATAAGTGCAGTATAAACCCAGACATTCCGAACATGGGCAGCATTACTCTTTTAAGGGTTTCTGGCCAGAAAATGCTTCCAATAATAAAAAGGAAAACCCCATAAATGATTGCTGTTCCAAAATTATGAAAACATCTGCTTTTACGGGAGTAAAGAGGTTTTGCCTTGCTGGTGAGAATGTAATAAACTATTATTGGTGCAAAGAAAAGCAGAGTCCATCTTTCATACCAGAGAGATGCCTTGCTTTTATCTTCTGTTTTTTTAATCAAGAAGTCGCTATCTGGCAAGAAATTACTATAAATAAATACTATAAGTGAAACAAACAGTGAACCAAAAATGTTCATGTTTAATATGAGGCTTAGGGATACATAAAAAGCAATTAATGGCAAAATAACCCTGTTGAATGTCCAGGCAAGGAAATCAAAATGCTCTTTTAACTCTTCTTCAGCTTTATCAAATTTATATGTGATAAATTTTGAAACTAATTTGTCCCAATGCTCACTTAACTTACTTATTGTCCTCTTCATTCTCTTATTAATAATAAATCAGTATAAAAACATTTTCTTTAATAGGGCTTGAGATAAATGTTTTTGCTAAATTTTTATTTAGAATTATTGGTCTTCTTCATCTTCCTGCTTTTTATATTCTTTATTCTTATGCTTTAAGCCCAAATCAGGTTTTTCCCTTTTTGCGACATTCATTCTTTCCAAAAAACGATAGACATTTGCCTGCTTTGAGCCTCTGATTAAATTTGTGAGTGCTGTTGTCGCTTCTTCTATGTTTTCTGCTAGGCCAATTAGTCCGACAGTATTATTGTGGAGGGCGACTGCACAGCCAGAAACTTCTTCGACTGTGCGCTTTGTTTTTCCTTCTGTTCCTATTATCCTGCCCCTGACTTCTTCAAGATTTTTTCTTCTTGTAAACTGCTTTATTGGCAATTTTCTAAATATTATGTTTTCATCTGTCAGCTTTAAGGCATCTTTCAATGGAAATCCAAATTCCAGAGCTTCAATTATTGTTATTGCTTCATATTCTTCAACAGGCTCACCTTCGATTTCTGCAAGCTTGCCTTTGATGATTATTTTAACATTTAGCTTTTTTTCCAGGGTTTCTTTGTTTTGCCTGATTTTTCTTGGATTTTCTAAGTTTATTGTTTCCATGTTATAATAGAACAAGAGCAAAAGGGATGTTCTTGATTTTTGCCACTCCTTGTTTTGTGATTATGCCTGCTTTTATTGCAACTTCTATTGATTTTTTCCCGACAATGTTAAAAGAAGCATCTTCAACTGACTGGATTTTGATTATGTTTATTGCCTGTTCTTCATTTACTTTGTCGCCTTTGTAGAAATTTTCTTTGATATCTAGTTGCCTTTTTCCATCATCAAACTTTTTCCCCAATAACTCTGAATCGCAAAGCGCAACTACCGGGCGGATATTTTGGGGTTTGTGGATTTTTATGAACATCTTATAATAACCTCGTGTATTTTTGCAAATCATAAATTTCTTCAGGAGATATAATAACCATGCCTTTTAGCTTATATTCTGTGCCTTCTAAGTCCTTTAAGGTTTTATCAAAGTGCTTGCCTGATGTTTGATATTCTGATGTGCCTTTTATCTGAAAATATTCTTTGCTATCTGTAACAAGAACTGAAACTTTATTATTTTCTTTTAAGTTTGCAAGTGTTTTTCCAAGATGGCAGTCTGCAATAAGAATTTTATTATCAACTAATCCGCAGGATTCAACAGCAACAAGGTTTGGAATAGCACTTTTTGATGAAGTTGCCAGGAATATTGTTTTTCCTTCTTTCAATAATTTTTTAACATTTTCTGGAATCATTTTAGAGGTGATATCTGACTGGGGACTTGGCTCCGCAAGCAAGGCAATGCTTGAATTTAATGCCTTTTTCTGCTTTTATTTCTGTGTCAGGCTTCTTGCATTCTGGGCAGATTACAAATTCTTTTGCATATTGCTGGATTTTTTCATTAACTTTCTGGGAATTTAATTTTGTGTTTAAAATTAATCTATCGCCGTCCATTTTTCCTGAGACAGCAAGCTCTTTCAGAAGGAATTTAACAAAAAAATCTATTGGCCTTCTTAAATAAGCTGCAATCTGGGTTATGTTTGTGATTATTGTGTTTTTTCCTGATACCTGGCCCTCTACTTTTGGTATTTCAAATCTTTCTCCTCCGGTTTTGACTACTTTTACTTTCTTGTATGCTTCTTCGAGGAGATTTTCATAGGTTTCCATGTTATGGGTGATAAAACGAGATTTATAAAGCTGATTATTCCAATTTTATGACAACAAAGAATGCAATAATTTTCAAAGTTAATCAAAATCGCTTCTATTGACGCCGTCTGTCAAATAAATAACGCCTTTGCTGACACCCAGGGTTTCTATGACATCAGGCAAATCCTTTAGTTTTGGATATCTAAAAGTGTTTTGCCATCGTGAAATTTGGGTCTGTCCTTCTGTCTGGTGTGGAGGATATTGGCGCATCCAGTCCCATGAAACAATGTAGAGTTCCCTTGCAACAACAAGTTTTTCGAGTTCTTTCTGTTCTGTAGTTTTGATTTCAGAAACATTACATGCAAGGGTGTATGTTCCGAGCCCCCAGTAGGCTGTTTTTCCATTAGAATAATCCATCTGATGTTCAAGAACAGTCCATGATAAGGGATATCTTCCTCTTGGCCCGTTTTTCAGGCTGAATTTGAGCTCAATCGCTTTGTCGGCATCAGTAATGTCTGGGCCAGCTTGCGGGTTGACTCGCATGCCAAGAACTTTTGCAGCCCACTCATGATTGACTCTGGGCATTATGTTATTAAATTTTCTTGCCTTCATGGTTCTTATCCCAGATACCTGATTTTTCCCGGTCTTGGTTCGTAGACTATGCCGTCTTCCAGGAGCTTTTTGATTTCCTGGTTAATTATATCTGGAGCTTCTTTCAATTCCAAGAT
>Ga0315274_10002607_pt1 | contig 27076 bp, 28 predicted proteins | sample YL17G02_20_MG_FD_203700 | JGI IMG/M metagenome (GOLD analysis project Ga0315274, IMG submission 203700) | Sediment microbial communities from Yellowstone Lake, YNP, Wyoming, USA - YL17G02_20 | ecosystem: Environmental > Aquatic > Freshwater > Lake > Sediment | place: USA: Wyoming | collected...
TTAAAAAGCCTATATAAAAAACAGAAAAACTACATATTATATTATTTATTATCTTTGTTATTTATTAATATTAGTTATTTATTGTGCTGTGCTCCTGAGATAACAGCCCCGTTCGATTACAGATTAGAAAATTTTAAGATTGAAAGATTTAATCTTGCAATCTGTAATCTTTGAATCTTTTAATTGATTAGAGGCGGGGCGGATATCTTTTTAATTGGTTTTAACTCTTAGTAATGAGTGCATGCCAAATGTTAAGACTTTTTGTTTCAGTCTTGAGATATGGACATTAGTAAATTAAGTCTTGACAAATTAGTAATCTTTGTTTATACTCTTCTTACAGAAATATATTAAGTAAAAATGTCATTTATTGCATTAAAGAATATACTAGGCGAGCATGAAATAGAGTGTGCGAGTAAAATAAAAATCGAAGTGTATCTGAATTGTTATTAATAAAACTAAATATCAGCAATAAAATGAATTATTTTAGACTTTATCAAGGAAAGGAGGCACAACACAACAAAACAAGCAGTACAGGAAAAAAATTAAATCCGAGGAGGATTCAAAAATGGTAAAATATATGTTAGTAATACTTTCGATTATTGCTCTAATCGGCATAGCGAAAGGGACAAATGATGTAATACAAGCAACCGCCCCAGTTGTGGTTGATAATGTTAAGAACATCGAAAATAATATTACGCCGACCCCGACTGACTCGCGAGCATGGGCAGCAATCGCAGCACCGACAACCGGTGCCGACCGATTGACGCATGCGACCGTATATGACCCGGTCGGTGATAAAATCTATATGATTGGTGGATGTCCGGCTGGTGCAGCAGGTACACAAATGACAAATTGTCAGCAATATGACCCGATAGCAAATACTTGGACCGACAAGGCACCGATGACAACCGCAAGAGGATGGATTAAAGGTTCATATGTCAGAGGAAAAATCTATGTAATCGGTGGTCTATCTAATTCTAGCACTGCGTTATCGATTAATGAAGAATATACGATTTCTTCCAATACCTGGGCAACCAAAACCGCGATACCAATTGCTACTTTAGCAACTATTGAAGGTGTTTGGCGAGATTCGCTGATTTATGTTTGCGGTGGTTGGGATGGTGTATCTGCCGCTGGTATGACCAGTGTTCAAATATATAACCCGTTTACAAATACTTGGGCGGTTGGGACTGCGTTACCAATGAATGGCGATATGGGTTCTTGCGCGATAGTTGGCGATACAATCTATATTACCAACGCGGTTAACCGCAGCGGTAGCGTGTGCTGGACAAGTATCTATAAAGGCGCGATCAATCCGGCTAACCCGACCGTGATTACCTGGGCACCGGGACCAGTGCCTCCGTCATTGACTTCAATTACCGGAACTGCCGCAATCGGAAACGATATCTACTGGATGGGTGGTTTTATTAATCTTGCAACCGCTTCCAGTACTTGCTGGAAATTGAATCGAGCGACCGGTGTCATTTCAACAGTTGACGCCTATCCTTATACGATTGCCCGGCATAATTTCTTAGTTTCCCGTCCGAGTGCTTATGAGTTATATGCGATGGGTGGTGATGCTGGTTGCAACTGGACAGCTCCGAATAATTATTACATGAGAAATACTTTTGCCCCACCAATGCCAAACGATGTTGGTGTCGACCGAATTTATGCACCAGGTACGGCACAGCAACTTAATGTGGGAATCGCACCGGTTTGTCGGGTAATGAACTTTGGTACCGCAGCACAGACAAGCGTGCCGGTTCGTTGTTCGATTATACCGCCGTCCGGTGCAGTCTATTATCAGACTGTAACGATTCCGTCAATTAATCCTGGTGATACGGCTCGAATAACTTTCCCGACCTGGACACCGACCGTGGCTGGAAGCCATACCGTGATAATGAAGACTGCATTAACTGGCGACCAATATCCGAGTAATGACCGTATGCAATCATCTTGTAATGTCGGTAACTGGATATTACAGGAAGGGTTTAATGGCACCTGGCCACCGACTGGTTGGCAAGCAGTAATTGTTTCAGGAACTTATAACTGGGCACAAACTGCCGCTGGTACTAATCCGACTTGCACGCCCTATGAAGGCGCAATGATGCCGTGGTATTATTCATTTCTGGCAACTGCTGGTACAGGCGCACGGTTAATTTCACCGCCAATTACTTTATCCGGTACGGTTCGATGCACATTAAAGTTCTGGATGTTCCATAACAATACACTATATCCGACTGACCACGATAGTCTGATTATTGAGACTTCTCCCAATGGCACAACTTTCACCTCAGTCGGTGGAACCTGCCGTGTTGACGGTGGACCAAATAACACGTGGACCGAACATTCGGTCTATCTTGGTGATTTATCGGGTACTATCTATTTTGCATTTAGAACCTTATCCGCATATGGTGCCAATATTTTCATTGATTACGCAACACTGTTAGGTGTTCAAGCTTCACCACCACCGCAAAAAGATGTCGGTATGTATGCGATTCGTGCACCGGGTCTTGGTGGAGCAGCCAATGTTGCAGTAGTTCCGATTGGTACGGTGAAGAACTTCGGCGCGGCTGCCCAAACCTTTGCTGTGGTTTGTTCGATTACGGGTAGCGGAACGACCAGATATACGAATACACAGAATGTTACAAGTTTAGCTGCGGGCGATACGGCACGAGTCACTTTTGCTAATTACACACCGACCGTTTCCGAAATCGAATCCGTGATAATGCGTACCACGCTTGCCAACGATACTAATCCAGGCAATAACCGTATGAGTCGAGTTTTTGCAGTATACTCATACTATCAGGACTTTGAAGCGAACAATGGCGGATATATTCCCGACCCAGCAACAGGTGGTTGGGAATGGGGTACACCGACTTATGTGAGTGGACCTGCCAGTGCGTACTCTGGTGTAAAATGTTGGGGCACGGTGTTGGCTGGAGCGTATCCGATTAGTGCAAACTTTAAACTTGACCGCCGCTTTACTGCAACTGCCAATAATCCACAATTTGGATTTATGCATTGGTATTCGATTGAAACCGGTTGGGATGGCGGTAATCTTAAATACTCAACCGATGGCACAAGCTGGACACTCTTAAGACCGACCCTTGATTTTTATAACGGTCTTGCTAACACAGCTAACGTTGCGATTCCTGGTGAATCTTGTTATACTGGAACAACTGTTGGTGCCAACTGGCATCCTGCAGCATTTATGGTGCCGGTGAACTCTGGTCAATCATTCTATATTCGTTGGCATTTTGGTTCTGACCCGTCCGTAACATATCCTGGTTGGTATGTTGATGATGTTGTCGGCACCGGTCTTCAACCTTATGCGAGTATCGAAGAACAGAGTCTTAATAGTATAACCACAACCGCGTTGAATGCACCAAAACCAAATCCAGTTACGAATGGCTTAGCGCATATTTCATTTGTGATTTCAGCCCCGACCAACGCATCGTTAAAGATTTATGATGCATCCGGTCGAATCGTCAAGACATTAGTCGATTCTAAATTAAATCGCGGTGTCTACAACTACACCTGGAACGGCATTGATGATAATAATCAGACGGTTGCCGAAGGTATCTACTTCTACACATTGACGACTGATAATAATAACTACACTAAGAAACTGGTGTTTACACGATAACGAATAAATAATCAATCCCGCCCTTGCACGCAAGAGCGGGACAAGCCCGGGGGGCGAGAATTCGCCCCCGTTTTATTTTTAGTCGGCCAACTTTTATTTCTCAGCTAAATCTTTGGCATTGACCCTTGTTTTTTCAATTTGATTACAATAAACCATTTTAGATAACTTACTTGATGACCTTAGAGACTTTGGTTATACTTCCGTAATCAAACTGGCGATTCAACCCCCCAAAGACACTTAAAAGGACCGTGATTTATATCGTCTTTTAGTTTAAGAAATAGAAAGTGCACGAGATGTTGATATAGACCTTCAAATAAAAACCTGACGGAAAGACTAATTAGAAAAAGCTGTAGATTTCCTGCTTGAGGGAGAGGATACCTCCCCTATATTAAGAGAATATTGAATTAAGAATATGATATGTATATGATTACAAAATAATTCCGCAACAAAAAAACATTACTATCCAGTAATATTTTATTCTACCTGGAGGTAGATTTTTTTGCCACAGATTTTTCTTATATGTACTTACCGGTCTGATGCAGAATGAATAAGTTAATGGTAGGTTGTTACCAATTTAAGCCAAAGCTAAGACCAAAATCAAAACCTTTCGCACTATTGATAAAACCATTTTTCTGATTGACAAATAAATTAAGACCGAACCCTGCAATACCAAGATGTAAACTGTTACCAATCTTAAAATCTTTTTGTAAATCAGTCGTAACCGAAAGTCCGGTCGCAAACCAACGAACCGGCGAAAAATCGACCGTAAAATTTATGGCACGAGTAAAATCAGAAATAAATTTGCTTTCTTGAAAATACTGATGATAATAAGTAGACACGGTTAACATTCTTATCGGCTGATAACTGGCATGTAATAAAAATTGTGAAGGTATCGAGGTTTTGAACGGTTGAATCGGATAGGTTGTGTCGGCGGCATGAATGATGCTATCAATGTCATTAATATCTAAGAGCCGCTGTAAGCTAAGCGAATCGATAGCTACTTCAAACGACATTTGCTTAGGGTTTTTAGTCCAATTAAAACCGGCATTAAGATTTAAGATAGCAATACCGGCGGACAATTGTTTTTGTAATTCGATAGTTGCTCCCAAATCAAAGGCAATACAGTTTGCTCCTAGAGCATATGATTGGAATAGTTTTGCTTCGGCAAGAAATGCGGAAGGTGTAGTTAAAAGATAACCATCAGAGCTGTCGGTCTGGGTAACAAACATCCCTTTTTGATAGTGCAAACGACCACCGACATTGACCGATTTTATTGATAAGATGTTGGAAGCATCAGAATTTTCGCTCATATTTATTACTGGATAACAGACGCCTACCGCACCATCAATATAACCGATACTATTTGCATCAATTCCAGAAAGGTAATATTGGCGGTTTAGGTCATTGCCAAACAAAGCAAGGTCAAATAATGCTTTTGGTATTATCCCGGATGCTAAATGGCGATAAGCAAGTGATATGCTAAATAAATGAGAATAGAACTCGATTGGTGCAACTAAGACATCCGCATCAAGCCTAAATCCTGCGTCAGGAATTGAATTTAGAATCTCAGTTTTCTGAATACTATCCCAATCCGGGTCAATGTAAAAGTTTTGCTTGTAGGTCGCTAAACTTAGAAAGTTATTAGCAATATAGGGATTTATTACTAAATAACGTAAACTCCCTCGGGGTTGGTTTGACAAATTTAGCGCCGCTGGATTAGAAATAAAATATATTGGAGTAGCAAATGTAAAACTTGTCATTAACAAAAATGGTATGAGTTTTCGCATATTATTTAGGAGGTAATTCGGTTTCAATTTTAGCATAAGAGTCAATAACCTTAATGTAATCCCGGCCCGTGATCGTAATAGTATCAGTGCTAGGAATATAAAGCATAATAGTAACTTTTACGAGTGAATCAGTGAAGATTTTTATATCAGGTTCGGTTAATGAGATTGTTATGTTGGTATCGACCGGTGTCGTAACAACGCCGTTGTTATCGATAATGGCACTCGGCACCGCAATTCTAATCGGAACCGAATCGAATTTAGAATTTTCTAAAATTATTTTACCCGACATTGCCGAAGGTAGATGATTTTGGACATGCGCAAAGAACGTACCAGATTTCATATTGTCACGAATCCTATTACGAACATCTTCGCTTATTCTTACTGTATCCGGGTCAAAACTTACCGTATCCGCCCGCAACACAACTCGCAAAGGACTCATAATTGTATAAGATGCGGTGTTGTAAGATGCACGACTCATCCAACCATTACCGGTGGATGATATTTTAGAATTGATGATGGCTAAGTTTGGGTGAATATTTAATAGATTTGTAAAGTTAAGAGTAACTGATGTTATTTGAGGGATGTTTGGGCTTCCCGGTATAATTGAAAATATTGTGTCGATGACCGCACTATCACCCGCGGTATTCTTAGCGACAACATTTAATTGCAAGTCAATCGGAAATGCGACTGCGTTAGTGATATCAACAATTGCATAAGCGTGTACGGCTTGAGTGCGATTTAGAAAATCAGGAATATCAATATTTACGGTATCACCGGCAATTTTCTGTGCAATCGTATCAATTATGGTTCCCGCGATTGAATCAATTTGCAGGTTGGTTAAGCTATAAATAACACCGATCAAATTTTGTGGACCAAGCTCAATCACGGTAGTGTCCAAGGGAAATTCCGCGACCGTTCGTAACGTCAATGGCGTTAATTGTTGCGATGTATTGTGATAATTTCGGTTAGTTAAATCGATTAAAAAATTGGTTATATTAAATGCCGGTAATGGGAGTATCGTATCTAAAAATAATTCAGGAATCGTAACTTGCAAGTTGGTCGAAACCGGGAATTGGTTATTTAAGTCAACCGACAAGAGTCCCGACCGACACATTAAATCTCTAACTCGAATCTGGTAGTTTGATGATAAGAAATAAATTCGTTCCTTGGCGCACCTGATAGTTCGGGGAGAAGAAGCGCGAAATCGTCCGGAGTTTATCCGTAACGAATCAAAAGTTATATTAAATTTAACCGAATCACGTTTTGATATTAAAATCGATTCTGCCCCGGTCCCATTTGATGCTAAAAAAATCTGAAATGAGAGGATACTATCAATATTAATATTCTCTAAAGGTTGTGAAATTTCGATCATTGACATCGAATCAACTGTTTGAAGATGAATTCGAATCGGTTCGCAGTTGGTTAAACAACAATTTATTGAATCAAAAGTAAGGCGAGTACCGTTTGTAACAGATATACGCAAGACCGCTCTAATTATTGAAATGTTTTCAATATTGTTAAGTAATAAAATCTTGATGGTATCTCGATTGAAAGTGGGAATAGCAATACGAATAGCCGTATCCGGTAGGGGTAATCCGGTAATTTCGCCGGCATCTAACCCGATATACGAAGTAACAAGGTTATTAAATGTAAAATCAGAGAGCGATGTATGCGTTGAGTCGTTGTTGTCCTGAATATGAATTGAATCAAGTGGAAAAATCGTGTCTAATCTGCCCGTCTTATAGAAATTGATTGACGAATCATTGTTGATGATAAAATTATTAGTATCAATGAGACTAGTAATCGTAAACAATTTAGAAACAAGTGGAATTGTAGTATTGGTATCCCATTTTGGTTTTTTAAAACAAGATGTAAATTGAAATGCTAAAAATAATGTAAGAAAAAAGATTATTAAACTTTTATTTTTCATTAGCAAAATATATTATCCTTTTATCTGAATATAATAATGATTTAGTGCGTTGTCAAGAGATTTATTTTACCCAATAGAGAAATCGACCGCAATTTGGGCAATTCGTAATCTCGGCGCCGCACCGAGAAATGTATTCGGAAGGTAATTTTATATAGCATCCCCCGCAAAAACCATTGACAACTTGGACAACAACCCGACCACCATACCGTTTCGTTATTCTTTCGTAGTTAGTGAGCAGGTATGGTTCGATTTGTTGGGCAATTTCGCTTCGTTCTTTTTCTGCGGTTTTTAAAAAATCTAAAGTCGCCTTAGTAGATTTAAAACCGATTTTTTTATACTCGGGCATAGCCATATCTTTTAGAATTAAGTCGAGTTCTTCTAATGTTCTTAATAGATTGATCTGTTTTTTGATTGCTTTCGTAACCATAATTTAATTAGATCTTATCTTCTAAAGTTTTTACCAGAGCAATAAAATCTTCCGGTGTTGTTGGTTTGAAAATCTTTTTCTTTTTAATTAGCTCATGGCAAATTATTGCTACTTTACCTAAAGTCATTAAGTACTGATTACCCGGGTCTTGAGGAGGTGCGACGATTAGAAATAAAAGATGAACCGGTTTTTTGTCGATTGCATCATATTCGATACCACTTTTTGAACGTCCTACCGCAACTTCTAATTTATCGGTTAAAAGCGAACGGCAATGGGGAATACCGATGCCTTTACCAATGCCCGTGGAACCTAATTCTTCTCTGGTTAAGATTGTTTCTAATAATTGTTCGGAATCACTGCCGGTTTTTATTAGACCGATCAATTCCTCTAAAGCAGCATTTTTCTTTTTGGCTTTAATATTTAGATTTATCCGTTCTGGCATTAACAGCGAGCCAAGTGTCAATATTACCCCCTTTCTTTAATCGGATGGATAAAAAATCCATATAAGCATTTTAATATAAATTTTTAAATATTTCAATATTTTTATTACATTTTTTCTGGTGCCGACACACCAATAATTGCTAATGTATCTTTGAAGATGCGAAGCGCGGCGCGGCATAGAAACAAACGAGCCGCCGCCATATTTTCATCATCCGTGACAACTCGGACCGTTTCGTAAAATTTATGAAATACCGCACCCAGTTCGAGTAAATAGTAAATTAAGTGATGGGGTTCTAAATTATTTGCTGATGCGACAACAACATCCGGGAAATGAATTATTATTTTAATAAGATTACGTTCCTCGCTTGAGGATAATAATGTTAAATTCGGTTGACTTAATTCTTTAATACCTTTCTCTTGAGCATGTTTAATAATGCTCGAGATTCGAGCATGAGCATACTGAACATAATAAACCGGATTCTCCTGAGAAGTTTTTTTAGCTAATGCTAAATCAAACTCAAGGTGTTGGGAAGCTTTCCTCATTAAAAGAAAGAATGTCAGCGCGTCCGGACCTATTTCTGAAATGATGTCATCTAAGGTAATATATTCACCCGCGCGTTTTGACATTATAATTTTCTCTCGATTTCTAAGTAAAGATACCTGTTGTGCAATTATTATTAACAGTCGTGTTGGGTCAAAGCCGAGGGCGGCAATACCACCTTTCATTCGTGCGATGTAACCATGATGGTCCGGTCCCCAAATATTGATGAGGGTCTCAAACCCACGGTCAAATTTATCCCAGTGATAGGCAAGGTCAGATAAAAAGTAGGTAGGACGACCATTAGCAGTTATTAATACGCGGTCTGCGCTATCGTTAAAATCAGTTGCCCTGAACCAGCATGCACCTTCTTGGGGGAACGTATAGTTCTTTATTTTTTCCAGAACCGATTGTCGTCTTGATGCAATGGTACTTTCTTCCGCAAAATTATCAAAATGGATACTAAATCTCGATATTGATTCTTTTTGGGAAGATATAATTTTTTGTAATAGATAATCTTGCCATTCGGTAGCGGGTAAATCTTTGTCTAAAATTTCTTTCGCAATATTAATGAGATAGGTACCGGGATAGCCATTCTCGGGAATTTTTGCCGGTTTGCCATTAAGCTCATTAATTCTTGCTAATAATGATTCATAAAGTAAATCGACTTGGGTGCCGGTATTGTTAATATAGTACTCGGCAACCGCATTATAATTAACGAATTTCAATAAATTGACCAGGGCGTTCCCAAATGCCCCTGCTCGAGCTTGAACGACATTTAATGGTCCGGTGGGATTTGCCGAGATGAATTCAACAAGAATCTTTTTTGATTTGCCAACATTAACTCTAGCAAAATTTTCTTGAATAGAATTTTCTAATTCAGAAAAAAGTAATTTATCGGAGAGCTGGAAATTGATAAATCCTTTACCAGCAACCGAGACCGATGAAAATTCATCATGCGAGGAGAGTTTTTGGGTCAGTTCGTTAGCAATATCGACCGAAGAACGGTTTTGCGATTTAGCTAAAAGAAAAGCGATATTTGAGGAATAATCACCTAATTTTGGGTCATTAATAAATGCAATGTCATGTTGTTGGGGTAGCTCATCGATATATTTTTTTATTAAATTACTGATTAGTTGGTTGATCAACGAATCTCCTTTGCGGGGCATCACCCCAGAGCCGTTCTAAACCATAAAATTGTCTTACTTCACTCAAAAAGATATGTATTAAACAATCCCAATAGTCTAAAATCACCCACTGACCATTGGTATAACCTTCGATATGGTGTGGTCGGATATTTTGCTTCTTCAGCCTTGACTCAATTTCATTGGAAATTGCTTGAGCGTGGAGTGGTGACTGAGCAGTGCAGATAATGAAATAATCGGTAATCGGCGAGCGTCGTTTTAGGTCCATTAATAGAAGATTATCGCCTTTCTTTTCAAAGATTATTTTAATAATCTCTTCTAATTTTTTCTTAGTAATAGCCATTAATAAATTAGTTTTGCTTTAGGTAGGAACTTTTCGCAATCTTTTCCCAATACTACCGTAACTTCTAAAAATAATAACGAATCAATATCTTTTTGTACTTCCGGGTAAATCTTTTTTCTAATAAATGGTAAGAATCGCTGTTTCGCTACATTCGTCATAACGGCTTTGACTGCTTCCGCATTTTTTAATTCAGGGTTGATGCGTTCGATAACGGTAGTTTTATCAATCGTACGATGACCTGATTTTACTTCGTAAACATCAAAACCGACTGAACGAAGAAAATCTTGCGTTCGAATACCTTGTTTATCGCCACCCGAGCAGTTAATAATTTCCACCTGAATTTTACTCCGGTCAATTGGTAATAGCGGAGCATGTTTAAACAATCTAAAACGTTTTACCACAATAAAACCGGCACCACCCAATATTAAAATTATTAAGAATATTATTAAGAAGCGTTTCATTACTTATCCTCAACGGTAAATGATTTTTGGACTTTATTCCAATCGTCGGGGGTATTGATACCGAAACTTTCTTCGGCTGTTTTTGTTATAACCGAGGTCACTTTACCACCTCGTTTAATAATTTCAGTTAGAGCAGTGGTCAGATAATATTCACCATTGATGGGACTTGGTTTTAGGGTTTCTAAAACCGGTTTTAATTTCGCATACCGGAAAGCATAGACACCAGTATTAATTTCCTTTATCCTTAGGACTTCTTCACTCGCATCTTTATATTCAATAATACCAATTATTTTATTCATTGTATTACGAACGATTCTTCCGTATGCAGAAGGGTCTTCTAATCGAGCAGTCAATAAAGAAGCATCTGCTTGTTCTTTGTAAAAACTGTCGATTAATTGTTTAACTGTTGATAATTTTAATAATGGCACATCACCATAAAGAATAAGAATGTCATCATTATCTGACAATAACGGAGCGCAAACATGCACTGCATCAGCGGTACCTTTTGCCTCGGGTTGAATAACAAACCGGACATCTTGATTGTCAAATTTTTCTTTGATTACAGCTTCGTTTGGAGAAATGACAACAATTATCGGGTTAAGGTTTGCTTTACGCGCAAGTGCAATTACCCAGGCGATGACCGGATGACCTTTCAAAGGTAATAGCACTTTGGAATGGGCAAGTCCCATTCGTTTGCTTTTACCGGCGGCAAGTATTATTCCAGTCATTAACGATATGATTTTTGGATTTTACGAATACTTTTTTAGACGTACGCTTTTTTACCTCGACCGATGTTAATCCGGGAGAGGTTATTATAATTAACTCATCGCCAATTTCACCAAGGCGTGCAGTTCCGCCATTAAGGCAAATTGTTCCGCTATGTTGAATGCCTTTCATGGTATAGGTTTCGAATCGAGCAGCGGTATTAACTAACATTCCAAAATATCAGCTTTTTCAATTAGTTGTTCGTCAAATGTGATACTACCTTCACAATACAAATTCTTGTCAATTATCGTGTCTCGTTGGATTTTTGATTTAATGAGAAATCTTAGCATCCGTGATTAGTGCTATTTTTTCTCAGATTCTTTTTTCGTTTGTTCTTTTGGTTTTTTAATGACTAATTCTAATAATGCCATTTCGGCACTATCGCCGGGACGTGTTCCGAGCCTTAAAATTCGGGTATAACCACCATTATAGTCTTTGAATCGGGGCGCAATTTCATCAGTTAAACGTTTAACTAAACTTCGGTCTTGGAGATGTTCGAATGCAATTCGATTATTGGCAACCGATTTGTCAATCGCGATGCGGATGAGGCGTTCGGCATGTCGTCGCGCTAATTTTGCCTTGGCAACAGTGGTTCGGATTTGTTCATAAATGATAAGCGAACGTAATAAATTTTTTATCATGGCTTCACGATGCGATTTGGTCCGTCCTAATTTTTTGGTTGTTTTTGAGTGTCGCAAGGTTATCCTTTTTTAAGGATGCCGGCAACATCCATTCCAAAACTTAATCCCCGGTCTTCTAAAATCTTACGGACTTCATCTAAGGTTTTTCTACCAAAATTTTCAATGTCGAGCATCTCTCGTTCAGTTCGACCGACTAAATTCCCGACGGTCTGGATATTTAGTTTTTCCCCGGTGTTCTTAGAGCGACCATTCTTAAGACAATTCAAAGCACGATTAGAAAGTTCCAGTTCGTTAATATCCATCAATAGTAGTTCTTGCAGATGTTGACGTGTTCGATCATACCGTTCGGCAGTAAAAAACTCTGGTTCTTTTTCGGACGGAATTAAAGCTGCCATATGATTCTTTAAAATCGTCGCACTCTGAATAATACACTCTTCGGGTAATGCCGTACCATCGGTCCAGATTTCTAAGATAATTTTTTCAAAATCGGCTCGTTCTGCAACACGAGTGTTCTCAACCGTACAATTTACTTTTTTAACCGGCGAGAAAAATGCATCTAAAAATATCGTTCCTTCCGGATGGCTAGTTTTCTTTTCAGCACGTTCAGCTAGTATATAGCCTCGACCATTCTCAATCCGCATTTCGATATTTACGCTCCGCGATGCCTCGGTGATTGTTAGAATCGATTGGTCAGAGTTGGCAATCGTAATTTCGGGCGGAACCGTTAGGTGACGCGCCTTAAATTCATCAGCCCCTTTAGCATGGAGATAACATAATTTAGGTGTCTCTGAATCTAAACGTAAACGAATTTTTTTAAGATTTAAAATAACCTGAGGTATGTCCTCTAAGACTCCTGGGATAGTTGAAAATTCATGTAGGACATTATCAATTCGCACTTGGGTGATAGCGGCACCTTGAATCGAGGAGAGGAGGGCACGACGTAGTGAATAGCCAATCGTATGTCCCCAACCCTTTTCTAAAGGCGCAATTGTGAACCGACCATAGCTCGGAGTTAATGTCTCTTTATCAACTATGGCTGATTCCGGTAATAAAATTGGTGTTAGTTTCATAATTATTTTGAATACAATTCAACAATTAATTGTGCATTTACCGGGATATCTTTGATATCTTCACGATTAGGTAATCTTATTACGGTAGCGGCTAGATTATCTTTATCTAAAGCCAACCACTCGACCGGTGTTGGTTCCTTATCGGCAAGTATCTTTTTTACGAACTCGATACCCTTCTTATCTTTTACTGAAATCCGTTCCTCAGTATTCACTTCATAAGATGGAATATTTACTTTTTTATCATTTACTAAAATATGCCCATGTTTAATGATTTGACGGGCTTGTTGTCGAGAATCGGCAAAACCAAGGCGGTATATCGTATTATCCAAACGACGTTCTAAATTAATCATTAAGCGTTCGGCGGGATTCTTTCGACGCGCGCGTTCAAACATCAAGCGGAATGGAGTTTCTAATAATCCATAAATTATCTTTAGCTTCTGTTTTTCTTTTAGCTGTAGTGAATAATGCGATAATTTTTTTGGTCGTCCCATCTCTCTGGACATTCTTTTTGGTAATACACAGGCATCAGTGAAACACTTATCACCTTTTAAAAACAACTTTTCACCCATAGTCCGACACTTCTTACATTTTGGTCCGATATATCTTGCCATAGTTTAATTGATTAATATAATAAAAAATCCGTATTTTGTCAACAGCTATACTCTTCTCGGTTTGGGCGGTCGACATCCGTTATGGGGGATGGGGGTAATATCCCGAATCGAAACGATTTTAAGCCCAGCGTTTTGTAAAGAACGAATTGCCGCTTCACGTCCTGGTCCTGCCCCCTTTACATACACGTCAACTTTTTGAATTCCTAAAGTAACTGCTTCACGACCACATGCTTCTGAGCATTGTTGGGCAGCAAAAGGGGTTCCCTTTTTTGCACCTTTAAATCCAATACGACCAGCCGATGACCAGCATATGGCATTACCGATTGAATCGGTTATTGTAATAATCGTATTATTAAAGGTCGATTGAATATGAGCGACGCCATTCTGGGCAATCTTACGTTTTAAGGTTTTTTTAGCCACTTTTCACTCCAATTCTAAGCCTTAGGTTTGGGGGTTTCGCGGATTTTTATCACGGCGGAACTCTTACGTGGTCCTTTTCGAGTCCGAGCATTAGTTCGGGTTCTTTGACCACGTACCGGTAAACCTTTACGATGCCGTTGACCACGATAGGAACCGATTTCGATATAACGTTTAATATTTGCGGAAATTTCTGCCCGTAAAATGCCTTCGATTTTATAGTTCGATTCGATTTCCTTACGAATTTTTGCTAATTCCTCATCAGTCAGTTCAGCAACCTTTTTGTTATATGCAACACCGACTGTATCTAATATCTTTTTTGCATTACTATGCCCGATACCATAAATATTGGGTAAAGCATATGCGATATGTTTCTTATCGGGTAAGTCAACACCTATTAATCTTGCCATTCAGTATTTTAATTCCTTTTCTTTAAATTAATGTCAATTAATATTTATAGCAAAAATTTGAGGTTTGTCAAGGAGAAGATACAAATTGTCCAGAATTATAATCTGACTCTTGCTTCAGCAGTTAAAGATAAAGACGACGGTCCGAAGCGGTCATATCGCTCAATACCTGCTGCAGCAATCATCGCTGCGTTATCCGTGCACATCGAGGGGTGGGGGAAATAAAATTCTAAATTATGTTCTTTGGCATATTCATTAAATCGTTCTCTTATCCGATTATTAATCGCAACTCCCCCCGAAACACCAATTCTTCTTATTTTATAATTATCACTTGCCAGTCGTATTTTTTTAAGTAAAAAATCGATGACCGTCTCCTGAAAACTATGAGCAATATCTTCAGGAATTGGGTTCTTTTCTGTTTTCGAGTAGTAAAGAACCGCGGTTTTTAGTCCGGAAAAACTGAAATTGTAACCTGGGATATGCGGTACTGGGAATTTTATGTTTCTTTGACCATCCTGGGCTAACTTTTCAACGAACGCACCACCCGGATAAGGAAGTCCGAGCATTCGAGCAACTTTATCATAAGCTTCGCCACAAGCATCATCCAGAGTTGACCCCAAAGCTTCATATTCGCAGCGACCTTTAATTATCATCAACTCGGTATGACCACCCGAAATTATTAAAGCCAAAAATGGCGGCTCTAATTCAGGATACGATAAAAATAATGAAAAGATATGACCTTCTAGATGATTGATTCCCACAAATGGTTTACCAAGACTTAATGATAGAGTCTTAGCATAAGATAAACCAACTAATAACGCACCAACTAAACCTGGTGCATAAGTTACCGCAATGCCATCTAAACCTTTATAATCGATTTTAGCAACTTCTAATGCGGTTTTAGTAATCGGTACGATTAACTGGATATGAGCACGTGAGGCAAGTTCAGGAATTACGCCGCCATATTTGCTATGAATATATTGGGACGATACGATATTAGAAAGAATCGTATTTTTAGTGCGACCGGCGACTTTTTCGCTCACAACAACACTCGCGGCAGTCTCATCACACGATGTTTCAATTCCTAAAAATATCATATATTACAGATTATTAAAAAAGATTATACAGATTATAGATTTGAAATTATTTAGTGTAATCAATATTACTTTATTCTGACTTCAAACATCTTCGGTTCACAGCGAGATAAGAATATTTTTTTGGGCAGGACAATTTCGGCGGGTACTTTATAATCACCGGCTGGAAGTTTTGTTCCATTAATTGCCACTTTAATATCAGATATTTGTATTGTCCGTACAATACTGGTTGGACCGCTTAGTGTAATCTGAGCTATCTTGGGTTTAACTATTGCGGAGTATTGTGATGACACCGAGATATTAACTGTGATACTATCATAAACCCTCGTAGTTTCTTTTTCGATTGACGCTACCACCACGACCGATTCGGGTTTAGTTCGAAACAATTTAGTATCCGGCACTACCAAATATAATTTCATGGATATTTGCGGTGCTGAGTATTCCGAAATAAATAATGATTCAGTTGGAACTGCTTCAATCAAATCTATCTCCTTTTGAGGACCAAATAAAGTGACGGTATCTTGGGTCAGAACATTAGTAACATAAAAACCTTTCTTGGGTTCTAATCGAAACGGTATTACGACATTGACTTTTTTACTTTCCAAAACATCAGTCATTATTTCAGCATATTCGGGTACGACTGATTTTAGTAGAACCGGCGATGAAATTACTAATTCGTCGGGTGCGAGTTTAACACGGTTTATTCCTAATTTTGCCAATGACAGATTGATTTCATATTTTGGCGGGCGAAAGAGAAATTTTAGAAAATCGATGCCATGCCCGGCAAAAGCCGCCGTTACTTTTTCGCTATTAACTCGGGTGATGATTAAATCAGCCGGCAGGTTAGTATACTCAACTGGAACCGCGACATTTACTGTGTGAGTCCGTAACATTACCGCTAAGAGCCAAACCGAAACCGCTAAAACTATTGCAAATATTTTAAACAATAAATTGCCAAAAAATATACTTAATATTCTTTTAAACACAATATCCTATTATCAGTAAATTATTTAATATGTCAAGCAATTACCAATAAACCAATATTAATTTGTCGATAAAGCAGTCATATTGACAACGGGGTATTTATCGTTATATTGAGATATGAAAATTATCGCCGGAGATTTAAAGGGCAAAGTGCTCACCTATCCTCAAAAAGGTTTGCGTCCGACGACCGACAAAATTCGCGGAGCGATATTTAATATAATTGAAGCTAACTTTCGAATGCTTTTAAATAATGCATCCGTCTGTGATATTTTTGCGGGTGCTGGAGCAGTGGGTATCGAAGCGCTTTCACGCGGTGCCGACAAAGCAGTTTTTATTGAGAATCACAAAACAACACTAAAATATCTTGAAGAAAATTTAGTAGGTCTTGAAGCTAAAACATTGATTATTCCAGTTGATGCACAAAAGGCACTTGATAGAATTAGCAAAGAAAAGTTTGACTTGATATTTTTAGACCCTCCGTATAATATGGGATTGGTGGAACCGGTAATTAATAAAATAACCGAATATAAAATGTTAGACAAAAATGGAGTCATTGTTATCGAGCATCATAAAAAAGAGCGGTTTTTGATACCAGATACTATGTTAATATTTAAAAGAAAAGAATATAACGATACAATAATTTCAATATTAATTTATAAGGGGGCGTAATGAAAAGAGCAATTTTCCCAGGTAGCTTTGACCCGATTACCGATGGTCATATCGATGTGATAAAACGAGCATTGAAACTTTTTGACCGCATTACAGTTGGTGTAGCACGCCGTAAAGAAAAGTCACCAATCTTCACCTTAAAAGAAAGGGAAGAACTCGTTAAGAAAGCAACCGCTAATATTAGTAGGGTAGATGTAAAAGCATTTACAGGTTTATTAGTTGATTTTGTTAAGAAAGAAAAAGCCTGCACAATTATTCGTGGATTAAGGACAATCTCTGATTTTGATTATGAATTTCAGATGGCATTGACCAACCGCAAAATCGCGCCAGAAATAGAAACGATATTCTTTCTTGCTTCTGAACAATATGCATATTTATCGGCATCTTTGGTTAAAGAAATTGCGCGAATGGGTGGTAAATTGGACGAGTTTTTACCCAAGCCAGTTATTTTAGCTTTAACCAAGAAATTAAAAAGTCACAGATAAACCCCGCACCTTTAAGAATGCAACCAAATGACCAAAGTCAATGAATAACCAAAAAGGTGCGGGGTGAACACTGATGCACACAGAAAGAGATAAAGTTAATTCGTGTTTATTCGTGTACATTCGTGGTTAAAAAATAAGACACAATGAAATTTATTGATAAAGTTATAATTGACGTTACCGCGGGTGCGGGTGGTGACGGCTGCATTTCATTTAGACGCGAGAAATTTATTCCTAAAGGCGGTCCGAATGGCGGTAATGGCGGAGATGGCGGTTCAGTTTATCTTATTGGTGAAAAGGGTTTGCAGACTCTTGCCGATTTAGAATATAAATGTAATTACAAAGCAAACCGCGGCCAGCACGGCAAAGGTAAAAACTGCTATGGTCAGCATGCCGAAGATATTTTTATTAAAGTTCCATTAGGGACAGATGTGTTTGATGCAGATACCGATAAAAAGTTAGGTGAAATTATCGAGCATAAACAAACAATGGTCGTTGCCAAGGGCGGGCGAGGTGGTCGCGGTAATGCTGCTTTTACAACTTCGACTAATCGAGCGCCGCGAATTCGTGAAGAGGGTGGTCCAGGGCAAATGCGTAAACTAAAACTGATTCTTCGTTTGATTGCCAATATCGGGTTAGTTGGTTTACCCAATGCCGGAAAATCGACTTTGCTTTCTAAAATTACTTCCGCGCAACCCAAGATCGCGGATTATCCATTTACAACACTAACACCAAATTTAGGGGTTCTCAAAGCTGATTTCGAGTCGATTACAGTTGCGGATATGCCGGGAATAATTGAAGGCGCATCAACGGGAAGAGGGTTAGGCTTGGTGTTTTTACGTCATATTGAACGAGTTAAAATTTTAATTTATGTGGTTGATGTCACACAAAAAAATCCGCTTGAAGATTTAGAAACAATCAGAAAAGAAATCAGAGCATATAATCCAGAGATATTAGAGAAAGAACAGATTTTAGTTTTTAATAAGATTGATTTATTAAATAAGAAAAAGAAATTAGCAACCGAACTCCCGACATTCTACGTTTCAGCGATGACTGGACAGGGAGTTAGCGAATTACTCGCGTTTCTGGAAAAGATTCAGTGCAATGAATAATTATTTATTCATTGATTTATTAGATATTCCCCGAATGACCGAGGCAAAGCTAAAGAACCTGCTTCAGACATTCTCAACACCGGATACAATATTTGCGGCGTCGAGTATTGATTTGAGCGCAGTAAAAGGCGTTGATAATGATATTGCCTCTAATATAAAAAATTATACACGAAGTAAAGAAACTGATGAAAAATATAGGAGAGCCGAACAGCTTGGTGTCAAAATTATTTCTTATCTCGATACAGGCTACCCTAAGAATTTAAAGAATACTTCACATTCACCACCAGTCTTATTTATCCGAGGCGAGATTAAAGAACAAGACGAAAGAGCATTAGCTATTATCGGTACCCGTCAGCCAACCCCTTATGGAAAAATGGTTGCGGAAAAATTTGCTAGTGAATTGGCACAGATTGGTATTACAATTGTCAGTGGTTTAGCAAGAGGTATTGATACGGCAGCACATGTTGGAGCTTTGAAAGTTAATGGTAGGACGATTGGAGTTTTAGGGTGTGGCGTTGATGTTTATTATCCACCCGAGAATCGCAACCTTTATAATGAAATTGCAAAAAATGGGGCGGTCGTTTCAGAATTTAATTTAGGCACAACACCATTTGCGATGAACTTTCCCAAACGGAATCGTATTATCAGTGGATTATCATTAGGCGTTCTGGCAGTCGAAGCACCTGCTGATTCTGGAGTATTAAATACAGTAACCTGGGCGGCTGACCAGGGACGGGAAGTTTTTGCGGTACCGGGTGCGATTGATAAACAAAATACAGCGGGGACTAATCGTTTGATTAAAGATGGTGCTAAACCAGTATTTTCAATCGATGATATTTGTGAAGAGTTAAAGATTGTCTTTGAACGCAAAGAGAAAAAAGAGATACCAGTCAGTGATTTGGAAAAGAAAATTTTAGATATTCTAAGTTCTGAACCTTTATATCCTGACCAGATGACTGAAATACTAAAAGAACCAATGCCAGTTCTGCTTCCACAATTACTATCCTTAGAGATTAAAGGATTAGTCAAACAACTCCCCGGCAATAAATACGTAAAGACATTCTAATATATAGTATCGCAAAATCGGGTGCGTCCCGGTTTTAGGAGACCCTCGTACCGAGCGGGTCGCACCCGCGAGTGAATGTCATTCTGAATTTATTTCAGAATCTTTCTTTGATCATTTTGACAGGATTAACAGGATTTTTCTCTGTGTTCTCTATATCTCTAATAGCATTTATTACAAATTTCACTAGTTCATAATTTATATCTTTATTCGTGTAATTAGTCTATTAGTGTTATTCGTGTTCCAAATTTTTTCTTAGGATTTGTTTCGTATTTTAAATCTTACAATCTTCCAATCTTTTAATCTTTGAATGGTCGGGGTGCTTGACCTTCTCGGTTACCCAGTAGGTTACCTAGATGATGACCTGGTAGGTTACCTAGGGGGTCACCTACTAGGTGACCTACCCCCTAACCCCCCGGCTCACCTACTAGGTCACCTACTATATTACCTAACCCATTGTCAAGTAGGTTACTTACTCGGTTACCTACCCGATTACCTAATAGATTACCGAGTAGATGACCTACTCCGTTACTTAGTAGATAACCTACGGGGTCTATCAAGGGTGTGGGTATATGAAAAATAAAATTTATGTGTTACGGGTCGTACCCCTACAAATCATGGATTAGATATTAACGCATAAGGCTGCGCATCGGTAATTTTTACTTCGACAAAATCTCCTTGATTAAGATCCTTCGCCTTTTGGCTCACGGTAACAGGAGAGGAAATATACACCACACCATCTATTTCTGGTGCGTCATATTGAGTTCGCCCCGTTAGAAATATAGAGTATTCTTGATTGTTTGACGCACTTGTAGATGACTTCTTTGAACCAAAAATTTCTAACGGGGTACGACCAACAAAATCATACTTCCGGTCTTTTGATTTGCCATCAATCATAACTTTGCCTTTTTACTTTGCAGTAATTACTTTCTGGGAAGCGAACTTATTATCTGCTTTAAGTCTTATAATATAAACTCCATTAGGAAATTTATGGTTGTTCCAAGTATATTCGTAACAACCTGCTTCTTTATCTTCAACCGTTTTTGTTATTACTCTACCTGAAGTATTGTAAATAATAAGTTCAGCGTGACATCGATTCGGCAAAGAATATGCAATCTTTACTTCTCTTGATGTTGGATTTGGTTTTGGTGCATAAAGCATAAAAGGATATGCAATATTAATTGTTCCAGCTGATTGCCCGCCACCTTCGGGCGGTTCTTTGAGCCATGGTTCGTAGTTAACAATGCCACCAAATTTATCAGGGGCAGGTTCATCTGTTCCCCACCAGTTCATTATAGCTTTAATCGGTTCGTTTTGGTTTTCGTTTTTATTTATGACATAATAGATATTATTTGTGTCAATTGAATTGTTGCCTCTATCGTTTGTATCACCTAAATCAGGATAAGATTCATATTCGCAAAAGACACCTTCATCATGGTTCGCAATTGTACACCACCGTATTGTAGGAGATGAAGAATAATAACACAAAACACCATAATATGAATTACTAAGAAGCGTATCTCGATAAATATTTGCATATGCATCACCATGACAATATATACCGGCCTGACTTGCGCCCATTACTGTATTACTATCAACATGAACGCCCTGTCCAACCGAGCCGATAGTAATTCCATACAGCATTTGTGTTGCTTGAGCTATTCCGTTTATATAATTATTCGATATTGTTGCGTCATTTATCTCAGCAAGTGATATGCCATACGATAAATTTTGAAATTTATTATTAACAATAACGGGAGCAGTATTGTTAGTACAGTATATACCTCTGATATCATCATAAAACTCGCTTTCCTTGATTTCGGCAGATTGAGCACCTATGATGTTTATTCCATAAGCCTGATTGGATTGAATAAGTGAGCTATCAACAAAAAGCGTGTCATTACTAATCGCTTCAATGCCACAATAACCATATTTAACCTGACAATTATTAAATCTTCCGATACTGTTTGATTTTAATCTTATTCCATACCAATTTCCCGATTGAGGTGATGTTGCATTGGAAGTAAATTTAACTTCATTCACAGAAGTTCCTATTGCATATAGCTTGCCTTTTACTAACAATTCACAAACTGAATAATCGCCGGTATTAGTATCAGCGGTGGCTGAGAATTTAAAGGTTTTGCCCGGCAGCACTGTAAGTGTAACGCCAGAGCCTACGGTCAAATCACCCGTAACAACAACATCAGTACTACAACGTGAACTATATGTTACGCTCGCAATTTTATCCGATGCTGTTATTGGATCGAAATCCACATTACCACAAATTCGTTTTCGTATATCAGATGTATTGACGCTTCCCCAAAAATTACCATCTGCATGCATTGATGATTCAGTTATGATATTAGTATCGCCATTATTTTCTATCCAGTTATAACCAAGACCAGAATCACTATTAACATCACCAAAATCGGGAGCTACATAAACACAATAAATACCACCTGAATTACTAGAAATCGACTGATTGTTATTATATCTAATTCTGTTATTTCGAATAATCGCATCTGAAGTCTGAAAATACAACGCACGACCTTGCAATCCGGCAACATTTGAATCTATTTGATTATTAACAATATAAGTATTATAATTTCCCAAAGTATCATCATAACTCGCGATTCCACCACCTGCCCAATTTACAGAATCACGAATTATCTTATTACTTGCAATTATCGGGTGAGCATTATTATAAAAGATACCACCTCCACTTTCATTTGCCTTGTTGTTACGAATGACGTTATTGAAAATTACAGGTCGAGTACTATCAGGATAAGATTCATGGCCCAATATTGCTATACCTCCACCACGATTGGTTGTATCAAAAACTCCATTATTTCTTATTATATTATTTTCAATTCTTGGTGATGACCTAACACAACGAATTCCGCCGCCGTCAATATAATTTCCGTTTATAATCGTAAATCCCCTCAGTATTGCATTTTGAGTTTCACCGGAACTGAACGTAACTACGCTTCCATGGTGCTGACCATCGATAATAATACTTTTTGGACTCCCTTGATTATTAAGGCAACCGCGATTTACAACTAATATATTTTTCCCTATGAAGTTAATAGTCTCCGGATAAACCGTCGGTTGTAAAGTATCACCATTTAACACTGAAACTGTATCGCCATCAATCACTTCTCCATATGCAATCATCTCTTGGATGTGTTGAAGAAACTCTGGTACTGACCAGATTGTTGCCTCACTAACATCCAAAAAGATTATGAAGACAAGAAACAGAAAAATTTTTGTTAATTTCTTCATTTTTTCCTCCATCTCTAAATTAAAATTATTTTTTTATTTTGGTTTTTTCCTCCATTCTTTAAATTGAGAAAATAGACACCTTTTGATACTTGTCTATTTTGTAAGTCTCTTCGATTCCACATAGCCTTATAAATTCCTGACTTCTGTTCCTCATTTCTCAAATTGCGAATTAATCTTCCATTTACATCATAGATTGAAATACAAATTTTTACTGGAGTAGTAACTTCATAAAATATCTCTACATTTTTAGAAGTAATGACAGAAACTAATCGTACATTTGATGACCCTAATTTAATAAAGTTTTGAGATTCCTCGATTCCGCTATCGAGATATCGCTTATAATACACGTCAACCTGGCCCACGCCGAGAGTAAAGCCATCCCAAGCTATCCACGGCTTAGTATTTCGGTCAAGGTCTATGTTGGGACCCAAATTACAATATGAGATTGAATCATTATCTAACCGTTCCTCTTCATTCCAATTAATGCCATCAAAATGAGTTACAAGTATATGAGCTCCCCAAAAAGAAATTTCTTTATCCCATGCAATCCAAATATTATTGGAACTTTTTGAAGCCACGTAAGGACAATTGTCATTAACATCATCAGGTGTATTTATTTGCACAGGACTTCGCCAGTTACCTATAACTCTGTCAAACTTGGAATAATAAACTTCCTGATTGCTTCCAGGTGTTCCATTAGGTCGTAGTCCCACCCACACAACATTAATGTTATCTTGATTATCAATTGCTATGGAAAGGTCGGGCCATCCGGCACATCTTATCGAATCAGGATTATTTAATATCACTGGCGGCAGCCACACTTGACCATTATAAGTCCGATAATAAATTCTCCCCGTAAACCAAGTTTCACCCCAGACAACATGCGGATGACCAGCTCTATCCACTGCAATATCACAAAACCAATGTAAACCATATTGATTCGAACTTATCGGAAAACTAACATCTGTTTCTGGATTCCAACTTGTACCATTCCATTTCGAAACATAAATGTGATATTGAGAAGTATCGGTTCTTCCACCATACCACACACACCACATTTGTCCACCATTGCAGTCTATCCTTGGAGAAAAATCTAATTCAGTCGAATCAGGTAAATTGATTTGATTTTCAGGACCCCAGTAAGTACCATTCCAACGCGTGTAGAAAATATCACATTCATGACCCGGATTAGCGGTTCTTGCCAAAATTATCCAAGGTGTATTTTGATTGTCAAATGTTAGTCTTGGCTTTGAACGAGATAAATTATCCCAAGGAGTCACTCTCATTTCTTCGTCCCAATCTATTCCATTCCATTTTGAATAGTGCGTGTCATAATTCCATCGACCAACAATACTTTCGGGTCCTAACCACACAGCCCATGGCAATCCTAAAGAATCCATTGTTAAATTAACTGCTATATCAGAAAGACTGTCAGGTCTGTTAATCATTTCTTGCTCGGTCCATCTTGGAATTTTCTGGTTACCGATATCTCTAGTTTGTTGATTACTTTTATTTTTTAATAAATCTAGTAACTGTTCTTTTCCTTCACCTCTCACTTCAAAAGTAATTTCTTTACCAGAAATTCGTGATGTCGAGACTGTTGATCTTTGTCCATTAACCCTACCAAAATTTACTGAAACTGTATCACCATTACTTACCAAACCAATCCCTTCTTGAATTTTACCATTGGGTGTTTGCTCTGGTACTCGCCATATTGTGCCATTTAATGTAGTTTTAAATGCTACAAAATATATCAAAATAATCACTATTTTTATGTACTTTTTCATTTTTGCCTCCTTGTTTATTTTTTGCTTAAAACTATTTTTACAACCTGTTTATATTTACCTGCTATTATTTCACAAAAGTATATCCCTGTAGATAACTTTATATTTTGATTGTCTTTGATTTTCCAACAAAGAGTATATTCACCTGGTTCTTGAAATTTATCTAAAAAAACGATGATGTCTCGACCAAAAATATTAAAAACTCTAACTTTTACATTATTAGGCGTAGAAAGATTATAACAGATTTCAATTTGCTCTGTAAAAGGATTTGGCGTCAATATAAACAAATCGGGTTTTTTTGTTGACTGCATATAAACATATTCTTCAATCCCTGATGAAAAATAACGATTTGAATATACTTCAAAGCTGTTGCGGGAATATGGAATACCTATGAAAACTGCCCATGGAGTCATATTTGCATCAAGGGCTGGCGAAGAACCTAAATTACAGTATGAACTATCATTGCAGTCTAACTGTTCCTCAATCAACGAGTTAATACCATTTAAATGCCTGGTATAAACATGACAGTCCCAGAAACTAAATTCCTTCGACCAAAATATCCAGAGGTTGTTCTGGTCTATTGCAACAATGTTTGGGTTGCGCTCGAGAAGATTGTCATTAATATTCACTCGAGCTGGTGCAGACCAACTGTTGATACTATCTTGGGTACAGTAAAACACATCATTATCAGTTTCTCCTTCTGCAATACCAGCAAAAACCACGTGAATACGTCCCTGAGAATCAATAAATATTTGAGATTCACCATAATTACTCGCAGCTCGTACAATGGCTCTATTATTTATTGTTTCGGGTTCGGACCATTGATTGCCATCGAATGTGCGATAATATATAAAACCCGCAATAGCGTCATTCCAAGTAAGATGTGGTCTGCCAAGAGTATCTACGGCAAGCGATACGAACCAGTGATGTCCATTGTCATTTGGACTGACTTGTATCTCTGGTTCCCAATGATTATTATCCCAACGACTAATATAGATTTTGTATCTCGAAACATCGTTTATTCCACCATACCACGCTATCCAAATCTGTCCTCCACCTGAAGCAATGACTGGAGCAAAATCTAATTCTGTCGAATCTGGCAAATTTACTAATCCTTTTGGTCGCCACCCCGTCCCCGTCCATTGAGTATAATATATATCATCTAAATTAAAAGAATCGCGTTGGCACCAAGCCACCCTAACTATATTTTCACAATCAATCGTGATTGAATGACGGAAATGAGCAACATTTTGAGGAGAGGAATCGACTATTGTTTCTTCGCCCCAGCGATGTCCTTGCCACCTTGTATAGTAAAGCCAAGGGTCCCAGTCTTCATAAGGTTTTCCTACCCAAATGACCCAAGGCACACCTTGATGGTCAACCGCGATGCAATTACCGCCTGCATCATAGAGTGAGTCAGGTCGATTTACTAATCGTTGACCCTCCCAGTTACGAGATATCGTTCTTTGTTTAGACGGTATTTTTGTTGGTGGTATTATTTCGCTCTTTCTAAATTTCCCTGAGAGATTTCGGTTTTGAATAAAGATATTTTTACTATTAATATTTAGACGGTCAGGTTGAAAATAAATATCAGAAAGAATCGAAACTGTATCACCATCCGATGCAGAAATTATTGCTTGCTGAATCGTAGGATAATATTCCGGTACAAGTAAAGTCTTCGCAAATGATACTGAGAATATAAAAATAATAAGCAGGATTATTCTTTTCATTAGTTTATTCTTCTCTCCGTGCAAAGAAGATTCTTATTCTTGCATTGGTTAATGTATTTCTTAGCAATGTCACTTCATTTCTAAAACCATTTCCTTCATAATATGGTCGCTTTAAGAGAATACCATAATTACTACCATTATTAAGCCAATTCTTCACAAATTCGGTAATATCTAAAATGACCGGTAGATTTATTGATGCAGATGTTGTGTAACGAGTGCGAGTGATTGTATCATAATCGCCACC
>Ga0315274_10002608_pt1 | contig 27075 bp, 15 predicted proteins | sample YL17G02_20_MG_FD_203700 | JGI IMG/M metagenome (GOLD analysis project Ga0315274, IMG submission 203700) | Sediment microbial communities from Yellowstone Lake, YNP, Wyoming, USA - YL17G02_20 | ecosystem: Environmental > Aquatic > Freshwater > Lake > Sediment | place: USA: Wyoming | collected...
CCGCCCGATCGCTGGGAGAAGCCCCGTGGGCCGGATTCACAGGATTCTTCGTCGCGTTTCATCCGGTTCATCCTGTCATCCTGTCAAAAGGGTTCTCGCCACGCGAAAAACCATTAAACGCTTCTGGTTGCCAACCTGCGATCGTCTGCCTGCGAAGGGGACAAATTGACATTCTGCCCCACCTGTTTCGCAAATCCTCCGGGACAGATTGACAATCTGTCCTACGCCTGTGACAGCTGGCGGAAATCGTTCTGCAAATCAACCTCTTTCGTGATTTCGTTTGGTCCGGAAATAATCGGCGAGCAAACGGGCGCATTCGTCGGCAAGGACGCCGCCGAGCACTTCGACCCGGTGGTTCCAGCCATGATCGGCGAGAACATTGAGACGGGTGCCGACGGCGCCGAACTTGACGCTCGGCACGCCGAAATAGAGGGCGCGGACACGCGCCAGAAGAATGGCACCGGCACACATTGCGCACGGTTCGAGCGTGACGAAAAGGTCGCAGCCTTCGAGACGCCAGTCGTTGAGGCGGCCGGCGGCCTGGCGCAAGGCGAGAATCTCGGCGTGGGCGGTCGGGTCGCGCAGGGCCATGCGGCGGTCGTGGCCGCGACCGACGGCGGTGTCGCCCGCGACCACAACGGCGCCCACCGGGACTTCGTCTTCGGCGGCGGCGAGTTGGGCCTCCGCGAGCGCCTCGCGCATCCACGTTTCGGCTCGGCCCGTGTCGCTCATTTCTTCGCCAACGCTTTCCCGTTCACCTGGGCGATGCGCGATTTGGGCATGTGAACGATGACGCCGTTGGAGAGCTCGATCCGAAGGGCGCTGCCGAGGTCGCCGAGGATGTTGCACGACAACGGACTGCTGTTGGTCAGGACGACCGAGTCGAGGTACTCCCGAAACACCGGCGGCGGGGGAAGCGGCTGCGATGGACGAGGCCCCGGTGTCGGCTCGGGCGAGTGGGGCGGCGAGGCGATCCTGGTTGTGCCGGTTGACGAAGCGAGGCGCGCGGGCACCATGTTCCTGTTGTTCAACGAGGCGGTGGTGACGGACGTGGCGCGTTCTCCCCGGAGTCGCATGATGTCGTTCAAGGGAATCGGAGGGGGAAGAACATTGAAGAGCGAGAGCGGTTCGGTGGTGCGATTGATCTCAAACTCGAACACCACGGGCTCGGGCGTCGGGATTTGCACGAGAGTGGGGCTGGTCGAGCCTTCGGCCGACAAAGCCGCGACGGCAAGCATCTGCGCCAACAACGTTGCGGCGCAACTCAGCGTTCTCCTGAACAATCCCATACCCCACATTCGACGCAACCCGCCTGCGCCGCACTCCATCGGACTGACCAGGGGCAAATTGAATCGAGCGGGGGCGAACGGTCAACGGGAATCCGTAGAACGGTGGCTGTGCTTAACCTCGCCCCTCTGCACCTTTCTTCCCGCTTCTCCCGCTCTTTCCGCACCGCCCCCCTTCTCCTTCCAAATACGGGAGTACGCTGTACCAGCCTTAGGCCCAGCTCCGGAAGGTTAGTTGTTGACCTGGGAGCCAGGAGCTGCCAACAGGGTAGCGCCTAGTGGTGAGTTCTCCAAGGTGGCCAGGGTATGGGAAGTCCATCGCAGGTCGCGGCAGGCGGAGAAGCGACGGTTCGCGAAGGCGCCGATGTTCGGAAGCCGCCTTCCGTCGCGCCGATTCTGTTCCTGTTCGCGATGTCGGGCGCGACAAGTCTGATTTACGAGTTGCTATGGCGGCGAATGCTCCTGCTGGTTTTGGGCGGCTCAATGTGGGCGACAGCCATTGTGCTCTCCACTTTCATGGCGGGCTTGGGATTCGGCGCAATCGTTGTCGGGCGGATGGGCGACCGGTTCAAGAATCCGCTCCGGTGGTACGGCTGGGCCGAGATGGCGATTGGCGGGTATGCGCTGATGTTCCCGTTCATCTGCCGGCTGCTGCGAGTTGCACACGATGCCGCGTTTCCGATGTTCGAAGGCAAGCCCCTGGACTTCCGAGTGGCCGCTCTCTCCGTGACTTTCGTCGTTCTTCTCTTGCCCACCTTGCTTATGGGAGGAACGTTCCCTCTTCTGGTTCGCCAATGCGCCTGGCAGCGGCGCCCGGTCGGGCGAAGCGTGCGAGACCTCTATTTGTTCAACACCGTCGGAGCGGTCGCGGGCACGACTCTCGCCGGGCTGTTTCTCATCCGGCTGCTGGGCGTGCAAGCGACCGGGATCGTGACCGCCGTTGCGAACCTGGCGATTGGCGCGGCGGCGGTGCGGCTGGCGCGGGGTTGGACGGTCGAAAGCAGCCCAGCCAAGCCGAGTCAACCTGTGAAGCGACGCAAACCCGCAACCCCGCCTTTGGTTGCGAGCGATCCGGGCGCCGGCATCCTGTCGGTTGCGAGGGTCCGTCTGGTTCTGATCGTGTTCGCGCTTTCGGGGCTGACCGCGCTGAGCTATGAAACCCTCTGGGCGCGCGTCATGGTTTTCCTGCTCAGCAACTCCACGTATGCTTTCGCCGTGATGCTGTCGTCGTTCCTTTGCGGTCTGGCTCTAGGGGCGTGGCTGGCGAGATACGTTGGCGAGAGGCACGCCGTCGCAAAAGCCGCGCTCCTCGAAGGGCTTATCGCGATTTCCGCCGTGGGCACATTGGCAGCGTCACAGCGGTTGCGCGGCATCCAACTGTTCGTATTCGACATCCTGAGCATATCGGGTTATGCAGGCCTGCTCGCCGCTCACTACCTGCTGGCCCTGCTGGTGCTTCTGCCGACCGCAACGCTCTTCGGGATGGTGTTTCCGCTGTTGGTGCGCGCCTGCACCCGAGACGAGAATTACACGGGACGGGAAGTGGGATGGGCGTATGGCAGCAACACGTTTGGCGCCATCGTGGGGCCGCTGGCGGCCATCTTGCTTCTTATTCCTCATTGGGGGCTTGGAGGAGCCATCGTCGCCACGGCGTTGCTGAACCTCCTCCTGTGCGTGGCGCTTCTGATGATCGCACCGGCGATGCGTCGGATGCCCAGAACACTGTGGACCTTGGCCGCTGGAGTTGTCGCGGTCGCGATGGTTGCGTTTGCCCCACGCTCGATCGAGGCTACCCGGCATTCGGGCTGGAGAATACGGACCCTCCAAGAGCGCTTACTGTATTACAAAGAAGAACCGTCCGCGACCGTGGCCGTGTTTGAGCTCGGGGACAAGTTTGCCAAGGTCCTGGAGATTGACGGCGTCGGCCAGGTCCCGACCGACGCGGACTCCATTCAGGCGTTCCACCTTCTTGGACACCTGCCGTTCCTGGTCCGCGACGACATCCGAGAGGTGCTGGTCACGGCGTTCGGCGGCGGGATCACCCTCGGGGCTATTCTCACGCACGCGGTCGAGCGTGTGGACGCGGTGGAGATCTGTCCCGCCGTGTTGCCGGCCGCTCGCATGTTTGATGAGGAGAACCATGGGGCGCTCAATGATCGGCGGCTTCACGTGATTTTGAGCGATGCCAACAGTTACGTGCGAGCGACGCCGAAGCGATATGACGCGATCATCTCGGATGCCACACACCCCGGCGCCGCCGAGAGCTGGGTCTTGTACACGCAGGAGTTTTACCGAAACTGCAAAGAACGACTGCGACAGAACGGCGTAATGTGTCAGTGGGTTCCCCTCCATAAGCTGCGTTCGGACGATCTGCGCATCATCCTGGGCACCTTTCGGTCGGTTTTTCCGCACGCCACTCTTTGGTTCGCCCGTGGCTATGCGGTCTTGCTGGCCACCGAGGCGCCCCTGAGCCTCGATGCTCGCAGGATTCAGCGCGCTTTGGCCGACCCACAGATCGGCCCCAGTCTGAAAAGCGCCTGCCTGGGGACGCCGTTCGCCGTGCTGAAGAACCTGGCGCTGACCGAGAGCGCTTTCGCTCAGCTGGCCGAAGGAGTCGCGCCGGCAACCGAAGACCGAACTCCCCTGGAGTATTCGGATTGGCACGCATGCCAGGGTTCCACGGTTCGACCGAATTGCGACATGATCGCCGCAGTTTCCCAAGGGTTTGTTCCGGTAGCCAACTTCACCAGAGACGACGAAGCTGCCCTGGCAGAAGTGGTTGCTTTTCGCGCTTCATATTACCAAGCAGCGGGGCTGCTGAGCGACGACGGTCCGGCGGCTGCATTGCCATTGTTCCTCGCGATGGCCCAGCACCTTCCGCAAGACGATGACGTTCGCATGTATGGAGCAATCATCGCCGACTGGTTCCGGGAGACCGTGTCGGCCAAACCTGACGCCGCTCTGCCTCTTGATCAGGTACGCGCTCTGGCTGCAATTTTTCCCAACGAGATCACCATTCAGATGAACGTGGGCAAGGGCCTGATCGCCTGGGCAAAACACCGTCGCGATGACGTCGTTCTGCGCGAGGCCCTGGGCATGCTGAAAGCCACGGCCGATCGCTTCGCCGATCGGGCGGACATTCAGATGCTGGCGGCGCAGGAGTTTTTTGCCGCCCGACGGTATGCGGGCACCCAGATTCTCCTGGAGCGGGCCGTCCGCCTCGATCCGAAGAATGCGTTGGCGTGGAACAACCTGGCGAGATGCTATTGGGCCTTGGGACTTCGCGACTTATGTCGCCAAGCCGCCCTGCAAGCGCTTTCCATTCAACCCGATTTGGCTTCCGCGCAGACCACGTTGAGGAGTCTGGGACAAGGGCCTTGAGACCGTTGGGAGCTGTCGCGCCGGTTTGAGGCGACCCGTCACATTTTCACCGCCGGGCCACCGAACCTCCCGCCGGCATCGCCGAAAACGGAATGAGGCGGTTTGACTTTCAACCCCTCCGCGCGAAACTAAACCGACGGACCTTTCCACAGATCAATCGGCCTCTTGACGCCCTTGGGGCGGAAAGGGAGGGCGACCTTGGCGCCGGTGCGCGCCGACTCATAGCCGGCCAGAAGGGCTTCCATGACGACGCGGCCATCCTCGCCCGTCACGAGCGGCGATTCCTTGCCGCGCACACAACGGGCGAAGTGGCGCATCTCCTGCGGAAATCCGTAGTTCCACAACTCTTCAAAGACGGGGTAGGTCCATCCTTTGGTAGTCGGGGCCTTCTCCGCGGCATAGCCGTAGCCGTGCTCGCTGTAGGTCGGCAAGGCGTTGCCCATGAGCAGGCTGGCGTAGGTCACGCCGCCATCGCCATAGACCTCGATGCGGTCGTCCATGCCGCCGCGCCGCGCCCAGCTGTCCTCGACCAGGCCCGTCGCGCCGCCGGCGAATTCGAGAACGCAGATCGAGTCGTCCTCGCCCTGGGTTTTGTCGGCGTGAACATAGGTTCCCATCCGGCACCAGACGCTTTGGATGGCGGGCCGCCCCAGGAACCAATAGCAGAAGGCGATGCCGTGGCAGCCCATGTCGAGAAACACGCCGCCGCCCGATCGCTCGACGTCCCAGAACCAGGGTGAGTGGGGGCCAAAGTGCTTCTCGCTCTGTTTGACGAGATAGATTTTGCCGAAAGCGCCCTGATCGGCCATTTCCTTGGCTTTGACGTATTTCGGAGTGAAGAAGAGTTCTTCGGCATAGAGAAGCAGGACGCCCTGGCGCCGGCAGACCTCGATCATCTCGTCGGCCTGTTCGAGCGTCATGCACATGGGCTTCTCGCAGACGACGTGCTTGCCGGCATTGGCGATGTCCGCCGTCATTCGGGCGTGGAGAGAATTGGGCGCGGCGATGGTGACCATCTCAATGTCTTTCTCGCGGAGCATCTCGCGGTACTCGTGGAAGACGCGCGGAATGCCGAACCTCTTCGCCAGCGCTTCGGGATGGCCGGGCGTGGGCGAGGCGACGGCCACGACCTCGGCCTCGTCGGGAAGGATTTGAAAGGAAGCCGCGTGGATTTCGCCTTCAAACTGCGATCCGATGATTCCGACTTTGACTTTGTCCTTGTGGGCCATGGTGCGATTCTCCCGAATGCATCTCACTTTCGCAAAATGGGGGACAGGCACCAGCCGCGTCAAAGCCAACGAGTCAGGACCTCCGACTGATTGGCGGCCGGAGCCAGTCCCCATTTTGCTTATTCTCCAAACGACGATTTGCCCTCGAAGATCTTCTGGTCGGTGGAGGCCTTTCGGATGACGTAGCTATAGACATAGTCAGCGGACTTCTGCTCGGCCGCCTTGCGGACCGCCGGCAGCGCTTCTTTGGCGTCGGGGCCGATCAGGCACAGGTCGTTGACGACCTCCAGTTTCGCGCCGGCGCTTCCGTCTTCGAGAGATTTGATCAAGGCGGCCATCGCGTCGGTTCTCTGGCCGAGTTTCCAGAGCGCATAGGCGGCGCTGACCCGAACGACCTCGGAGGAATCCTTCAGGGCTTTGGCGAGGGCGGGGACGGCGGATTCGGCGGCGGGACGGCCGATCTTGCCCAGGCCGCGAGCGGCCCAATAGCGAATGACGGAATCCTTGTTCTTGAGTTCTTCGATGAGCGCCGGCGCGGCTTTGGGTCCACATTCGCCCAGTGCCACGGCGGCGGACAACCGCACCGTCTCTTGCTTATCCCCCAATTGTGCTCGCCATTCGGCGATGGTCTTGCCCTGAAACGTCCCTTTTTCGTTCTGCGCCTTTGGACTCATCGTGCGATCCTCTTGGCCGGCGTTGGCTCCGACCGATGTCACTTTCAGGTCAATGCTTTCGGTTTTCGATCCCAAATCCATGCGCGCCCCATAGGGGTTTCGCACGGTCACGGTTCCGCGAATATCGCGGATGGCAGAGTCGCCTTTGGGGGCCCTGGCCGTCAAGAACGGACGATCCTTGCGGTCATCGAAGACGCAGTTGCGGAACTCGATTCCACCGGGGTTCTGCGTGATCTCCGCCTTGCTTGCCGAGAGAAGGAAGGGGACGTTCAGCGAGATCTTCTTCGCCGGATCGGCTTCGATCGTCGCCACGTTCTTCCAGACGCAGTTGGTGAATCGAAGCAGCGCGCGGTCGGCGGACTTGTCGGAGATGCTGGCCCCGCGCAAGCCCATGTCCTCGATCACGCAGTTGATGAATTCGATCGAGCCTTTGGGACCGTCGTCCTTCAATGCCCCAAGCCGTACGCCGGTGCCTTTGGCGCTCGCGATGCGGCAGTTCTCGAAGCGCATGGAGACGTCTGCGGATTGCGCCGAGAGGTACTTCAGATAGAGGCCGATGCCCGCGCCGAGGTTGTTTTCCATGACACAATTGCGCAGGACGCAGTTGGCCAGGCGCTCGGTCGGATTGTTGGGTTCGAGATCAATGCCGTCCTGGGGCGCGGTGCCGTTGGTGTTCTTGAGGATGGTGTTCTCGATCAGAAGATTCTCGGCGCTGATCACGCTGATCCCCTGGCGGTGGTTGTTGTCGCAGATGACGTTGCTGATCTGCACGCCCTTGCAGAAGGGCTGGGCGCCGCGCTCCTGGCCGATGTAAATGCCGTCGCCGCCGGTGTCGCGGATGATCAGTCCGAGGACGGTGACATCATTGCAGCTCAAGAACGAGAGGCCGTGGCGCCACTCGGCCTTCTCGTAGGCGTCGGTCGTATAGTCGGGCTTCTGCATTCGCAGCGTCGCGCCATAGCCGCGCAGGGTGATGTTGCTCTGACCGACGGCGCGAAACAGGCAGTCGGTTTTGCTCTTGAACTCCCCCTTCTTGGCCGTCACGACGACGCCCGGTTCGAAAACGATCTCCTGGTTGCCGCGAAGGCGGATCGGGCGGACAATCCAGTCTTTTCCCATGTTCGGGATGACGACGCGGCGCGCGCCGGAATTGAGGGCCGACTGAATCGCGTCGGTGGCGTCAGCTTCGTCGAAGCCCCACCAGGCGGCGTTGGCCTCCGAGCGCTTGCCGTCGAGCACCTCTTTCACCATTCCCGGATTGCGGGCGTTGGGCGTCGGGCGGGCTTGCTCGGCGGAAAACACGCGCGCAACTAACGGGGCCAACGTCATGACAAGAGCGACAGTAACAGTTCGCATGGATGGCATCTCCAGGGCGGATTTGTGGTTTGTGCCTGAGCGGCGCCGATAATCCATCGGCCTTGCTGCTCAAGGAGTCTTCTCAACGCTTTGCCGCCAGGAGTCAAGCGACCAATTGCGGATGGAGCCAGTCGGGGTCAGGGCGTGTTCCGTCATTGTCTCCGCCTTCGGCGAGGATTGACTTGACCATTGGCAACTTCTCCACAGACTCTCAGTGCAAGAGTAGAGGTCGGATCGCACGGAGGCTGGAGGCCATGCTGATGCTTCGAACGTGGAAACCCCGCACCGTCTCGCTGGCACTGGTTCTGTTGGCATCGTGCGCACTCGCCGAGACTGCGTCCTTGCCTGACGATCGGCCCGAAGGGTTCGGGGCCGTCGCCAAGGGAGGCACGGGAGGCCGCGTGATCACCGTCGCCACGCTGGCCGACAGCGGCCCCGGGTCGCTGCGCGAGGCCCTGGCCGCCTCGGGGCCGCGCATCATTCAATTCGCCGTCGAGGGAACGATTGAGCTCCAGAGTCGGCTGCGCGTGACCAATGGCCAGGTGACCCTTGACGGCTCGACAGCGCCGGGCAAAGGGATCACGCTCCGGAACCACGGCATTCAGTTTCGCGGCGACTGCGACGACATCATTGTCCGCCACCTGCGCATCCGCGTTACTACGGGCGGCGCCGAAGGCGATGCGTTGCTTTTTTGGGGGAACGAGGGCGGTACGGTCGAGCGGGCGCTGGTGGACCATTGCTCGCTGATGGGCGCCACCGACGAGGTCGTCAACACCTGGGGACAGGTCCGCGACCTTACGTTCCAGTGGACGATCATCGCCGAGGGCAAGCCGCCGCACAGCAAGGGGTGGCTTTCCGGCGTCGGCTCCGATCGCGTTTCGATTCATCATTGCCTTTTTGCGGACAACGCCGACCGCAACCCCAAGCTCGAAGGCGGCGTCTATGACGTGGTGAACAACGTCATCTATAATTGGGACAACAACAATGCGGCCAAGATCGCGACGGGCGCGCGGGCCAATCTCGTGAACAACTGTTTCATCGCCGGGCCGCAGTCACTGCCCTCGAAGGGGTGCATCTTCCCGGCGGATGCCGACAAAGGCACGAAGGTGTACGTGGCGGGCAACGTCGGCCCGCTGACGCCGACCGGCGCGGAGAATCCCTGGCTCAATGTGACCGCATACGACCAGGTGGGCGGCCGATGGATCGAGCGCCAGCCCGCGCCCGATGTTTTTCGCGCCGACAAGCCATTCCCCGCTGTCCCGATTGCAGCCCAGTCGGCCAAGGAGGCCTACGAGGCGGTGCTCACGCGCGCGGGAGCCAAAGTCCGCGACACCGACGACCTGCGCGTCGTGGAGGCGGTCAGGAATCGCACGGCAAACGTTGGCCGGAGCCAAACGCCGGCGTCGGCGACTTCGCAGCGCACCGCGAAGTTCACCCTGATGGCGCTGGGCGACAACAAGCTGGCCGACCTCGATCGTCTCGCGCACCGCTACGATTTGATGATCGCCTCGGCCGACGTTCAGCCGGACGTGATCAAGGAATTCCGCCGGCGCAATCCAGGGGCGCTGGTTTTCTGCTACATCAACACATCGGACATCAACGCCGACAACGTCAAGTATCCTTACTTCGCGCGCATTTGGAATGACACGAATCCGCACGAGGATTGGTTTCATCACGATGCCCGAGGGGAACGGGTGCGAATCTACTATCCGAAGTACAAGAACCGCTGCGCGTTCAACACGGGCAATCCGGGGCTTCAGCAATACCTGGCCGGTCTTGTTGTCGAGACGTTGAAATCAGGATACTACGACGGCATCCAGATGGACAACGTCTCGACGGAGTTCCCCTTTGGGAACCAGTTGATCGGGAAGTGGATTTCGGCGGCGCCGGTCCGCCTCACGCCGGAACAGTGGACGGCGGACGAGGTGGCCTTGCTCCGGGTCATCAGGAAGGCTGTGAGCGACGCGGGGCTGGCGGGCAAGAAGATCATCTTCAACCACATGCGCTCCGGCGAGCCGAACGAGTCGCGGGCCTATGTCCAGGAAACCGACGGCGCGAACTGCGAGAACTGGATGTCGCTGCGCACGGAACCGGAGGGCCGGTGGGGATGGAAAGCCAAGATCGCCCAGGTTCGCGAGGTCAACCGGATGGGGAAGATCACGAACCTGCTTTGCCAGCCGACGCAGATGTCGGAGGATGAGGCGCTGTTTTGTTTCGCATCTTATTTGATGGCCAGGGACGGCGACCAGGCCTACTTCTTCTATGCGCCGGGTTACAAGATGGCTCAGCAGACAGCATGGTTCCCCTTCTATGACGTGGACCTGGGGCCGCCGAAGGGCGACGGCGTGGAGAAGGACGGCGCTTTTCTGCGCGTTTTTGCCAAAGGGTGCGTTGTCGTCAATCCGACGCCGCGGGCGCTGACGATCGCGTTGCCCGGGCGCTACCGAACTGTGGCGGGCGGCGAGATCGCGACATTGCCGCTTGCTCCAAAGCGTGCTGCCGTGCTGCCAGCAATCCAGAACAAGTAGAGGGACTAAGATTCTCTCAGGAGGCTCAATCGCATGATCTCCCGTGACGGAGCAGACGCGATGAAGGCGGGTCGAGCACTCTACCGGCGAGCGCTGTTGTGGCTCGGGGCCGTGAGTCTGGTGACGGGCAGCGCCCTCTTCGGCGCGCGAGTCTTTGCGGCGGATTCTCAGCGCGCTCTGGCGCTCGACGCCTGGGCCGCCAAGATTCACGCAGGCTGGGTGGGCAAGGTCGCCGCCGGGTCGGCCGCGCTGCCGACCGAGATGTGGCCGCGCGAACGAATCCGCCAGGAATTCGGCGAGCTCAATCGGCCGCCGCAACAGCCCACGTCGCGCGGGCCGCTCGACGACACGACGCTGGCGTTGCTGGGCTGGTGGGCGGCGCGCGAGCACGGCCCGGCTTTCACCTCCGCCGACGTTGCCCGCGAATGGGTGGATCATCTGGCCGACGGCGACCTGAAGGGCGGGGGCTTCGGACACGAGTTCTTGAATGTGCTCGCCCGACTTCGAAAAGGGGAACGACCGCCGATCGCTACCGGCACGCCGCGCGCCGAGTGGATCGCGGCGCAGATGCGCGCGGAGATTTGGGGCATGCTCGCGCCCGGCGATCCCAAGCGCGCCGCCGAGTGGGCCGCCCGCGACGCCGAGGTGTTTAACGTCGGCAACGGCGTCTATGCGGCGCAGTTCGTGGCGGCGCTGGCCAGTTGTCTGATGGTTGACGGCGACATCCCGCGCGCGATCGAGAGCGCGCGCCGACAGATTCCCGCCGACAGCGCAGTGGCGCGGTTGATCGGCGACGTTGTGGCGTGGCACGCGCAGCAGCCCAATGAGTGGGAAGGCGTCTGGCAGAAGTTCACGGAGACCTATCGCGACCGGACGCTCGAAAAGCGGTTTGCGGCATGGAGTCCCGATTGGCTGGTCGAAACCGGCGGCTGGCCCGAGGCCGACGTGTTGGACGAGTACCGAGGCCGAAAGAATGTTCTGAGGACTCATCCGTTCAGCGACAACGAACCGGCCCGTCTCACGACCGAGGTCACGATTCCCGCTTCCGGCGCAACATTGAAGTTCTGGATCACTTGTCACGACCAGCCATCAAACGTGGACTGGCTGCTTCGGGTTCGCGTGGGGGTGCATCTCCCTGGCGTGGATGGGACCGCAAAGGAGATGCCGATTCGCTGGATAGACGGCAAGCCGCAATGGCAGGAGTTCTCACTCGACCTGAAGCCCTGGGCCGGAAAGCGCCTAACCCTCCTTCTCGAAAACGCCGTGCTGGGCAAACAGGCCTGGGAGGCGGGCTATTGGACGGCGCCCGAGCTGCTCGACGGCGAAGGAAAGCCGCTTCGCGGGCAGCGGCCGGCGGGCCGCCCCTATCGCTATCCGCTGGATTTCACGCCGAAGATTCTGCCGGAAACCTTCAGTGTGCTCATGGGGCTGCTTTATGGCGGCGGCGATTTTCGGCGTTCGGTCAGCGTGGCCACAATGTGCGGCTTCGACACCGACTGCAACGCCGGGACGGTTGGGTGTCTGTTGGGACTGCGCAATGGTCTGGACGCGATTCCTGCGGAATGGAAAGACCCGCTCAACGATACCTACGAGCTCCAGGTAACCGGCATCCCCCGGCGCTGGAAGATCGGGGACCTGGCGCGCGAGATGGCCCAGACCGGAGCGGCTCTGGCGCGCGGCGAGGCCTTTCCGCAGACGGGGCGCTAAACACATACCCTCACAGCGGCGCGAAACGCACTTTGCCCACTTTGATCCAATCCGAGACGACGCGCACCTGAAAGCCGCCGGACGACAGTTCGGGCGCAAGGCGATCGAGCATGACCCATTGCCCGCCGACGTTGAGCGCGCACGCGTTGCCCGCCACGGCGAGCCGAACCACGCTGCCCGGATCGAGCCGCGTGTCGGCGCGTTGGAACATCGCGCCAGCCGCCGTGTCGTTGATCCCCGCGGGCGAGAGGAAGCGCGAGTTGTCGGGAAAAACGCGGGCGCACAGGCACGCCTTCGGCTGCACGCGGGCGAACAGATCAATCCGGCCGCGCCCGTCGGGTTTCTCGACCGTCACTTCGACGACGCCGTCCGAGCCGCCAAACGGCTGATCGAGTGCGACTTCTTTCGCCGCCAAAGGGTCAGCCAGCGGGTCGCGCCGCGAAAGGGTCAACCGCACGTTCATGCGCTCGGCCAGGTCGGCGAGGAACGGCCCAAGCGGCATGTTTCGTGTGATCATCGTAAACCTGCGGTCGGCCGGCAGCGGCGGATTGCTTTCGATCTTCAAGCCCAGCGCGGCCGAAAGCGCCGGAAGATATTCCACCAAGGGCATTCTGCCATTGTCGTCCTGCGTCCAAACCCGCGCGCGAAGAATCCGGCGCACCGCCGCGCGTTCCGCCTCGTCTGCCTCGTCGCGAATGACGATGTGGCGGCCGATGACGTGCGGCCCCGTCGGCAATCCTTTGCAGTCGGCGGGCTGCCGCAGCGCCAGCCGCACCTGGTGATCTCGGGCGATCTGATCGAGCAGATCGCGCAACACAAAACTGCCCGACAGATTGAGGAAGTCGGCTTTGCGCGGCCCTTCCACCTCGACCTGCAGCGGGATTTCTTCGGGGAGCAGATTCCCCCATCCCCAGAGCATTCCCTGCCAATCGAATTCATAGCGGTTGGCCAGAAGGGCCGCGATGGCCCGCTCGTCTTCGCCCGATGTGATTTCGATGCCGGGCTTTGGACGCTCGGCGGCCGTGGCCGGATAGCCGCCTTCGTAACAGCCCAGAGAGCACGCGCCGCCTTTCGCACGCGGTTTCCCGACCAGGTCGCGGAACGCTTCGGGAACCGTCACGCCCGCCTTGAGCGCCGGGCTGTCGGGCCGCAGCCGAAAATCCAGATTCTGCATGTCCACAAAACCCGGGTCCACGCTCAACGTCTCGCCGGCCCAATGGGGCATGGCCTTGCGCAGCGCCTCGAGCGTCAGCGCCTCTCTGCGATTGCCCGCCAGCACGACGCAGGCCGCGCTCGCCGGATTGAAAAACAGGTTGTGGTCGCACTCGATCGTCTTGGGATCAATCGTCACGTTTCCCTTCGGGCCGCTATACTGCAACAACACCTGCATCCCGACGGCGCCCGGAAGCGCGCCGACCCCGATGTTGTTGCGCACGACGTTGCGCGCGCCGCGAACCGACAATTCGTGCGCCGTCGCCTGCTGATTGGGCTGCCAGCAGTTGGCGACCGACGTGTTGTTGAGGAAGATGCAGTCGTCGCTGCGCGTCGAGCAGATGCCCTTCCCGCCGTTCAAGAAACAGAGATTGTTGACCAGGAGCGCGCCGCCGTTGCCGTAGCCGTTGTCCACGATAATGCCGTTGCCGTCGGTGCGATAGGACGAGCCGTCGAAGCTGCCGTAGCAGATGCAGTTGCGGATGACGTTCTGTTTTCCCCTGGGTTCAAAGAGCGAGATGCCGCTCGACCAGCCCGCGCCGCCGCCGTTGAAACAGGTTTCGACGCCGTCGAGGACGACGAAGTCGCAATTGTTGGCGTCCACGCCGCCCTGGCCGCCGCCGACGGTGAGGCAGTTGAGGATTTCAATGTGTTCGGACTTGCTCACGGCGATTCCCGACCCTCGTCCGCGATAGGGCGCCAGACATTTGAATCCTCGCACCCGGACGTATTTGGCGCCCTGTAACGCAAACGCCGACGAGGCCGAGCCGTAGCCGTCCACACGCGGCTGCTCGGTTCCAACGACGGCGCGGCGCTCGTCGCCGGGCGCGGCCGAGACGGTCAGCCATTTGTCCGGTTCGCCGCTCTTGTCGGCGGTCACCGAGACGTGTTCTTCGTAGCGACCGGCCCGAACGAAGACGGTATCGCCGGGACGCGCGGCCTTCACGCCGCGCTGGATCGTGCGAAAAGGTTCTTCCTTCGATCCTTGTGCGGTGTCGCTACCCGCCGTGGAAACCCAATACTCTGCCGCATGACCGGTGGAGGCGGCGAACATCCAGCCCGCGGCCCATGCCGCCCAGAGCGCCAGAAGCGCTTTTCTCCTTCTCATCGCAACACTCCCCGGTCGTGCCTCCCCGAACGTTCCCCTTGCTGTTTCGCCGCCTACTTTCCGCCCTTGATCGCCTGGCGGAGCCGCTGCTCGGCCTCGGGCGTCCAGTAGCCGCAGTCGAGCTCAAGGAAGACCGACGTGTAGGGAAGTGTCATGTTGGTCTTGAGAATCAGGATGCGAAACGTTTCGCCCGCCTTGTCGAGTTTCGCGATGATCTCCTCGTGGGGAAGCGTGTTGATCGGCCGGCTGCCCAGTACGCGTTTCAGTTGCTCGCGATACGTGCCGATGCCCGGCGCATCGAGATCCGTCACATAGGGCAACTCCGAATCGAGATAGACGACCGGCCGGACGTGCCGCATGTGATCGAGCGCGTGCAACATCTCGGCCACCAGCTCGAGCTGATTCGCGTCGGTGTAAATGGTCTCGATGCCCGGGCGGCTCTGCGCCGGATAGGCCGAGTCGGCGACCACGATCCAGTTGCGATGGCCCATCGCCGGCAGATCGGTCAGGGTCTTCCCCCACCAGGCGGGGGTGCAGCCGCCGGCCAACGCGGCCAGGGCCGCTGCCGCCAACAGCTTACGCCATTGCCTTCCGATGGTCGGGTTCCTGCTTGCTTTGCCGTGCATGCGGTTCCTCCTTATGGACGAAATGGACGTAATTGACATGGACGAAGTGGACTCCTGGCTTGGCTTATTCTGGCCGACTGCGCCCGTCCTTCTTGTACTTTTCGAGAAGCGCCGTCAGGCGCTCGACGATCTCCGGGCGCTGCGTATAGAGATTGCTGCTTTCGGTCGGGTCGTTCTCCATGTCGTAGAGCTGCCCCGGAGGGTCGTTTGGATTGCCTTTGCCGTCCCATCCGCCCGACCCGCGGCCGAGAACCAGTTTCCACGGCCCTTGGCGGATGGCGAACATGCCGTCAATGGAGTGGTGAACGATGGCTTCGTGAATGGGCTTGTCGAGCTTCTGTCCGAGCAAGGCGGGCACAATGTTGAAGCTGTCCTCGGCGGCGTCATCCGGCAATTTGGCGCCAATGATGGCCGCGCAGGTGGCCATGAGGTCGCCCAACCAGATCGTCTCGCTGCTGGTCGAGCCGGGCGCGATCTTTCCGGGCCAGCGGGCGACGAACGGTTCGCGATGGCCGCCGTCCCAGATGTCGCTCTTGCGGCCTCGCCACGGGCCGTTGGGACGATGATCGTACTCGGTCATGACCTTGTTGGTCGAGCCGTTGTCGCTGGTGAGAATGACGAGCGTGTTGTCGGCGAGCTGGGTTCGGTCGAGCGTTTTCATTACCTCGCCGACGGTCCAGTCCACTTCGGCCACAAAATCGCCGTAAGAGCCGGCCTTGCTGCGTCCCTTGACAAAGTCGGCGGGGACGACGGGCGTGTGCGGCGCATTGAGCGGGAAGTAGAGAAAGAAGGGCTGGTCCGGTCTCTTCGCCGCGCTCTCGATAGACTCCACGGCCTTGCGGGTCAGAGTCGGCAGAACATCCTCGAACTTGAAGTTGGGGTCTTTCGCTCCCTCGCGCACGACGCCTTCTTTGGGCTTGTGCTCGGTCGGCAGGGCCACCGTGCGATCGTTTTCGATGAAAACGTAGGGCGGCATGTCGAGCGAGGCCGAAATGCCGTAGTAGTAGTCGAATCCCACCGCGCAAGGGCCGTCCTGGATCGGCTTGCTGAAGTCCACCGTTTTGCCGGCGTTCCCGTCTTTGGCGTCGGCCCCCGACCACTCCATGCCCAGGTGCCATTTGCCGACGCAGGCCGTGCGGTAGCCGCGCTCCTTCAACATCGAAGCGACGGTCATGCGGCCGGGTTCGATCAATCGAGGGCTGTATCCTCCGAGGACGCCTTTTTGCAGCGTCGTTCGCCAGCAGTAGCGACCCGTGAGAATTCCGTAGCGGGTCGGCGTACAGACCGACGAGCCGGAATGGGCGTCGGTGAAGCGAATACCTTGCTGGGCCAGGCGATCCATGTTGGGCGTCGGGGCCTTCGAGTCGGGGTTGTTGAAATGGGGGTCGCCGTAACCGAGATCGTCGGCCAGAATGAAGACGATGTTCGGTTTGTCTTTCGACGCGGCGGCAGCCGAACGCCATCTCGGCATGGCGAGAGCCGCGGCGCCCAGACCCAGAGTCGTCAGAAAAGTCCGGCGAGTCGTTGCAGAGCCATCCATTTTGCTCGCTCCTTCTCTCGCGGCGCTCCTACTTGGTCCGCTTCTTCTTGCTCTTTGGTTTCTCCGCGATCACGCGCGCGTTCCATCCGGCGAGTTTCACGAACAGCCGCTCTCGCGTTTGCGCGTGGGCCGCGTCGTCCACGAGCTCTTTCATCTCATACGGATCGGCTTCCAGATTGAACAGGTGAGTGGGCTTGAGTTCGGGGCGCTCGGCGACAAGTTTGAATGCGTCCTCGCGGATCAGGCACCATTTTTCCATTTCCGAAAAGACCGGGCGGTTGGCCAAGTTGTGTGCCTTTCCGTACGTCACCGGAGTAAAGTCGGCCCCTTCGGCGGTCGGTTTGGGCGGAAGATTCCCGTAGCCCAGGCACGACGGCAGGAAGTCCACGCTCGAGATGAGCACGTCGGACAGCTGCCCGCGAATCCCGCCGGGAGCGCGGACGATGCCGGGGATGCGGGTGGATTCCTCCCACGGCAGCGCCTTGTTCTTGAGGCCGTGACTGCCCTGCATGTCGCCGTGGTCGGAAGTGAACATCACAACCGTGTTGTCGCGAAGGCCCAAGCGGTCGAGCGAGGCCAGCAGCCGTCCGATATTGTCGTCCAGTTGCGTGACCATCGCCGCGTAGAGCTGCAAGTAGAGGTCGAGGTTGCCGCCGTACTTCTGGTAGATGGGATCCGTTTCCTTCGGCTTGGGCGCGGGCGGACTGGCCGTTGCCGTGTACGGGTCCACGTTGCGGCAATTGGGCCGCCGGGTGATCTTCACGTCCTTGTACATGGCCTCATATTGCGGGCTGGGTTGAAGCGGATAGTGCGGATTCTGATAGGACACAAACAAGGCAAATCGGCGGTCGGCGAGCCGTCCGAGGCGCTCGATGGCAATGTCGGTCGTGGCATCGGTGCGGTGCTTCGAGAAGTTGATCTGTTTTCCTTCCTCATCGAAGAAGCAGACGTTGTTGAGGAAATCGTTGTAGCACTGATAGCCGATGAAGTCCGTGAAGTCGCCGCGCAACTCGGGGGGAATCCACTTGTTGCCCGATGCGCCGAGGTGCCACTTGCCGATGTAGCCGGTGCGATAGCCGCCGTCGTTCAGGCATGCCGCCAGGGTGCGCTCGCCCTTGGGGAGCGGGTTGGTGTTGCTGAGGATTCCCGTTTGCGAGCCGTATCGGCCGGTGAAGAGATTGGCGCGAAAGGGGGTGCAGACGGGCGCCGACGAGTAGGTGTTGCGAAAGAGCGTTCCCTCCTTGGCCAGCCGGTCAAGATTGGGCGTGCGGATTTCCGAGTTGCCCATGCACCCGAGAGCGAAAGCGTGCAGCTGGTCCGCAAAGAGAAACAGAATGTTCGGGGGTGGAGAGGGCGGGCGCGTGGCCTCGGCGGCCGCGCGCGCGAACGGCGGGAGGGCGAGCGTTGCCGCCCCCGCTCCCATAACTCTCAAAAACTCACGTCGGCTCTGGCACTTCGCTGGACTCATGTTTCCCCTCTTTTGGATTTTTCACGCATTTTTGCTTTCTGCCTTCTGCCTTCTGTCTGCTCTCCCATTCATCCACACGGACGAACACGGACCGACACGGACGTACACGGACACATACTCGCGCTCACTCCCCTATTCTCCCGTTCTCCCATTCTCCCGTTCCCCCACTCTCCCGTTCCCCCATTCTCTACTCAATCACCGCCAGTGTCCACAGCCGCAGCTCGGGCAACTCGATGATCGCGGTTTGGCCCTCGCTGCGGGCTCTCATCGTCTGCGGTTCTCCATCGTAGCGCAGCAGTTGCACGTAACCTCGGAGGCCGCTCAGCATCGTCAGAGGCAGGCGGAGCTGCACGTTTTTCGCCGGTCGCATCCGATCGCTCTTGGCGTCATAATCGCGGTTGATGACGTGCAGCACGATCGGCCCCGTATCGCCCTGGCGTCGCGCGGCGACCAGAACGCCGGACGTGGCCTTGATCGCCTCGGAATCCCACAGCTCGAAGTCGTCAAACCATTTGGCGTTGGCGCGGATGAAACGGTAGAGCGGCGCGTAGGACTCGATCGGCGCCGCATACCAATGCGTGCCGAGCTCGCTGGTAAAACACCACTGACGCTTGGGGTGCGGGACCATAAACCGCTGGCCGTTGGCATAGGTCAGGGCGATCCAGAATCGCACGAGTTCCTCAGAGTTGGTCGCCTTGACGTGGGCCCAATCCTGGCCGGACGCGGTGGCCGCCAGCGGCTTGCCGAGATTGTGCGCCATGTCGAACGCTTCGAGGGCGCGGGCAATGTTCGCCGTCCCCGCACGGGCGTTGAATTGAACCTCGCAGACAATGTGCGTGAGATATTCGGCGACGACCGCGTGACGCTTGTCGGGCAAGCCGGCGTTGGCGCTGAGCAGAATCGGGTGGCCCGCCGCCTGGGCGCCGACCTCGCGCAGCTCGCGGACAAACTGCGCCGCCGCTTCGAGATGAAACTGGCGGAACAGACTCATCAACGGAATCTTGTTCTGCACTTTCCTGTACTGTTCGCGCGTCGTGGCGTATTGGCGGATCAGATCGCGGTAGTCGAACTTGTCCGGGTCCTTGACGCCCGCTTTGGCCAACTCGTCGGGCGTCGCGTGCTTCTTGAGATACTCGCGGAATGCCGCGATGCAGTGGTTGCACAGTCCGCCGCCGGCCGAGGTGGCGGCCTGCGCCACGCCCAGATGGTCGTCCACGTGAAGGCCGTCGGCCCCGCCGGCCATGGCTTTTCGGACTTGTTCGCGAGCGTGGGCGCGAAAGGCCGGGTGGTTCGTGCAGCCGAAGTAGGACTTCATCTCCTTGTAGGTATGATCGAACAGCCACGGCACTTCGACGGGTTTGCCCTCGATGTCGCGGGCGACCGCCTCGCGCAGTTCGGCGTTCTTGTAGAGCGTCTCGGCGCCGGCCGTCAGACACCACATCGAGCCGGTGCACCGAATGCCGAGATCGTGGTGCATTTTCACGCTCGCTGTCGTGCTCGCGCCGCCCCAGGCCACAAAGGTTGCGCCGTAGGCTTTATAGGCCGCCTCGTCGGCCGCATACATGAACACCACTTCAGAGTGCTTGAGAACCGGTTCGGCTCGTTTTACGGTGGCCGTGATCTCCGCGCCGGCTGCCGCCAGGCTCGCGCAGACCATCCAACCCGTCAAAAAAATCGTTGCCTTCATCGCCAATTCCTTTCCTGGATTGCCGCTCTGCCCATGGGCGGTCGCGGCATGCGTCAATGGAGCAAGCATCCAGTCCTTGTCTAGGGATTCGTTCGGGGATTTCAAGAGAAATGGGAGGAAGACATTAGAGCTCGAACCCAACTTCGGTTAGCGCAGCCGATTGAGGCGGCGATTTCCGCTTCGAGAACGTTCTTATCCAAGTATTCGGGTTAGAGCAGTCTTCGGAAATCGTCGGGGGACACCTCGATGTCCCTCAAAATCTTGCGAAGCAGTCCTCGCCCGATGCTCTGTCCGGCATGGACAGGTATCGTTGTCCTGCGTCCGTCGGGATGAACATATCGGCGGTGGCTTGTCGCTTTGAGTGCGCGATGTCGGAATCCCAAACGCTCCAAGACAGGGATGATTTCTTTGGCCGTCAGAACAGGGAGTCTATCCGGTCCCATCGCGCTGCCCTAAACGGCGATCTCAAGTGTCTTGATACCCACGACTTCGGGATAATGGGACTCGATGGCTTGGCCATCTTCGCGCAGTTCCTGGACACACATGGCGATGACTTCTCGGATGTTTTCCAGCGCTTCTTCAAAGGTACTGCCCTGCGTATGACAACCAGCAAGTGCAGGGACATCGGCCACGTAAAAGCCATCTTCGTCTTGCTCGATGATAACCTGAAAGCGATAGGTCTCCATCATACCTTCCTGCCTTGGCTTGCCAGGAGCGGCAGCTATCCGCTCTGGTCTCGTGTGACGGCCTGACACCCATCCATGTACCGTAAAATAAAGTCCAGAATCTTGCCGCGCATGTCAATGACAATGCTCATTGCCGCATTGTTGTGTCGCTCTCTCATTCGATCTTCTTGTTCCCTGTCTCTGCCGCCATCGGCGTTTTCAGCCACGCCAGGTTGAACGCATAATGCTGGCGGCTGCCGATCAGATGGATCACGCCGTCGGGCGTCTGGCAGACCGAAAGGTAGCCGCGCGGCTCGGCGCTCGTGGCGCTCAGCGTGAATGGCCGGTCGTCGGTGGTCCCCACCTGGCGACCGGGTCCATCGTCGGAGATCAGCCGCCTCACGGGCCACGTCTCGCCCTCGTCGAACGAAAGCGCGCCAAACAATCCCGAGACCGCGCGATCTTTCCCGGTGGCGTCCTTGATCGTCAATTCCTTCGCGAACGAAGCGAAGAAGATCGGGCCTTCCTTAAGTTTCAGATGAACCAGCCTCTGTCCGCCGCCGATGGGAGGAAACCCGCTGGGGCTGTAGGTCCAGTTCTTCCCCATGTCGGCGGAGACGCTTTTGGGCATTTGGCCCTCGATGGTGTCGCCTCGACCGAACGCCATCAGGCGGCCATCTTTCAGTTGCACAACCCCCGCGTGAATGCCGGCAATCCAGGCGCCGGTCAGACCGGCGGCGAATTTCGGCTGCGGCCGGCTCTCGCCGGGATCGGTCCACGACTGACCGCCGTCGAGGCTGATATGGATGGCCGTCCCGGCGCTGCCTCCGGTCACCGCGTCGCACGGCAGAATGATGGAGCCGTCGCGCGTCTGGAAGACCGACTCGATGGGTTGGTGGCGAAGGCCGTGTTCAGGCAGAAGGAGCCGCGCCTTCGACCAGGTCGCACCGCTGTCGGTCGAGGTCCGAAGCACCACGGCCAGGTTGCCCCACGTGGCCGCCGCCGAAAGACCGTTGAAGTGGTAGAGCGTGCCTTTGCCGTCGGCCCACATCGCCGGGGCGTGGTCGTTGCGGTCGGGCGCATCCCAGAAGGGCGAAGCCTCGTCCCATTCCTCCGCGCCATAGCGCAGGCGGCTGGCCGCAATTGCCAGTTCGCGTCCCGCTTCCTTGACGCAGGTGTACCAGATGGCCAGCAGGTCGCCGTTGAGGCATTCCGCAATCGCGGGATCGTGATTGTGGCCGGAGAACATCGGGCCGTTCGAGTTGGGCGGGATTTTCACGTAGGGCCGCGGACCCTTGAAGTACGGTTTGTTCGGATCGGGACCTTTGGCGAGGTCGGCGGGAACCTGCTCCTTGACGTTCTGTTGGTTCGCCGGCGGCGGCGCGACGGCGAGCGGCGCGGTCTTCGGCATTTCGCCGAGCACGACGCGGAAACCGATCAACCAGCTCTTATCGTGGGGCAGCGCGCCGCTTCGGTTGGCCGAACGCAGATAGCGGAGCTCGGTCGAGTGGCTGCCGCCGCGCGTGACCCTGAAATCGCCATCGGCTCGCCCGACGGGATCGCTCTGATCGCCGGCGATATAGGGACCATACCAGTCGGCACACCACTCCTCGACGTTGCCGTGCATGTCGTAGAGGCCCCAGGGATTGGGCGGCGTCTGGCCCACGGCGAGAGGAACCGGCTGGCCACCGCTGCTGCGCGCCCGGTCGGGAAACCAAATTTCCCCGACGTTCTTCTGATACTCCTTCGGCAGCGCATCGCCGGTGGAATACGGCGTGGTTGTTCCGGCCCGACAGGCATATTCCCACTCGGCCTCGGTCGGCAGGCGATAGGGCTTGCCTTCCTTCTTCGAGAGCCACTCGCAGAACTTCGCGGCGTCGTTCCAGCTCACAAAGACCACGGCCTCGTTGTCCTCCTTCGAGAAACCAAGTTTGCCGCGCAGATTGCGGTGCTCGGGATCGAATGGTTCATATTGAGCATTGGTGATTTCGGTCGCTGACATGTGGAACCCTTTGGAGATCGCGACGCGGTGCACGGGCCGCTCGTCGAAATCGCCGCCCGACTCCTGTCCCATCATGAAATTGCCCGCAGGGACCGGTGCCATCTTCATTCCAATCGAATTGACGATTGTTTCGCTTTCGGCGGCCCAGCCGCATTCTGTAACAACCGCAAAAATCAACAACACCAACACCCTTGCCGTCGGACATTGTACCCCAATTGCTTGGGTCATGGATTTCCTCCCGACCGGTCACGATCGTGAAACGGCAGATGCTTCATTGGCGACAATCCCGCGTTGCGTCGCTTGGGACGGATAAGCGCCTTGGGCTTCAACGCGCTGTATGGAGGCGAATCGTGCTCGCCTCATGGGCGCGCGGAATTGTCGAGGATCGAATGGATTGGTTCAACGATTATCTCATCAGGACATTCCCCATTTTCTCGCGAGGACGGTTGGTAAATCATTGCCTGCACAGAATGAGGCGTCTCTCGGAAGTGGACACGGCCTTTTGGAGATGTTGCGCCTTTGCTGTGGACTGCGGCACGCTTGCTGCCGCAGTTCTTGTCGAACGTCTTCCCGCAAGAGAGACTTCTTGTGGAAATCAGAGCGGCAGCAAGCGTGCCGCAGTCCACAGCAAAGGCAAATCCGTCAGAAATTGGGGGATGCTCCCTCATCTCATGCCGTTTCGGAAAACGAGTGCCTCGCACTTTTTGTTTTACATTTCGCAACGCCCCGTTCGTTCTTGCGTCGCAACTATCCCAACGAATGGAGGCCGGCAACATGCGCAGTGTCACCCGGAAAGGGATGTACGGTCTGTTCGCAATTGTGGTTTCTTTATTCGGCGGAGCGAGTCATGCGGCAGCTCCGCCCTGCATTTGGATCGAGGCCGAAACGCCCCTCTCGGCCAATTTCGCTTACAAAACTTGGGGCGGCGCCGACCCGCAAATCCTCTCCGGCGGCAAGTGGCTCACGCCCGACACCGACAAGATCAAGGACAAGAGCGCGATCCCGCCCGGCGGCCTGACGCTCCAGTACGGCTTCGAGGCCGCCGACGCCGGCCTCCATGAGGTCTGGATGCGCGTCGGCTACGAATTCATCCGCGCCCCCCTCGAATGGACAATTGACGGCGGCCAATGGAATCGTCTGCCGGGGACCATTCAGACCACCAACCTGATGGAAGTGGCGCTGTGGTGCGAGGTCGCCTGGGTCAAGGCGGGCGCGATCAATCTCGCCGCCGGAAAACACACCCTCGATATTCGCTGCACAGAGCCTGGATCAAGCGGACGGATACTGATCGGCCTCGATTGCGTCGCGTTCGTTCGAGGCGAAGGCGGATTTTTTCCCGAAGGCGTCCTGCGGCCCGGCCAGGAATACGATGGGCCGATTGACAACCAATCCCGCGCCAACGTTTTTCGCTTCGCCGCCGACCCGCCCAAATCGCAGGCCGAACGAATTGAGCTTCCGCTCAACGGCCTTTGGCAAGTCGCTCGTTACGACGACCCCGACATGGACAAGGACACCTACGAGCCGGTCAAGGCGCTGCCCAATCCTTCCGAGTACCCGCTTCGCTGGATAGGGCTGGAGGTCCCCGGCGATGCGAGTCGGCGCGCCGAACTTCGTTTCGGCCACCGCTTGCTCTATCAGACTCGCGTCGAAGTGCCGGCCTCGTTGAAGGGCCGAGGCTTCCATCTTCATTTCAGCGGCACGTCCTGGATCGCCGGCGTCTTCGTCAACGACCAGTACATCGGCGGCCGGCAATCCGTCCTCGTTCCGTGGGATTTGGACATCTCGAAGGCCGTTCGGCCTGGCGTGGCCAACACGATCACCATCGGCATCAAGAGCGCCTGGTACGGCCTCGATTCCAACAACCCCAACAAGGTCGAATCGCTCGATCACCTCCGCAACATGCCGCGCCAGGGCGATTTCATGAAACGTCGCTATTTCGTGGATGCCCTCTATCCCTCGAGCAAAGGCGAGGGCGAGGGACTCGCCGTCGGGCTGGTCAATCCGGTCAAACTGGTTGTGACCGGACCCGCCTACACTTCGGACATCTTTATCCGCACGAGCGTCGCCAAAAAACGACTGGATGCAGACCTCGAGATCGCCAACCCAACCGCCGAACCGCTTGATCTGAGCGTGAACTGTGAAGCGCTCAATGAGAAGACTCGCCAGGTCGAAAAGACCTTTGAGCCGGTAGAAATCAAACTCGCCGCTGGCCAGACCGGCAAAGCCGCGCTCGGCGGCGACTGGTCGAATCCCAGTTTGTGGTGGCCGGAGGACAATCCCAACCTTTACGTCATGCGAACGACTGTGAGCCGTGGTGGAAGCCCGATTGACGTTCACGAGCAGCTTTTCGGCTTCCGCGACGTGACTCTTGATGGCCCGCATTTCCTTCTGAACGGCCTTCGGTGGCACTTCTGGAACTGGGTGAGCGTGGGGCGGGTCGGGGACGAAAAAGAGTGGCTCAAGAAATATCACGCCGAGAACGACCGCTTCCAGCGCTTTGACAGCGATGGCTTTTTCCGCAACCGCGAGAAGGCGTTCGATTTCTTCGACCGCCACGGCATTCCGGGCCGGCTTTCGACCTGCATTGACGGCATGTTCATCACGCACGCGCTGACGAATCCGCTGGTCTGGCAGAATTTCCAAAATCACGTCCGCCAGGCGGTCCAGGCCTATCGCAACCATCCCTCGATTGTGATGTACAGCCTCGAAAACGAGCTGATGTACATCACCGCGCGGCTACGATTTCGCCGGGACTACGAGAAATGGGAGCAAGAGACCAACAATCTCTGCCAGATTGCGAAAGAGCTCGACCCGACGCGCGCCAGCTTCGGCGACGGCGCCGGCGACCTTGGCGGCCTGGGCGAAATCAACTGCCAGCACTACTCCTGGCCGCAGGGCGAGACTCTGCCGGCGGCCGCCTACGCCTATCCGCTGCGCAGAGAAGGCGAGCCGGCGTCGGGACCGAAGCGTAACAGAGACCTCTTCATTTGGGACGGCAAGCGGCCGCTTGTGTTGGGCGAAGTGTTCTATTACTCGGGCAACGTTTCGGCGATGGCCTGGGTTGGCGGACCGGATGTCTATCGCGGCAAGAGTTTCGCCGACGAGGCCGCCGGCGTTTATGCGCGCATGATGATCGAAGGGGCGCGCTGGCAGGGCGCGACGGCGATTTGTCCCTGGGTGGTTGAACTGCCGGGCGCCGGAGCGTCGTTCGAGCCGCGCGCGGCGTTCGTCCGCGAGTACAATTCGTGCTTCGGTTCGGGCGCGACGCTCGATCGGACGATCAAGGTCTTCAACGACGGGCGACTGTCCGATCCGTTGACGTTGAAGTGGCGAATCGTAATGGATGACAAGGACGTGGCGTCGGGCGAGAAGACTTACAAGATCGAATCCGGACACGACGAACAGGATGTGATTAAGGCCAGGCTGCCCGACGTGGCCGAGCGCAAGGATGGCCGCCTCGAACTGGCGCTCTACGCACAGGACAAGCGGGTTTTCCTCGACAGCAAGCCGGTTACGCTGTTGCCGCTCACGGCCGACCTCAAGGGTCTCGACGCGAAGACGCTTTGCGTTTTCGATCCCGAAGGTTCGGTGGCCAAATGGCTTTCGGCGCGAAAGCAACCCTTCACCGCGATGGATTCGCTGACCACGCTCCCGACGACGGCGAAGATTCTGGCCATCGGGCGCAACGCGTTGCCCGAAGCGGGGCGCGACGCCCTCGCGCAGTCGCTGAAGAACTTCGTGGCGGCAGGCAACACGGCCATCGTCCTCGCGCAGAACTTCCCGCTCGTGGGCGGCGAGCTTCCGGCCGCCGACCTCGCCGTCGCCGATCCGAAGAAGCAGAGGCGCGAGACCGCCGTCCGGCCCGAATTCGAAGGCGCGCGCGGCGAGTCGGGACGCATCTGCTTTCCCGTCGCTCCCGCGCATGCCGTGTTCAAGGACCTGAAGCCCCGCGATTTCTTCACGTGGGCGGGCGACGAAATGACGTTCACCAACAGCTACATCACGCCGTCCGGCGGCGCGATCTCGCTGGTCCAGGCGGGCGAAGAACTCCGCCTCGCGCCCATGCTTGAAATCCCGGTCGGAGAAGGCAGCTACCTGCTTTCGCAAATGACGATCGCCGAAAAGCTCGGCGTCGAGCCAGTGGCCGACCGCTTGCTTTTCAATGCGCTGACGTGGGCGGCGCAACGCGCGGGCAAGAAGCCGGGCCGAAGCTGCGTCGTCTCGGACGGCGACCCGCGCCTCGAACCGCTGCTGCGGTCCATCGGACTGAAACACGAGCTCGCTGCCAATCTCGAAGCGGCGCTGACGGTGGACAAGGACATTGCCGTCGTGCGAGCCACCGCGGCGAATCTCGCCTGGCTCGATCAACACAAGAGCGCCGTCCAGACGTTCTGCGCCGAAGGGAAATGGGTGATGCTGGTCGGACTCGATGGCGACGGCTTGAAGGCCTTCAACCGCTTGGTGGGTTTTGAGCATCGCCTCCGGCCGTTTGGAATCGAAGCCGTCACGCTCGACGCCCGGACCGATCCGCTGCTTCTCGGCCTGAGCGACCGCGACGTGAATCAGGTCAGCGACAAGATGATTGCCGCCTGGCGCAACCAGCGCT
>Ga0315274_10002609_pt1 | contig 27060 bp, 23 predicted proteins | sample YL17G02_20_MG_FD_203700 | JGI IMG/M metagenome (GOLD analysis project Ga0315274, IMG submission 203700) | Sediment microbial communities from Yellowstone Lake, YNP, Wyoming, USA - YL17G02_20 | ecosystem: Environmental > Aquatic > Freshwater > Lake > Sediment | place: USA: Wyoming | collected...
CCGTTCAAAACCGCCTCGGCGGCCCTGGCGCCATAGTCGACGTAATCCACGCTTTCGCCCGGCCCGCAGCCGAAATCCTTGTGCTCGATATCGTTCTCGGCAAGATAGGCCACGATGCCCTGTTTCATTATGAATCCGGCATGATCAGACGCAACGGCGATTTTCATGAGTGCCCCCTTTCATGGATATAGAAAAGGATTCTCTAAACACGCGGTCATCGATCCACGAACTTAGCGGCTTCGGACATGGCCTGGATGGCCCTGATGATCACGGGATCGCTCCTCTCAAAAGCCTTCCATCCTTCCTCGGCCCCCCAGAGAGCCGCGGCCATCTCTCTCTCCAGCTCTCGCTTGATCTCGAGCTCGGCCTCTTTGAATTTCTTGGCATCCACCGCGATCTTGTTGGACAAAAGATATTCCTTGAAGTCCTCGATGACGGCGGCGTCGACCATGAAATCGCGGCCGACCTGGATCTTGCCTTGCCCGGACGTCGCCGCCGCCTGCAGTTCCTGGGGAAAAACGAATTTTTTGGAGAGCGGCGTCTGGTGGCCGACGAGTTTTCTGACGAAGGCGAAGAAAACGCCCTTCATACGCAGCTCGGCCGTATAAGGCAGGAGAAGGAATTTGACTTCATAATCCGGGGTGATCCCTCCCTGGCCCAGGACCTTGCGGCCTTGGCCGGTGTATTTCACTTCCCTGTCCTTTTCGGGCACGGCCTTGTCCATTAGGTAATCATCGAGCCGGGAATAGTCGCGCTGGACGGACCTGCCGCTCGGCGTGTAATACTTGGCGATGGTCAGGGCGACCGCCATGTTCGAGGCCAGCGGAAAGATCTGCTGGACCAGCCCTTTTCCCCAGGAGTCCTCCCCGACGACCAAGCCCCGGTCATGGTCCATGACGGCGCCGGCGACGATCTCCGAGGCGCTGGCACTGCCCTGGTTGATGAGCACGACCAGCGGGATTTTCTCATACTGATTGTTGCGGAGGGCCACGAATTGCTGATCGTATCTGCGGTTCCGGCCTTTGATGGAGACCACCAAGGCGTCTTTGGGAAGGAACTCGTCCGAGAGGTCGATAGACTGGAAGAGCGGGCCTCCGGGATTCCATCTCAGATCCAGGATCAGGCTTTTCACGCCCTTTTCGGCCAGCCCCTCCATTTTGGTCTCAAATTCTTCCGTCGTGCTTTCAGCGAAATACCGGATGTTGATGTATCCTATGCCGTCCTGAAGCATGAAGGCATAGGGCACGCTGTAGAGGGGGATCTCCTCCCGGACGATGGTCAGCTCGATCGGCTTCTCCACTCCCTCCCGGGCGATCGTGATGTTCACCTTGGTCCCTTTCGGGCCCCTCAACTTCGCCACGGCGTCCCGGTCCGAAATGGGCTTGGTGCTCTCGCCGTTGATATGGGTGATGAGGTCGCCGGCTTGCATCCCCAGCCGCCAAGCCGGGGTTCCTTCCATCGGAGAAATGACGACCAGCCTGTCTTCCTGCTTCTGGATCTGGATGCCGAGGCCGTAATACTTGCCTTTCTGCTCCTCAGACATCCGGGAAAAGTTTTCCGCGTCCAGGAAATAGGAATGAGGGTCGAGGGTCTCGAGGAGCCCCTTGACGGAGGCCTGGGCCAGCTTCTCCGGCTCCACGGCCGTGTAATAATTCTGACCGATCAGCTCCACCATCGAGGCGATTTTTTCGACCGACTGGTTCCAGACTTCCTCATCCCTGGCCCCCAGCTGGGCCAGGAGGATGATAAAAACCGCGAAAAAGATAAGTTTTTTCTTCATCTCTATCGACTGAATTATGATTTTACCAGAGGCGGAAAGCAAAGTAAAGCGGCCTTGACTTATCCCGGGTGAAGGGCTATATTCCTTGAGTATCGAGAGAGGACCAAGCCTATGTTTGGAAGCATCGGTCTGCCGGAGCTCCTGCTCATTCTGGCCATCGCCCTGCTTGTCTTCGGCCCCAAAAAGCTGCCGGAAGTCGGCCGGTCCCTGGGCAAGGCCATGCGCGAATTCAAGAAATCGACGGATGAAATCAAAGACAAATTCGAGGAGCAGATCCGGGTCGACGAGTTCAAGAATATCCAGGACGACATCAAAAAGGACTTGAGTGAGGATGAGGAAGGGAAGAAAATCTCCTGACGAGATGACCTTCCTTGAACATCTCGAAGACCTCAGAAAGCGGCTGTTCTATTCCTTCATCGCCATCTTCGCGACGATCATCCCGGCCTATATCTTCAGCAAGGATGTCTTCAACATCCTGGCCCGGCCGCTGACCAGGTACCTTCCCGAGGGGGAGAAACTCGCCTACACCACCCTGACCGAGCCCTTTATGCTGTACATCAAGACCGCCTTCCTCACCTCGCTGTTTGTCGTCTCGCCGTTCATCTTCCTCCAGATCTGGCTGTTTGTCGCGCCCGGCCTCTACCAGAAAGAGAAAAAATACGTGATCCCCTTTGTCCTGGCCACGTCCGTCTTCTTTACCGGGGGGGCCCTGTTCGGCTATTTCCTCGTCTATCCCTGGGCTTGCCGCTTCTTCCTCGACCTGGGCTCGGACTTCAAGGCTGTCATTACCGTCAACCAATTTTTCGGCCTGACCCTCAAGGTCCTTTTGGGAATCGGCGCCGTCTTCGAGATGCCGACGCTCATATTTTTTCTGGCCCGGATGGGCATCGTCACCTCGCGATGGATGGTCAAGAATTTCAAGTACGCCGTGCTGGCCATTTTCATCATCGCCGCCGTCATCACCCCGACCCCCGACATGATCACCCAGAGCATCATCGCCGGGCCCATGGTGGCGCTCTATATCTTCAGCATCCTGGTCGCCTTTCTCTTCGGCAAGGAGAGAAAAAAGAGAAAGGCAAAAAAGGAAGAAAAGAATAAATCCAAAGCCGGCCTGGCCGGATGAAATAAATTGGGGACATGTCCCAAATTTCAATATTTGGCGCGTGTTCCCGAATTGCTTGCCCCCGAATGATGAGTCAGGGCCATAAATATCGATTGATCGGGCTCACCGGCCCAAACGGCGCCGGCAAAGGCGAGGCCGCCGAAATCCTGAAGGCCCAGGGATACGCCAGCTTCTCCCTGTCCGACGTGATCCGCGACAAGCTCCAGGAGGAAGGAAAAGCGGCCAGCCGGGACAACATGATCGAAAAAGGAAATGCGCTGCGGAGAGAATTCGGCCCGGATATCCTGGCCCGGCTGATCATGGACAGGGTCCGGGGGAAGGCCGTCATCGACAGCATCCGCAACGCGAGCGAGGTCGAGTATCTCCGGGCCCGGGGCGGTTTCGTCCTCATCGCCGTGGACGCGCCTGTGGAGACAAGGTTCGAGCGGGTCAGGGCGCGGGGCCGGGACGAATCGGCGCAGACGCTCGAGCAGTTTGTCCGGAAAGAAGCCGAGGAGAAAGGGGGAGATGCCGGAGCCCAGCAACTTGATAAGGTCATGGCCATGGCCGACATCACTCTCATCAACGACGGCAGTCTTGACGACCTGCGCCGAAAACTGGAGGAGCTCTTATGAAAAAGAATCCGAAAAAGAGGTCGAACCGGGTCTCCAAGGAAGAATATTATCTCGGCATCGCCAAGGAAGTCGCCAGGCGGAGCACCTGTTTCCGCCGTTCGATCGGGGCCATCATCGTCCGCGACGACCAGATCATCTCCACCGGCTATGTCGGCGCGCCGCGCAAAACGAAGGACAGCGTGGAGCACGGATTCTGCTTGAGGGACAGGCTTCGGATCCCTCACGGCCAGCGCTACGAACTCTGCCGCAGCGTCCATGCCGAGCAGAACGCCATCATCAACGCGGCCCGGGCGGGCGTCAGCCTGCTCGGCGGCGACATGTTCATCTACGGAAGCTCGGCCGACACGGGCGAAGCGATCAACGCCCTCCCCTGCTTCATCTGCAAGAAGATGATCATCAATGCCGGCCTGAATCGCATCGTCTGCTCGACGGCGGACAAGGCTTATACGATTTTCACGGTCGAAGAATGGACTAAAGACTGGCGCGAAGGAGACATCCTGGATGACAAGCATCAGTACGGATAAGGCCGCCGCGTCGAAAACGGCGCGCCGCGGAAGAAACCGTCTTGTCTCGATCCTCTTGGCCATTTTCGGCGTCCTGGTTTGCTTGAACGCCTTCCCGGCGCCCCAGGGACTGCCGTTCCAGGCCGAGACCGATGCCGGCCTGCTCCGGCTGCTCGGGATTAACGCCTCCCCGGAATCCATCGACTATGTCGTGAACAGGACCCAGTTTCAGCTCCACACGCTCCTGACCGAGCAGCGCCACCCGAAAACCTGGAACCTCAGCGAGAAGACCCAGGACGACACCGAAGCGGGGCTGCGCCTGCTTTTTTCCGTGGACGACGATATCGTCATCCGCCTGGAAGCCTTGGCCGCTGAAAAACAAATGCTGGACGGGCTGACGGCCGAAATCGAAGCGGCCATTCTCGGCAGAAAAAAGATCTACATCTATGGGTGCGGCGCCACCGGCCGGCTGGCCAAACAGATGGAGTCGAGCTTCTGGCGGCCGTTCTGGAAAAAAGTCAAGGAGGCGAAAGAGGTCTGGCCCAAGCTCCAAGCCGGGCTCGGCCCAGCCATCGAAGAGGATCTCATCGGAGAGATGACCGGCGCCGACCGAGCCTTGATCAGCTCGCTGGAAGGATTCGAAGACCTGCCGCTCATCGGCCGGCTCCAACTCCAGGACCGGGGCATTAAAAAGGGCGACCTCGTCATCTGCGTCACGGAAGGGGGCGAAACGTCCTCCGTCATCGGCACCATCCTCGCCGCCCTGGACCAGTGGAAAGCCGAAAAAGGATACAGCCCCGGGGAGAGTCGGAAGAAGCTTTACTTTGTCTACAATAATCCGGACGACCGGCTGCTGCCCTTCGAACGCAGCCGCAAGGTGATCGAAGAGGAAGGGATCACGAAAATCAACCTCACCACCGGACCCCAAGCCATCACCGGGTCGACGCGGATGCAGGCCACGACCATCGAAACCTTCGTCATCGCCAGCGCCTTGGAGACAGGGGTCGAGCGGGCGATGGGCAAGTTTTTATCGAAAAAAGAGATGGCCAGGCTGGGCTTCAGGAAGGAGGCGGGCATCGAAGACAGGCTGAAGCAGTTCGCCCCCCTCCTCCAGGAAATCAAAAAGAATGTCCCCGCCATGGCCAAGCTCACCGACATCGAAGCCAAAACGTACGGATCGGGGCTTTTCTCCACCTATTTCGCCAAGGCCGGCATGATCACGGTGTTCATCGACAGCACAGAGCGCAGCCCGACCTTTCGGCTCTATCCCCTGGATACCGTCAAGGAGGCCAAACGAAAATGCTGGATCCAGGTCTGGACCGAGGCGTTTGATTCGAAAAGCGCTTGGCAGGCTTTTCTCGGCAGGCCATTCCGCGGGCTGTCCCCGGAGCTCTATCAAAAGCCCTTCGAAGAGGAGATTGACGACCCCTATCTTCAAACGAAAGCCCTGGAGAGCCTCCAGAAGGCGGGCCATGACCAGGCGCTTCTCTACGACTTTTCTTTCGCCGATTTTAACCTGAAAAAGCGCGGACCCAGGAAGGGCGATCTCGGCGTGGCCGCCGTCCTGGGGCTCGAGACCGAAGATTTGAATAGGGCCGATTCCTCTTTTCGTAAGTTCGCGGGTCTCTTCTCAAGCAGCGGCGCCGGCACGACGCTTATCGTGGTCGCAGACGCGCCGGCCAAAGTGAACGTCGACGCCGCTAAGGATTGGGCTTTCCTGCAAACCAAGGATAAGAATCCGCCTGTCGTCATCCGCCTGACCGTTTCTTCCGTCGACGATCCCTTCGGCGTCCGGCAGCAGATCGCCCTAAAAATGCTGCTCAACGCCCATTCCACGGCGGTCATGGCCAAGCTGGGCAAGGTCATCGGCAACACGATGACCAACGTCAGCCCGAGCAATCTCAAGCTCATCGGCCGGGCGACCTATCTCATCCAATCCCATGTCAACGATGTCTTGAGCCGCCCGCAGTGGCTCCGCCAGAACGGAGTTCGCAAGCCCATTTCATACGGAGAGGCGAACGCCGTCCTGTTCGATTCCATCGCCTTCATGAAGGACAGGCCCGAGGATGTGGGACAGGCGGCCGAGGTGCCGCTGTCCATCATCCGGATCCTGGAATCCCTCCGGCAGAAAAGAGGGGTGATGCCGGAGGAGGCCCTGGAGATCGTTCAGAAGACGGGTCTGGCCGCCTACCTGGCCGGCCCTAAATAAGTAATTTTACGGAACCGGCGGGGCGTTGGTCAGGCCGTAGCAGGGCGTGATGAACGGCTGTTTTTCCTTCCTGTCTTTTTTCTTTCCCCTGACCTGCGGATAGACAAAAGTCTCGCCCGCGTAGTTGCGCAGGACGACCTGTTCGTCACTGAGAGACTGCAGGTAGGCCGGGATCAAGGGGATCTTTCCGCCGCCGCCGGGGGCGTCGATGACGTAGTGGGGCACGGCCAATCCCGACGTCCAGCCGCGCAATGCGTCCATGACCTCCAGGCCTTTTTCAACGGTCGTCCGAAGGTGCTCGGTGCCATGGACATAGTCCGCCTGGTAAATGTAATACGGCCGGACCCGGACATAGAGGAGCTTCTGGAGGAGACGCTTCATGACCATCGGGTCGTCGTTGACTCCCTTGAGGAGGACGGTCTGGTTTCCCAGGGGGATCCCCACGTCCGCCAGGAGGTTGAGAGCCCGGGCGGCCTCGGGCGTGATTTCGTCCGGATGGTTGAAGTGGACATTGACATACAGTGGATGGTATTTCTTGAGCATGGCCGCAAGCTTCACCGTCACCCGCTGCGGCAGGAAACAAGGCACGCGCGTCCCGATCCGAAGGATCTCGATATGAGGGATGGAGCGGAGGGCGCTGAGGACATACTCCAGCCGGGCGTCGCTGAGCATCAGCGGGTCGCCGCCCGAAATAATGACATCCCGGACCTCCGGATGACTCCGGATGTATTCCAAGCCATCCTCGATGTAACGCGGATGGATCTTGCTCGGGTCGCCCACCTTGCGCTTTCGAGTGCAGAACCGGCAATACGAAGCGCAGCTGTGGGAAACCAGGAACAGCAGCCGGTCCGGATAGCGGTGGACGATGCTCGGAACCGGAGAATCCTGGTCTTCACTGAGCGGGTCCGAAACCCCGCCGTCCTTTCTCAGCTCGGCCGGGTCGGGCACGACCTGGCGGTAGATGGGATCTCCTTTGTGCTTGATCAGGCTCGCATAATAGGGAGTGATCTGTGTCTTAAAGACGCGGGCAACCTTGCGAATCTCGTCTGCGTTCAAGCCGAACCGCTTGGCGATTTCGTCGGGGTTTCGCAGGCTGCCCCTTAATATTTGCGGCCACTCATCCATCTCCTATGCTCCTTTAAGCGAAACGCTTAACATAAATCACCCGGTCATCTCCCGGTCCGTAAAAATCCGGGATGCGGGCGATCTCTCGATAGTCCAAATTCAAATAAAACCGGCGGGTGGGCTCGTACTTGGGCTGGGAAGAGGTTTCGATGACCATCATCCGGCCTTTGTCGGCCCGGATTTTCTCCTCTAGCCATCGGACCAGGTCTTTCCCATAGCCTTTTCCCTGGTGCTCCGGAGCGACCGCCATCCAGTAGAGGTCATGGGTGCCTTCGGTGAGGGGCGTCGGGCCGTAGGCGAGATAGCCCACGACTTCCGGCCTATCGTCTTCGACGACCACGATCTGGTAATCTCTTTGGCCCGGCTGGTCGAGATAGATATCGATCAACTCCTCGGCCACCCGGATCTCGTCGGGACGGAAGAATCCCGTCCTCTTTATGATTTCGAGGACCTTGGCTCTGTCGGTTTTGGCCATCGGCCGGATCATTCCTTTCCCTTTCTTTTCAGGGCGTTCTCGATCATTAGCTCCCAGAAGTGCTTGTACTCCATGCCCGAGGCGGCCAGCGCCCGGGCATATCCCGCATTCAGGCTGATGTCGGGGTTGGGATTGACCTCGAGAATGGAAAGTTTCCCTTTCTGGTCCATCCGGAAATCGATGCGGGCATAATCCCGGCATCCCAAGTTTTCGAAAGCCGCCACGGCCGTGTCCTGGATCTTTTTCTGGAGGCCCTCATCGATCTTGGCCGGGCAGACGGGGGGCGTCTTCTGGCAAAGAATATCGTCCTCGAACCATTTCGCTTCGTAGCTGCAAATCTTGGGGGAGCCTTCGGGCATGGTGGTGAAATCGATCTCGGAGACGGGGAGCGGCTGGGGTTTGCTGTTCTCAAAGACCGCGACGTTGAATTCCCGGCCCTCGATGAATTGCTCGACCAGGGCCGGCTCCTCGTAGAGCTCAAAAATCCTTCGGACCTGGCGCTCCAGGCCTTCTTTGTCATGGACCACAGACTCAGGATGGATGCCGAGGCTGGCGTCTTCGGTGTTCGGCTTGACGATCAGCGGGAAGGGGAGGTCGACCTTCTGGTCCGGCGAAACGACCAGGCGGCTGGGCGCCGTCGGCAGTCCGCAGGATTTCAGGACCGCCTTCGTTTTGAATTTATTGAGGCAGAGGGCGAGGGTCCTGGAATCGTTGCCGGTGAAGGCGAAGCCGAGGAGCTCCAGGGCGGCGGCGACATTGGCCTCAAGCTGGGCACGTCCTAGAAAGCCTTCGCACAGGTTGATAAGGACTTCCGGCTTGAGCTCCTTGAGTCGATGGAGGAAGCTCATGAAGCTTCTCTGGAGAGGGATGATGAATGCGGAATAGCCCAGCTCGGTCACGGCCGCCAGGACTTCCTTGGCCGTCTGCTCGACGCATTCCTCGGAGACCCGCTCGCCGTTGCGGCCGGTCACGGGGTCGTAGGCGTTGTAGGCAATGCCTACCAAAATATTCTTATCTTTCATCTTGCCGGACCGCATAAAGCGGGATCGCCTCCGTTTTTTGTCCGAGGTTTTTTGGCGCCGGGGTTTCCGGCATCGCCCGTCCTTCCATAGCGGGCGCAGGCTTCATCCACGACCCTCAGGATGAGCTCCGTGTAGGAATAGCCGGCCGTGCGGGCCGCCTTGGGCAGACAGGAATTGTCCTCCGGCTTGGGCAGGATGCCGGGCAGCGGGTTGACTTCCAGGATGTTCGGCTCTCCCCGCTCGTCCAAGCGCAAGTCGATGCGGCACCAATCCCTGATCCGAAGAACACGGCAGGTCTTGGCCACAATGTCCTCGATGCGCGATTTCAACTTCGAGGAAATGCGGGCCGGGCACTTGAAGATTTCCAGCGGCCGCTCGGGCGTATCCCAGATCCATTTGGCCTCGTAGGAATAGATCGGCCGGGCGCCTTCCGGAAGCAGGCCGTGATCGATCTCCACGATCGGCAGGATCTCCAGACGCGGGTCGTTTCCCAAAACGCCGACGGTGAATTCCCGTCCGGGTAAAAAGCGCTCGACAATGACGGGCTCCTTATAAAGGGAAATGACCTCCTGGACGCGGGCACACAGATCGCCGCGCGTCTCCACGACCGAGTTGTCCTTGATCCCCTTGCTCGAGCCTTCGTAGAGCGGCTTGACGATCGCCGGCAGCTCAATGTCTCCGGGGACCGCCGCGCCGGGCTCGACAATCCAGAACTTGGCGTTGGGGATCTTGTGGTAGGAAAGAATTTCTTTGGCCCGTGATTTGTCCAGGCACAGGCTCAAGGTGAGCGGGTCGGAGCCCGTGTAGGGAATCTCAAGGATCTCGCAGAGCGTGGGAATATGCGATTCGCGGTTGGGCCCGAACAGCCGCTCGGCGATGTTGAAAACGAGGTCCGGCCTGGATTCCTTTAAGCGCTCAAAAGCGTTCTCATCCGATTCGATGAGGAGGACTTCGTGGCGGGTGCGGAGTGCGTCCCGGACGGCGGATATGGTTTCATCAGAATCGCACTCAGCCAGAAAATCGAGTGGAGGCTCTTCCTCGTCTTCCCACTTGTCATCGCAGTAACGATGATCGAGCGAAGCGGCCATTCCTGCTTTCGAGCTGAAGAGCAAGGCAATCTTCATCGCTGCGCTTCTTAGCTTCGACTCAGGTTGACAAAGGTTCCCAGCATCGTGATCATTTTATCTCGAACCATTCACATTGAATTTCTTTATCATTTTAATTTATATATATACCCTTTTTGTAAAATGTCAATACTTTTTTCAAAAAAAGATACAACCTGTTCGATCAAACGACTTTTTGACCCCCAATCCATTGAGCTGTAAAATACCTTGACAGTTAGAGCAGGAACGTTGCATCGATGTAAACGGACCTTGGATCCGGCCGGCGTTTTTTTGAAGCCGTCTCGAAAGGCCTCAAAGGCGAGCGATAATCGGTCGGAGGAATTTGAAAGAGAACGAACGCGCCGGACGCAAAAATATTTTCAAGCCAAACGAGCTTCATGGAATGCTCAAGATGAAAAACAAGGTTTGATCCGCTCCCGCGCGCGGCGGCGACGCAATCGACCAGAGCCGTGACATCCTGCTCGCTGCCGAGGCTTTCGTCCGAGATGTGGATCCACGCTCCCTGCCGGACCAACTTTTCCAGATCGGCCGCAAAAGGCCCGTGATGATAAAGGACGAGCCGGGCCCCGCCATTTTCGCAGGCGAAGGCCAGCTCTTCAAGCTTCCTCCACTCGCGCTGTTGTTGCTTGTTGGAGAGATGGAGATCGATACCGCTGCGTCCCATTTCCAAAAGACCGGAAAATGGAATGGTCTTTTCTTTTTCATCGGAGTCGAGAGGACCGTGATGGAAATAGGCCGCGACGGCGTTTCCCTTTTTTGCGGCGCGGCCGATCCGGACAATTTCGCCCGCATTCGGCCTGGCCAGGTCCGATGTATAAATATCCGCGCCAGCTTCTCCCAGCCATTCCAGCTTGGACGGATCGAACGCGCCCGAATCGACGAGCTTCAGCCGGCCGTGATTCTTCCGCCGCTCCTTGGCCAGGTCCAGGAGCGCCGCGAAATCCAGCTGGTCGTCGCGAATGACGATCTCGTGAGGATCGCCGTCGTGTTCCGTTCTCGAATCTTGGTGCGCTTCCATGGCCAAAATAATTTTATCTCATCTCGTTCGGAAAATCATATGTTCCTTTAAAAATAAAGCGCAAGGTTAGCACCGGATGATGTCTCTGTCAAGAGACGTCCGGTTTTATTTGGGCGTTGACTATATTCCTTATAGAGCGATATACTTTTTTCTTGATCGAGAAGAAGATTGCAAGCTTGGCAAAAGGAGAGATCGCACACGACAAGAAAAATGGTGTCTTATTCCCAAACCCGTGCACTCTTCTGTTTATGAAAATAGCAAGATCGGGAGACTAATTCTTGAATCATAGCGAAATCGTAAGCTTCTTTTGGGGTGTCGCCGACTTGATCCGCGACACATTCAAACGCGGCAAATACCAGGACATAATCCTGCCGTTGACGGTCCTTCGGCGGCTCGATTGTGTCCTGGCCCCGACAAAAGAGCGCGTTCTTGCAACGCAGGCCAAGCTCAAAGAGCGCAAGCTCGAAAATCCAGACCGCCAGCTCGAAAAGGTTGCCGGATTCGCCTTTTACAATACCTCCCGCTATGATTTTGGCAAGCTCCTCGCCGACGCCCCCCATCTAGCCGCGAACCTACGGAACTACATCGCAGGCTTCAGCCCGAACATGCGCGAAGTTCTCGAGAAGTTCGATTTCGACAACACCATCTCTAAGCTCGACGAGGCGGGGCTCCTCTTCCAGGTGCTGGAGCGCTTCAAGAACGTCGATCTCCATCCCGACAAAGTCGATAACCCGACCATGGGAACGATTTTCGAAGAGCTAATCCGGAAGTTCAACGAAGCGCTTAACGAAAATCCCGGCGAGCATTTCACTCCTCGCGACGTCGTTCACCTCATGGCCGATCTGCTTCTCTCCGGCGATGAGGACCGCATCGGTCGAAGGGGTATCGTCGCTACCATCTATGACCCGTGCTGCGGGTCGGGCGGCATGCTCACGATTTCGAAAGGACACATTCTGGCGGGCAGGCGAAAGAACGATACCATCATCCGCGAGCCGATCAACCCGGAGGCGGACATCCACCTCTTCGGTCAGGAAGTAAATCCCGAAACATTCGCCGTCTGCAAGTCCGACCTTTTCATGAAATCAACCGACGGCCGGGATGCCGAGAACATCGTTTTCGGAACCACTCTCTCCAACGACCGCCATGGCGGGCGCTGCTTCGACTACATGATCGCAAATCCTCCCTACGGCAAGGACTGGAAGCGCGACGAAGAAGCCGTGGTCACCGAGCACGAGCGCGGCGCGTCCGGCCGGTTCGGACCGGGCCTGCCGCGCATCAGCGACGGCCAGCTCCTGTTCCTTCTCCACATGCTGGCCCACATGAAGGAGACTAAGGACGGCGGCTCGCGCGTAGCTATCATCATGAACGGCTCGCCCCTCTTCACCGGCGACGCCGGGAGCGGCGAGAGCGAGATCCGCCGCTTCGTCCTGGAGAACGATTGGCTCGAAGCCTTGATCGCACTTCCTGAGCAGCTTTTCTATAACACAGGCATCGCCACTTACGTCTGGGTTATCACCAACCGAAAAGCGCCGGAACGCCGAGGGAAAGTCCAACTCATCGACGCCACATCCTTCTGGACGCCGATGAGGAAAAGCCTCGGCGATAAAAGGCGCGAGGTTCCTCCGGAGAAGGCCGAAGAGATACTGCGGCTTCTGCGCTCCTTCGAGGAAGGCGAATTCGTCAAGATTTTTCCGACGACGCGTTTCGGTTTTAGGAAGATTACTGTAGAGCGGCCGCTCAAGCTCAACTTCCAGGCGAGCAGAGAGCGGATCGCGAGAATCGAGGAGGAGAGAGCCTTCCAGGGTCTCACGCAGTCTAAAAAGAAAGGTGAGGCTGCGGCCAGAGAGCAAGCCGAGGGCAAGGCGTATCAGGAAGCGATCCGGAATCTTTTGCGGTCGCTCCCGGACACCCTATTCAAGGACAGAACAGAGTTTGAGGATATCCTTAACAATGCGGCCGGGAAGGCCGGCCTAAAGCTCGCTGCCCCAATAAACAAAGCAATCCTTTCCGCGCTCTCAGAGCGTGATGAAGCCGCTGCGGTCTGCCGGGACAGAGACGGAAAGCTTGAGCCCGATCCGGAACTTCGCGACACCGAAAGCGTGCCGCTTGCGGATAACGCCGACCCGGTTGATGATCTGGGCGTACCGGCCAGCGTTCGCGCCTTCTTCGACCGCGAGGTGAAGCCCCACGTTCCGGACGCCTGGATCGACGTGACCAGACGCGACGCCAAAGACAGCTTGGTGGGCATCATCGGCTACGAAATCAACTTCAACCGCTATTTCTATAAATACACCCCGCCGCGGCCATTGGGGGAAATCGAAGCGGATATCCGGTCTATAGAGAAGGAGATTGTAAAAATGCTGGCTGAAATCACGGGCTCGAAACTAATCTAATAAGCATCGCGAGAGGGATTGTCACTATGGAACATGAAATATATTATGAAAATCTTCCAACGATCAACAGAAATATCATCGTAATCGAGCCGACGGAGGTTTTTCTGGAATGGGCTAGGGAAAACCCCGACAAAGATGCTGGCTTGACTATGAAAGAATTGACTGCCGATTTAACAGCCTATCTAATTCCCGAACAAGATGCGGATGCTAAGGCTTGGCTTAGACGAAACTTCAAGACGATTTTCGAAATTGAGCTTGACGGATGGTGCACAGACCCCTCTCTCTGGCCGACTGATCGTTCGTTTAAGGCGTTTAAGAAGTTTTTTCGCGTGCACTTCTGTTCGAATGTCATAGATTTGGCGAAGGGAGCGATCGCGAGAGAATACATATAGCATGGCCGAAGAACGATTTCTAACTGAGACCAAACACCAGCGGTTTCGCCCCTATCCGGAATACAAAGACTCAGGCATGAAGCTCATTGGCAGTATTCCCATTGGATGGCATATCAAACCTATATTCGCATTGTATGAGCGACGCACCCAGCGTAAGCACGAAGATCTCCGTCTGCTTTCAGTATATCGTGATTATGGAGTAATTCTCAGAGAAGATCGGGAGGATAATTTTAACCGTCCGTCACTTGATCTTTCTCCTTATCAGCTTGTCGAAAACCGCGACCTTGTTCTTAATAAAATGAAAACATGGCAGGGCTCAATTGCCGTGTCAGAGCTTAGGGGAATCGTCAGCCCAGCGTATATAATCTGTCGTCCCCGCCACGGGGAACACGATCGATATATGCATTATCTTCTTAGGGCTCCGAGCTATATCACCCAATATGCAAGCCTTTCGTACGGAGTGCGAGTAGACCAATGGGATCTGCGCTTTGAAGATTTTCGAAGAATCCAGGTGCTCCTTCCGCCCGTTGAAGATCAGCGGGCTATCGCCGCCTTCTTAGATTGCGAAACGGGGAAGATCGATGCGCTTATAGCGAAGAAGGAGCGGCTGATTGAGCTCCTTCAGGAAAAGCGCACTGCCCTCATCACGCAAGCCGTCACCAAAGGCCTCGACCCAAACGTCCCCATGAAAGACTCCGGCATCGAATGGCTGGGCATAATCCCCGCGCATTGGGGCGTGAAACGGCTTAAGTATCTTTCTTCTATTAACGATGAGGCTCTTTCTGAAAAGACCGATCCTCGGTTTGAATTAATTTATGTAGACATCGGTAGCGTTGACCAATACCAAGGAATAGTTGAGCGTGAAGAACTCGTCTTTGAAAATGCCCCGTCCCGAGCAAGACGCATTGTAAAAGATGGAGATGTAATTATTTCGACAGTAAGAACGTATCTGCGAGCTATAGCTCCGATTAAGAACCCAGATCCCAACCTTATCGTTTCGACCGGTTTCTCCGTTATCCGTCCATCGTCAGCCCTAGAGGATAACTTTGCTCCTTATGCTTTGCGAGCTTCACATTTTGTCGAGAGAGTTGTAGCTAATTCTGTTGGCGTCAGCTATCCCGCAATTGATGCAAATAAAATATCATGTTTATCGGTAGCGATCCCGGATATTAAAGAACAGCAAGCAATTGTTTCATTCCTCGAACGCGAGATGACGAAGATCGATGCGCTTGTGACTGAGATCCGAGAAGCTATCGACCGCCTTAAAGAGTACAGGACGGCTCTTATAGCGGCGGCAGCAACTGGAAAAATCGATGTGCGCAGTAAGGTAACGCGATGACTGTCCCGATACCCACCCCAATTTTCCGCTTAATCCACATTGAGAATCTGCAGATTTGCTTGCGCAGAGGCGCGCTTCATGCGCCAAACCATATGCCGCAGAATGGATTCGTTATTAGAACTATTCATAACGTAGAAATTCAGCAAGTCAGACGGGCCACGCCGATTACTTGTGGTCCAGGGGGTGTAATTCACGATTATGTTTCATTTTACTTTGGGCTCCGATCTCCCATGTTGTACCAACTCTCTACTGGCTGGAATACTGACTATAGAGAAGGTCAGGAACCTTTGATCTATTTGGTATCTACCGCCCAACTCATCAAAGAAAGCGGCTCCGGCTTTGCTTTTTCGGACGGGCATGGTGTCGCTTCATATACAAGATGGTTTGACGATCTTAGATACTTGGATAAATTGGATTGGGATACGATTTATGCTAATATTTGGAAGGATACGATGGACGATATGGATCGGCAGCGGCGCAAGCAAGCCGAGTTTCTTGTCCATCGGGAGTGCGCTTGGGGATTGATTGAGAGAATTGCGGTCATTAATAACAGAATGAAATCCAGGGTAAACGAAATTATGGCCGATTTTCCAGTATCGGCGCGCCCACTGGTAGTCATCAAACCAGAATGGTATTATTAGCTGGGGCAATAAATGGTCGAGATCATACGCGGCAACCTAATCAAGGCTGATACGGAGGCATTGGTCAATACCGTTAATTGCGCCGGATACATGGGCAAGGGTATTGCCCTTCAATTCAAGAAAGCCTTTCCCTCTAACTTTAGCGCCTACGAGCGCGCATGCCGGGCGGGCGAGATAAGGCCAGGGAAGATGCATGTCTTCTCTACTGGATCTTTGGTCAATCCTAAGTATATTATCAATTTTCCAACTAAGCGCGATTGGCGAGCGAAGTCACGAATAGAAGATATTCAATCGGGATTAAGCTCTTTGGTCAAAGAAATTCGTAACCTCGGGGTTTCATCTGTTGCGGTGCCACCCCTGGGATGTGGCCTTGGCGGATTGAACTGGAACGACGTTAGGCCTCTAATCGAACGTGCATTCGCTGCTTTGCCGGGTGTACACGTCGTGCTCTTTGAGCCGACTGGCGCGCCTGATGCTAAGACAATGCCCGTACGGACGATCCGGCCGAGGATGACGACTGCCAGAGCACTTTTAATTAAGTTGGTCCAACAATATACCCAATTGGCTTATCGCCTGACCCTCCTTGAAATACAGAAAATGGCATATTTCTTACAGGAGGCGGGAGAGCCCCTGCGACTGAGATATGAGGCTGGACTATACGGCCCCTATGCCCATAATCTGAACAAAGTTCTCGAAATTATGGAAGGGCACTTCATCCGGGGATATGGCGATAGTCAGAAACCAGACGCGGAGATTGAGCTTCTGGCGGGCGCGATTGAAGAGGCGGACAATTCTCTCGCAGATCATGAAATGTCCGCGAACCGACTGGATCGAGTGGCGGGGGTGATTGAAGGATTTGAAACACCCTACGGACTGGAGCTTCTATCGTCTGTGCATTGGGTGGCGATTCACGCAAAAGAGCTGGTATCAGGTCCAGACGAGGCAGTTCTTGCAGTGCATGGGTGGAATGACAGGAAGCGCAGAATGTTCAAGCCTGAGCATATTCATATAGCGTGGAATAGACTGAACGAGCAAGGCTGGTTGGACTCAGTCAGGAAAGATTAATAGCCAAGGTCGCTGAAATAGCAAAAGAAGCGAAACCCGCAAAAGCAATGCCCAGGCAAAGAAAGGCGGTTTTGCTATCGCAAGTCGGATCACCTTAAGTTGTAAAGGCTGCCCTACGTCTGATTAAGCCCCCCGGGCTCAAAGAATACTGCACAGCGCTCATTTCCGCCGCAGTCACCGGCAAAATCGACCTCCGGAACATTGCTGAAAAATCCTAAGATCGGGGAGCATATATGGATTTTCTGCACACTTGACTCGCGTAAGACCGAGAATCTCGTAGCTGCGCTGGCCAGTTTCGGCAGCGATCTCCTGAAGGTCGATCGCGGGCCTCTTCTTGGCAATTTTCTTTCGCGCCATCGATGTAATTCTGTATCTCTAATGTCCCGGCTGATCCGCGGTCGGGGCGGGCGCGGGCCTTGCGGGCGTAACACCGATGAGCAGACCGACTGGCGGGTCCAGCGGGTTATTAGACGTCCGGCCACCGAGACGCTTCGATTTTATTCGACCCTTACCAGCTCGAAGTTGTCGAGCCCCTCGTATGTGAAGAAGGATGAGTTGTCCTTGTAAATTATGGATAGGTATTCTACAGTCTCATTTAAGAAACGCATAGTCTCGATATACCATGGATCGTCAGGAATGCCGAGCCGTAGGCCGTCCTTTGGATGAAGGAGGTCACCGAGTCGGCCCTTAATAGCCGCAACGCGCTCGCGATCAAGCGGCTTGTATTCTCCCCACTTAAGTCGTTCGCCAGTCTTCTTGTTAAAAAGGAAAATATCGTGGGCGTAAGCAGCTCCTGGCGCAATTCGATGAAGATTCGCCAGCTTCTTTGAAGGATCGCACTCCTTCAGCATCCTTTCCGAAGCTAACTCTGTTAACAGAAGATCGCGCTGTGCCATGCGCTCCAGCGCGAAACGTAATTCCACGCCGGCATAAAGCAACTCAGATAGCCGCCGCCGTTTGAGGATTTTCTTTGCCCGCCTGAGGTGTTCGGCGGGACTTGCAGTTAGAGTGGGGCGGTTGTCGAAAACAGCAGCGTACGATAGCAATATAATTTGATAGATAAGGTGTGGCAGATGCACTATGAAGCCAAGTACTAGGCCGATCGCTGCCTTTACAATTTTACTCTTCATTTGCCTCTCCTAGATCCTTATAGCAGGAATTGAAAACCGCCGGAGAGCGCTCGTCTTTTCACGTTGTTAATATAGGTTTTTTCTACTTCCTCGCCTTTCCGGCTCATCTGTGCATTAGCGTAGAAGCAAAGATACCATATAGTACTATCGTAAAACGATCTGCCTTTGCGCGCAATTGATGTAATTCTTATCTAGAATCGTTATTAAAGGATAAGCCGTTAACCTTTTATTAGCAGAGGGCTTATTATAACTTCTTTTGGAAATTCTCTAATTATGGATAATAAGGTTGACATTTATCTATAAGTGATGGCATAATTATCCATCATGCGATACCGGACACGTGAGGAAGAGGCGGAAAGAATGTTCCGAAAACAAGGGGGGACTCTCCGAACATCCCAGGCCATCGCCGAGGGCATCCACCCGAGAAGTCTCTATTCACTGCGCACAAAAGGCCGCATCGTTCCTCTGAGCCGCGGCCTTTATCGTCTGGCCGATCTGCCCGACCTGAAAAATCCCGACCTTTCCGTAGTGGCCGCCCGAGTCCCGGCCGCGGTTATTTGTCTCGTTTCCTCGCTGTCTTTTCACGGAATAACAAGTCAAGTTCCACATTGGGTTGATATTGCCCTTCCCCGGGGAACAAAAGCTCCACGGCTGGATTTCCCCCCTCTGAGGATATCCAGATTTTCTCGGGAAATTCATAAGCCCGGGATCGAAACACACGATATCGATGGGATCGCGGTTCGCGTCTATGCTCCGGCCCGGACAATCGTGGATTGTTTCAAATTCCGTAATCGGATTGGAATCGATATCGCCGTCGAAGCCCTTCGGCTTAGCCTGCGTCGCCGTGTCTGTACGGTTTCCGAGATCCTGGAGTATGCCGCGCTTCTGCGGATGAAACGCGTCATGCTTCCTTACCTCGAGGCCATTCAATGAGCATTCGGAATCCCACGAACATGGCCCATTCTGTCCACCAGAGGCTCTTGAATGAGGCAAAAAAAAGGCATCGTTCTTTCAACGACTTGCTGCAATATTACGCCATGGAGCGCTTTCTCTATCGCTTGGCTCAAACGCCTCATCGGACTGCCCTCTTCTTGAAGGGCGCGCTTCTCCTGAGGGCCTGGGGAATTCCTTCGGCTCGGCCGACGATCGACATCGACATGGCGAGTCCTCGGGACATTCCTGTTTCTGATCTCTTGTCGATTGTCAGAGAAAGCATCGCGGTTTCTGTCAATGACGGCTTGACTTTTCATCTCGACAGCATCCGGACAGAGCCCATCGAAAAAGGAACGGACTTTCAAGGAACCCGGATTCTATTTAGAGCCAACCTGGGAAACGCACGTGTTTTCTTGCAGATGGATGTTGGTCAACAAGACGCCGTAACTCCTGACCCGGTGTGGATTGAGCTTCCCGCTCTCTTGGACTTTCCCCCTCCTCGACTCCTCGCCTACACTCCCTACAGCACAATCGGAGAAAAATTCCACGCCATGGTGACTCTGGGTGAAGCGAATAGCCGGATGAAAGATTATTTCGATATCTGCGTTCTTGCTCGTAACCTTACTTTTCATGGGGCTGTTCTTCAGGCGACGATTCTGGCGACTTTCAATAAACGCCGGATACCGCTTCCGAGTTCCGTTCCCGTTGGATTAACGAGTCAATTTGCGGAAAATGCCATAAAGCGGGCGCAGTGGAACGCTTTCATCAAGCGCCTTATCGATATTGTAGAACCGCTGACTCTCGAGGCAGCGATAGATACGATTCGTGAATTCATTATGCCTCCGCTTCTTGCTTACCATGAAGGGAGAAAATTTGATTCTGTTTGGCCGGCCGGAGGGCCGTGGACAAAAAAGGGGGAAGGCGATGGAAGTCTCTGAACGAAGCTTTGAAAAAACCATCGAGGACGGGCTGCTCCGATATGGGCCGGATGCCTGCGTCGGCGAGGGTGCCGGGGTCCGCGAAGAGGGGGCGCCTTATGGCGAATTCCCGCCGGGCAGCTTTCGGAAGCGGCGGCCGGAAGAATATGATCGATCGCTGTGCCTCGTCCCGCGCGACGTCATCGACTTCATCATAGCGACGCAACCCAAGGAATGGGAAAGGCTCAAACAACACTACGACCGGGCGGTGAAAGATCAATTCCTCAAGCGTCTCTCCCGGGAGATCGCGCGGCGCGGGACGCTGGACGTATTGCGCAACGGCCTCAAAGACTCCGGCTGCAAATTCCGGCTGGCCTACTTCCGGCCTTCGAGCGGGCTCAACGAGGAAATCAAGCGGCTGCACGCGGCGAACCTATTCTCGGTCGTCCGCCAACTCAGCTACAGCGAGAAAAGCGCCCAAAGCCTCGACATGACCCTTTTCCTTAACGGCATCCCGATCTTCACCGCGGAGCTCAAGAATCCGCTCACGGGACAGACCGTCGAGGACGCCATCAGACAATATATGAGCGACCGCGATCCGCGCGAGCCGCTTTTCGTTTACGGCCGCTGTCTCGCCCATTTCGCCGTCGATCCGGATCTCGTATACGTGACGACACAGCTCGCCGGGCCGAAGACGCGGTTTCTGCCGTTCAATAAGGGAAAATTCGGCGCGGCTGGAAATCCGCCCGTTCCACCGACGCAGAAAGGATATGCCACCGCCTATCTTTGGGAGAAGATCTGGGCCCGCGACAGCGTGCTCGACCTCGTCCGCCAGTTCATCCACGAGGTCGAGGAAGAAGATGAGAAGGGCCGGAAGACCGGAGATAGAATACTTGTCTTCCCCCGCTATCAGCAGCTTGATGCCGTCCGACGCCTTGTCAGCCACGCCAGCCAATATCGCGCCGGCCAGCGCTATCTCATCCAACATTCGGCCGGAAGCGGCAAGAGCTTTACCATAGCTTGGCTCGCCCACCGGCTTTCGACGCTACATGACAACGAGGATAAGCGGGTTTTCGACTCGATCGTCGTCGTCACCGACCGGCGCATCCTCGACCGTCAGCTCCAGACGACCATGCGCCAGTTCGAGCAGACACTCGGCGTCGTCGAAAATATCGACACGACTTCCCGCCATCTCAAACAGGCCCTCGAGTCGGGGAAGACGATCATCGTGACCACACTGCAGAAATTCCCTGTCATCGTAAGCGAGATCGGCGAGCTTCCGGGCCATCGCTTCGCCGTCATCGTGGACGAGGCGCACTCCTCGCAGTCGGGAGAAAGTTCGAAGAGTCTCAAGACGGTTTTAGCCGCCGGGAGCCTCGAAGAGGCCGAGCGCGAGGAGGCCGAGGCCGCAACCCCCGAAGAGGAGCTCGAAAGCGCGATCCTGGCCGAGATGGAGAAGCGCGGCCGTCTCCCGAACCTCTCGATGTTTGCCTTCACGGCGACGCCCAAATCCAAGACCCTGGAGCTTTTCGGGACGAAGCGCGCGGATGGGAAGTTCGAGCCGTTCCATTTCTACAGCATGCGCCAAGCGATCGAGGAGGGATTCATCCTCGACGTGCTCAGGAATTATACGACTTATAAGGCTTACTGGCGGCTTCTCAAGAAAATCGAAGACGATCCACGCTACGACAAGAACAAAGCGGAATATCTCCTCAAGTCGTTCGTGGAGCTTCATCCGCACGCCATCGGCGAAAAGGTGCGGATTATGGCCGAGCACTTCGCCGCCCAGGTCCAGAATGAAATCGGCGGGAAAGCCAAGGCCATGATCGTGACGCGGTCGCGGCTCCATGCGGTGCGCTATAAGCTGGTTTTGGATCGGTATCTCCATGAAAAGGGATATCCTTTCAAAGCACTGGTCGCTTTTTCTGGAACAGTCCCGGATGAGGGCCAATCCTATACTGAGGCAGGGATGAACGGCTTCTCGGAGAAGCAGACGGCCAAGGTTTTTGACCGGGCCGAATATAGGTTCCTTATCTGCGCTAACAAATTTCAGACAGGATTCGACCAGCCGCTCCTGCACACGATGTACGTGGACAAGAAACTTGGCGGGGTAAACGCCGTGCAGACTCTATCGCGGCTCAACCGCATTCATCCTGAGAAGCGCGGGACGTTGGTCTTGGATTTTGCCAATGAGGCGGACGAGATCAAGGCGGCGTTCGAGCCTTATTATGAGACGACCCTCCTATCGGAAGCGACTGACCCGAACCTGCTCTACGAGATCCAAAACAGGCTCGCTGCCTTTCCGGTCTTCACCGAGGCGGATGTCGATCAATTCGCAAAAATCTACTTCGACAAGAACGCTTCTCAGGACCAGCTTTATGCCATGCTCGCACCCGTGACGACCCGCTTCGTCGAACTCTCGCCCGATGAACAGCACGATTTTCGAGGCCAGGTCACCGATTATGTGCGGCTTTATGCTTTTCTGGCGCAGGTTCTGACCTTCGCGGACGTGGATCTGGAGAAATTTTATGTCTTCGCACGTCATCTGCGGCGGCTGATACCAGCAGATCCGGAATCTCTTCCGCGGGAGATTCAGCAAAATATCGACATGGAATCCTACCGAATCCGCCAGACGGGAAGCGGCGCGATAAGTCTTGAGCGGAAGGGAGAACAGCTTAAGCCGATCTTGACGAAAGAGCGTTACGAGCAGTCGGCCGAGCAGCTCGAGCCACTCTCCCAGATCATCGCCGAATTGAATGAGCGTTTTGGACTGAACCTGGGGCCAGAGCACCGGGTAACGCTGGGGCAGATCCTGGAAAAGCTGGATGACGACGCGGCGCTCGACGCCAGCGCCCGGGTCAACACCCGCGAGAACATCCGACTTACGTTCGACCATAAAGTCGAGGACGTTATTCAGGAGATCGTCGACTCAAACTTCGAGCTTTATAAAAGGATTACCGACGACAGGGCCTTCGGGGAAGCGCTGAGGGACTTTCTTTTTGACCATTACCTGCGGGCCCACCGCCAGGCCGAAGAGCTGATCAAGCGCGGTGAGTCAAAGACCCTTGAGTTCAAGGCGACACTGCGCTGGAATCTCCGCGAAAATCGCAAGGACGACAAAGCCATCACCCACAGCGTGCTCAAAACCATCGCCGCATTCCTCAATACCGCCGGGGGCGATCTTCTGATTGGCGTCAGCGATAACGGAAAGGTTACCGGGATAGAGCAAGACCAGTTCGAGAATGACGACGAGTTCATGCGACATCTCGCCCAGGCCGTCCGAAACGGTCTTGGTGACCGCGCCAGCACCTGCATCGATCCGAGAACTCAAATTGTCCAGGGAAAGACCGTTTGTCTCGTGAGCTGCCAGCGCAGCCCGGAGCCGGTATTCCTTAAATGGAAGGGAGCCGAGGAGAGCCCGGATGGCGATTTTTATGTCCGGAGCGGCCCGGGGAGCGTAAAACTCAGTCCCGAAAGCGCAGCGAAGTACATCCGGACTCGATTTCCTGGCGAATCGTACAAGGCAAAAGATTCGAAATAAGGCCATTCAACAATAATGGCCGCGGGGCGATCGCCGAAGGGGCCGGTTTCCGTCAATTGAAAAAGCCTTCACCTCCCTTGATGATAGCGGCATACGGCTCGCTTGGGCGATCATTATATGCTTCATTGAAAAGGGCGGGCGTATCTCTTATGATAATCCCATAGGAAGACAAACCGCATGGTCAAAAGCGTCGTGTTGTTCTCCAGCGGGGTCGACTCCACGACCGCTCTTTACTGGGCCCTGGCGAAACGGAGAGCGGTCCAGGCCTTGACGTTTGACTACGGCCAACGTCACCGCTTCGAAGTCCGGATGGCCCGGAAGCTGGCAAGGAAGATCGGTGTTCCTCAAACGATCTTCAAGCTCGACCTGAAACAGGTGGGAGGCTCCGCCTTGACCGACACCTCGATCGAACTGCCCCGCTACAACAATCTATCACAGATCAAGCATGGCCCGCCGGCCACCTACCAGCCCTTTCGAAACGGCGTCCTCCTGGCGCTCGCCGCGGCCTGGGCCGAAGCCCGAGGCTTCACCGAAATCGTCTGCGGCTTCAATATCATCGACTCCCCCGATTACCCGGACACGAGGCCGGCGTTCGTCAAGGCCATGGAAAAGGCCATCAACGCCGGAACCCGGGCTGCCTTCGGCCGGCCGCCGATGAAGATCCTCGCGCCTTTGATCGGGATGAAAAAATCCGCCATCATCCGCCTCGGAGCGTCTCTCCACGCGGATTATTCCTATTCCATTTCCTGCTATGCAGGGGAGGAAATTCCCTGCCGGTCCTGCTCGGCCTGCCTGCTGCGGGAACGGGCCTTCGCCGAGGCCGGCTTCGAAGACCCCCTGATTTCGAGGCTCAAAAAGGAAGGACGACTATGAGCTGGAGTTTAAAAGTCCGGGACAAGTTTCATGCGGCGCACTTCCTCAAAGGATACCGGGGGAAATGCGAAAAGATCCACGGCCATACTTTCCAGGTGGAAGTGAAAATCGAAGTCGGCGAGCTCGACGACAGCGGTATCGGAATCGACTTCAACGTTATCAAGCAGAAGCTGACGGCCATCCTGCCCGACCATTCCCTGCTCAACGAAGTCTATGATTTCAACCCTTCGGCAGAAAACTTGGCCCGCCGGCTTTACACGGAGCTGCGGAAAGATTTTCCGGTCAAGGAAGTGACGGTCTGGGAATCCGAAGATGCCGCGGCCACCTACACTGAAAATCATTGAGATATTCGCCTCCCTGCAGGGCGAGGGGCTCAGGCAGGGCCAACCCACGGTCTTTATCCGGTTTTCCGGCTGCAACCTGAAGTGTCCCTTTTGCGACACGCGCTATGCCTGGAACGGAGGGAGGGAGCTCACGCCGTCTCAGGCTCTTAAGGAGATCCAAAAAATTCGCAGTCGATATCCTGTAGACTGGGCTTGCCTGACCGGCGGCGAGCCTCTGCTCCAAGACGTCTCCGGACTCGTCGAGGATCTGAGGCAGGAAGGATTGAAAATCCAGGTCGAGACAAATGCCACTCTCTACCGCCCGCTGGCCGTGGATTGGTACACGGTCTCGCCCAAGCCTCCTCGGTATTCGTACCGGCCGGAATACCGGAAACGGGCTAAAGAGGTCAAGCTGGTCGTGACGAGGTCCTTAAGCTTCGGGACGGTCGAACGGCTGCGCAAAGAATTTCCCGCCCGGATCCCGCTCCTCCTGCAACCGGAGTCCAATGCGCCCTGGAGCGTGACAAAAAGCCTGAGGCTGCTCAACAGAGCCCAGAAAACGGGCTTGGAAAACATCCGTTTCTCCGCCCAGCTTCACAAACTGTACGGCTGGCGCTAGGCTATTTTTGGGCTTTTCGGAAATTTCCTCAAGCGGGATTGTTCGCCTTGCCAGAGGATTTATCCGGATAAAAATCACCCCGGGATTCATCGTCAGAGAGGATTGACGCTCCCCTGTCGTCTTTTCTAATGTAAGAGCTTACAAAATGAAGCCCCAAGAGAAGCCTGCCTCGACGAGAAGGATCGTGGTCTATTCGATCCTTCTGTACGCGGGCCTGCTCCTGGCCGAAATCGGGTTCAACATCTTTGCCTTTGTCACGACCTACTCCACCGGAAAAGTCCACTCGACGTTTTTCGCCAAGCTCAAGGAGAGCGCCGGGTTCCTCAAATACCAAGTCGTCGTGTATTTGATCCTTCTTGTCGCCATCTACATCGTCTTCGGCTTGATCAACGCTGCCTACGTGATATTCGCCCGGGACGCCTTCTTGAAAAAGTTCCGCCCCAAAACTCCTCACCTGACCGCCTTCCTCTTTCTGGGCATCAACGCCTATTTCATTCTCACCGTCTACCTGACAAACGCCGTCCGCTATCCGTATTCGAAACTCTCCGGCCTGCTCATGCCCAAGGACAACTCTATTCCCCTCCAGATCACGATCTACGTCATCCTCGCCATCTACGTTTTGGGTTTCGTCTGGGTATCTCTCCAAGCCAAGGCCAAAAAGGTCAAATGGGCCGTATGGGCCTTCTGGGCAGTTATTCTCGTGTCTCCTCTTCAACCCGTTTATCATTTCAAGTCCCTCCTCTCTCCGCTGTTCACGAAGTCCCTCAATACGGGCCCCAACGTCATCTTGATCGGGATCGATTCTCTTACTCCTAGTCACATGGGCTATTTCGGCTACTCCCTCAACACGACCCCGCACCTAGACAAGTTTCTTTCCGAAGCCGTCATTTTCAAGAATTGTTTTTCGCCGATCGCCCGAACCTTCCCCGGCTGGTATTCCATCCTGACGGGCCAGTACCCCGTGACCAGCGGCGTCCGCTTGAATTTGATGAAGCGTCACCATATCAGCCCGAACGCGCACACCGTTCCCCAGATCCTGAAAGACCAAAAAGGCTATTTCACGGCTTTTTTTGCCGACGAGACGCGCTTCTGCAATATCCGGCCGGAAGACGGCTTCGATTATCTCGAGCATCCCCTCATGGGCATCAGGGATTTCGTCTTCGGCAGCATTCACGATTTCTCTCTTCCCAACGTTTTTTTCAGCGGCCCCTTGGGATATTTGCCGTTCGATTTTATCCGCATCAACCGGGCCGTCTCTCACATTTATCAAAGCCGGTATTTCGCCAACGAGCTCGTTTCCTACCTGGATGTCCTCCAATCCAAGCAAAGGTTTTTCCTGATGATCAACTTCGTTGCCTCGCACTGGCCCTATTTCTCATCCTCGCCCTATCCCCTTCTGTTCCAGGCCAACCGCGATCCCATGATAAATCTCTACGATGGGGCGATCCGGATGGCCGATGACCAGTTCGGCCGGCTGATCGAAAGCCTGAAACGCAAAAATCTCTACGACAAATCCCTCATCATCGTCCTGTCCGACCACGGGGAATCTGAGGAAGGGCATGGAACGACCCTGAGAGCCACGGACCAGAACCGCACCCTTCTGGCCATCAAGCCGGCCGGTTCGACCATCAATAAGGAAATCGAAACGCTGGTCCGGACGATCGATATCGCCCCAACCGTCTATGACCTTTTGCCGGGGACACAACCCAACACGCGGTTCGACGGTTTCAGCCTGAAGCCTTTAATAACGGGAACGACCTCCGTCCCAGAATTTGCGGACAGCCGCATTGTCATGGAAACGGAATTTTCCCTTGATGCGCCCGGAGGGATCGGGCTGGCCCTCCAGGAAATGATCGACCAGGGCATCAATTTTTACGAGTTCGATAAAAACGGGATCATCA
>Ga0315274_10002610_pt1 | contig 27054 bp, 21 predicted proteins | sample YL17G02_20_MG_FD_203700 | JGI IMG/M metagenome (GOLD analysis project Ga0315274, IMG submission 203700) | Sediment microbial communities from Yellowstone Lake, YNP, Wyoming, USA - YL17G02_20 | ecosystem: Environmental > Aquatic > Freshwater > Lake > Sediment | place: USA: Wyoming | collected...
CCGATATAGATCTCGCCCGGCGGCACGTTCACGCCCTGGGTGACCAGCATGAATTGGTGGATCAGTTCCTCCATGCTCGTCATCACCTTCTGCTTCGGAGGCAACACCGTCTTGCCGTCCGGCACGTTGACCGGTTCGCCGGCGGCATTGTCCGGACCCCCGGGAAGCTGGTCGAGGCATTGGTGGAGGATCTTCACGCTCTGCCGCACTTCCTCCATCCGCAGCAGATAGCGGTCATAGCAATCGCCCACGGAGCCGAGCGGCACGTCGAACTTGAGCTGGTCGTAGCAAAGGTAGGGATGCGCCTTGCGCAGATCGTAGTCCACGCCGTTGGCGCGCAGGTTGGGGCCCGTCAGCGCGAAGTCGATGGCGTCGGCCTTCGAGATCACGCCGATGTCCTTCGTGCGGTCCACCCAGATCCGGTTGCGCGTGAGCAACTGATCCACTTCGTCGAGGTTGACCACGACTTCGCGGAGGAACTGGCGGCACTGGTCCACCCAGCCGGGGGGCAGGTCGCGCGCGAGCCCACCGATCCGTGTGTAGCTGGTGGTAAACCGCGCGCCGGTCAGCGCTTCGAAGAGGTTGTGAATCTTCTCCCGCTCGGTGAAGGTGAGGAGAAAGACCGTCATCGCCCCACAATCCATCGCAAAGCAGCCCACCCCGAGCAGGTGCGACGAGATGCGGGCCAGTTCGCAGCAGATCACGCGGATGAACTGGCAGCGGGGCGGCAGTTGCCGATCGATGCCGAGGAGCTTCTCGACCGCGAGGGCGTAGGCGACGTTGTTGGCGAGCGGCGCGAGGTAATCCAGTCGATCCGTGTAAGGGATGAACTGGGTATAGGTCATGTTCTCGGCGATCTTCTCGTCGCCGCGATGGAGGTAGCCGATGTCGGGCGTCGCCTTCGTGATGATCTCCCCGTCGAGCTCCAACACGACGCGCAGGACGCCGTGGGTGGCCGGATGGGACGGCCCCATGTTGAGAACCATTTTGTCGCCGCCGACATCCTGGAGGTCTTCGTCGGCCCGCCGGTTCACCCCCGCGGAGACTGCGGCCCTCACCGCGTCGGCTTGGGCAGCGGGATCTCCAACTTGGATCTCCTGGGAGGTCGCCATGGTTCGCTTCAGCCCTCCAACTCCTTGGCTCGTGGCTCGCGCTCGATGGCATCCTTGCCGCCGGGCGTCGTCACGAACGGTCCGCCCTCCATCGGGGACGCGTTCGTGAACGCCACGTCGGGCACGTCGGTGGGCTTGCCGGCGAGCGGGAAGTCCTTGCGCAGAGGAAAGTGCGGATAGCCCTCCCACATGAGGATGCGCCGCAGGTCCGGGTGACCCCGAAACCGGATGCCCATCAGGTCATAGATCTCGCGTTCGTGCCAGTTGGCGGTGCGCCAGACGCCGGTGACGCTGGGCAGCTCGGACTTCGCCTCGCTCACGTCGGCCTTAAGCCGCAGATGGCAGCGATGCTCCAGTCCGTAGAGCTCATAGACGATCATCCAGCGCGGGTCCTCGCCGTAGTTGTCCACGCTGGTAATGTCGAGCAGGAAGTCGCAGCCGAGCTTCTTGGCATACGCGCAGACTTCGGGCATCTGCTCCGCGTCGGCTACGCGGACCGTGACCTCCCCGCGAAACTCGGTTGGCGCCGAGACGAGCGCGCCATAGCGGCTCTGGAGCAACTCGGCGAGTCTCTGCGGTGTCATAGCGATCCCGGTGGCTGGGGGCAGGTGGCGCCGCTCAGGCGGCCGCCTTCTTCAGGGTGGCGAGCACCGGTTCTCGGGCCACCTTCTTCTGCAGCTTGATCAGTGCGTCCAGCAAGGCCTCCGGCCGCGGCGGACAGCCCGCCACATAAACGTCCACCGGCAGGATGCGGTCCACGCCCTGGAGGACGGCGTAGCTGCGGTACATGCCGCCCGTGGAGGCGCAGGCGCCCATGGCAATGACGTACTTGGGCTCGGCCATCTGGTCATAGATCCGCTTCACGGCGGTGGCCATCTTGTAGGTCACGGTGCCGGCGACCACCATGACATCCGATTGCCGCGGCGAGAAGCGCATGACCTCGGCGCCGAAGCGGGAAATGTCGAACCGGCTGGCGCCCGTGGCCATCAACTCGATGGCGCAGCAGGCCAGGCCCATGGGCATGGGCCAGAGCGAGTTCTGGCGGCACCAATTCAGCGCGGCGTCGAGGCGGGTGACTACGACGTCACCTTCGACCTTGGTGTTGTAGCCAATCTCAGTGGCGGTGCGCATGGGCGGTCAACCGGCGGAGCCTTGCGGTTGAGCGCAACCTAGCCGCGGCTTCCCCCTCCGGCAAGCGAATTCCCGGCTGCGCCTCCGGTGTTTCCGATGCTTTGCCTGCTTGAATCCTCGCCGGTCGGGAGTAGGCTGCGCTCGGCAAGTGTATTCCCGTTCCCCCAGCTCTTCTTTCACGCCGGCCGCGACAGCGCGACGACGGAGAGTCCTCACGGGGGTCGCGCTGGCGTGCGGTCTGGCTTGGTGTGGCCGGGCGGCGGAGCTACGACCTGAATCTCGCCCAGCCACGAACAGCTTCGTTCGGTTCGAACGCACGGGAGCGGATCGAGGCCGACTTTCCACCGCCGTGCGGACCTACACGAACGCGAACAATCAGTCGGTCGCGCTCATCGCCGCTATTCACGTCGGCGACCCGGCGTACTACGCGAAGCTTCAGGCGTTGTTCAAGAGCTACGACGCGCTGCTCTACGAAATGATCCGTGACCGCGACGCGGACGTGACCGAGAAGGTCAACTCCGACCATCCCGTCAGCCAGCTCCAGCTCGGGCTCAAGAACGCGCTGGGGCTGGAGTTCCAGCTGGACGCCCTGGACTACACGCCGACGAACTTCGTTCATGCCGATCTGGATCCGGAGACCTTCGCCCGCCTGCAGGGCGAGAAGGGCGAGACGATCCTGGGCCTGATGCTGCGCGCCATGCTTGAGGAAAACGCGCGACAGCGCAGCGGTCAGGGCCAAGCCATTCACCCGCTCCAGCTCTTGTGGGCGCTCACGAGCGGCGACCGCGCCCATGCCTTGAAATTCCTCCTGGCGCAGCAGATGGATCAAATCGAGGCCACGCTGGCGGGCATCGACCGGGGCCAGGACGGCCAAGGCTCGGTGCTGGTCAGCGGCCGCAACGAGCACGCCATCGGCGTGCTGCGGGATCAGCTTCAGCGCGGGATGCGAAAGCTGGGGATTTTCTACGGGGCAGGTCACATGCCCGACTTCGAGCGGCGGCTGGGGCAACTCGGCTTCCAGCCCGCCGACGAACAGTGGCTCACCGCCTGGGATATCCGGAAGAAGCGGTCGTCCGCCAAACCCAAGTCAGCCCCACCGACGAACGCACCGGCGCTGGGTCCGCTGCCTTGAGGGACGTGTCTTGTCATTCACCCCAGCTTGCGGTTAATTGGCGGGCATGCTCCACGACGCGTCGCTCGACGAATTGCGGCAGAAGGTCTGGGACGGCCAAAGGATTGACCGCGCCGAGGCCCTTCGGCTGTATTCCCTGCCGCTCGAAGAACTGGGCGCGCTCGCCGACCGTCGCCGCCAACTGGCCAAGGCCGACGCCTACGGCCGCCACGGCAACGAGATCGTCACCTACCTCATCGACCGGAACATCAACTACACGAACGTCTGCAACGTTTACTGCAAGTTCTGCGCGTTCTACCGGGTGGAAGGCGACCCCGACGCCTACGTGATCACCCACCCGGAGATGGACCGGAAGATCGAGGAAACCCTGGCGCAGGGCGGGACCCAGATTCTGCTCCAGGGCGGCCATCATCCCAAGCTTTCGCTGTCGTGGTACCTGGACCTGCTCGCGCATATCAAGGCGAAGTTCCCGACCATCAACATCCACGGCTTCAGCCCGAGCGAGTTCATTCACTTCGAAAAAGTCTTCGGTCTGTCGACCGAGGAGATCCTCCGACACTTTGTGCAGGCCGGTCTGGGGTCGATGCCCGGCGGCGGCGGCGAAATCCTGGTGGACCGCGTGCGGAAGCGGGTCTCGCCGCTCAAGGCGATGAGCGACGACTGGTTGCGGGTGATGGACACGGCGCACCGGCTGGGCTTAAGCACGACGGCAACGATGATGTTTGGCCACGTCGAAACCGTGGAAGACCGCATCGAGCACCTGGAACGAGTGCGCGTCCAGCAGGACCGGACGAAGGGATTCACCGCGTTCATCGGCTGGACCTTCCAGTCGGAGAACACCCGGCTGCGGGCGGCCCCGGTGGGGGCGCACGAGTATTTGCGGACGCAGGCGCTGGCCCGGATCTACCTCGACAACTTCCCGAATGTGCAGAGCTCCTGGGTCACGCAGGGACCGGAGATTGGGCAGATCGCCTTGAAGTATGGAGCGAACGACCTGGGGAGCATCATGCTGGAGGAAAACGTCGTCTCGCAGGCGGGCGCCTCGTTTCGGATGAGCGTCGCGGACATGCACCGGCTGATCCGCGATCTCGGCTACGAACCGCGCCAGCGGGACAACTGGTATCGCCTGGTGGCGTGATCCGGTGTCTGAAGGGCCGACACCGTTCGACGCCGCAAGGAGGCGTGGAAGGGCAACTCGCGCGGGCGGTTCTCTGGCCTTGCTGCTTTCGCTTGTGTTGATTGGTGAAACAGGATTGAATGCGCGCAGAATCAGTCGCGTCTCAGACAAAAGTTGTATGTGGAACCTGTCAGCCTTTATGCGCCGCACTCTTCCGGTGGTCCTGCTGGCCACGCTGATGGCGTGCACGACGAAGCCGCAACGTCCCGGCACCTCGTCGGCCTCCGCGGCCCCGCCCACGAGCGCGCCCGCCTCAAAGTCCTCTGCGCCGGCCAGGAAAGGCGCGCCGCCCGCCCCTCCGAAGAAAACCAAGTACAGCACGACGCATGAGCAGGAGATCCGCAGTATTTTGGAACTCGCCCAGAAGGGTCGGTGGGTGGAGGCGGAGACGCAGGCCTCCTCGCTGTATGAGATGGACCCGCAGGACGCCTCGGTGCAACGGCTTCACAGTTGGGTGACCAAGCAACGCGAACTCCAACAGAACCGGGCCCTGGAGAACGACATCCGGGCGATTGATGCGGAGAACTCGCCGATCAACGCCACCATCCCCGAACTGCTGCTGGAGAAGAAGGACCGCGGCCTGCCGCCCCGCAAGGACGTGCGCGACGCCGTGGAGCAGATCGAGGCCACCCCGTATGTGCCCGAGACCTACGGCACGACGATCCACCGCAAAGGCATGCTGTTCGATCTGGAGACCGAACAGGGGCGCATGACCAAGTTGCTCGACAAGGAGATCTCCGTGCATTTGGACAATGTCACGGTGGAGGCGATCATCTTCAATGTCGGGCAGGCCGAAGGCATCAACTTCATCGCGGACAAGTCGCTGCCGGCCTTCAGCCAGAAGCTGAGCGTCAACGTGGACAAGGTGAAGCTGCGGGAGTTCTTGAACTACGTCGCCCGCAACCTGGACGTGCAGTTCCAGGTCGGCAACGACCTGATCTGGGTGATCGATGCGAAGGATCCCAAGCGGCTGCAGGAAGAAACCCGCTTCTATCGGCTGCGGAAAGGGTTCGTGCTGCCGGCCATGCTGGGCGGAGGGGAGGCGGAAATGACCAAGACGTTCAACCCCCAGAACCAGAGCCAGATCGTGTCCGTCACGGAGAAGCAGAAAATCAACCGGTTCGTCAACGACGGCGCGCCGGAGATGCCCGCCATCGAAAAGGCCATCAAGGAGTTCGCCGGCACGAACGTGACCTACCAGATCGACTACGAGCGCAACCTGATCGTGGCCCGGGGCACGCGGGAAAGGCTCGAGGTGCTGGAGAAGATCATCCAGGAGTTCGACAAAGCCATCCAGCAGGTGTTGATCGAAGCCCGGTTCGTCACGGTGTCGCAGCCCGCCTTCATGCAGCTCGGCGTGTTGTGGGAAACCGGTCGGATCAACGCCACGCGGTTGCCCAGCGACTTCACCGGCCTGGTCAACCCCTCCAGCGCATCGACTCTGGGGATGGGCTTGCAGGAGACGTTCACCAACGTCTTGAACAGCGCCACCCTCTCCGCCACCGTCAGCGCCCTCGAGCAGAGCGGCGAGAGCCAGACCCTCAGCGCGCCGCGCCTGACCGTCATCAACAACCGGCCCGCCACGATCAACGACGGCAAAGTGCAGTACTACTACGAGGAGTATCAGGTGGCCTCCACCGTGCAGCAGTACTACAGCGCCGCGTCGTTTGTCCCCTCGGGCAAACCGAGCAAGGTCACGTCCGGGGCCCAACTGGACGTGATGGCCAGCATCAGCGGCGATGGCAAGAGCATCCTGTTGGCGCTAGCCCCCACGGTGAACACCGACGTGCAGTTGGTCAAATTCGCGACCGTCAGCCAATACGGCGGCGGTGGCACCAGCCCCAGCATCCAGAGCACGTTCGACATCATGCTGCCGCAGTACCGCACCGAGCAGTTGGCCACTCGCGTCGTGGTCAAGTCGGGCCAGACGGTCGTCATGGGTGGGGTGATGGAACGGGAGCAGACCACCTTCGTCGAGTCGGTGCCGATCCTGGGCAGCCTGCCGCTCATCGGCCCCCTGTTCCGCCGGCGCACGGAGATCGACCGTCCGCGATACCTCCTCATCTTCGTCACGGCCACGATCCTGTCAGAGAGCGGCGAGTACGTCATTTACGATGACGCGGAGAAATAGCGGCGTGGCGGCTCCAGCCCAGTCTCGATACCGGCGGCGGATCCCGATGCTGCCCACCAAGCGGCTGCTGGCCATTGACCCAGGCAGCCAGTGCCTCAAGGTCCTCCTCGTCGAGGAGATGCTCGGCCGGGTGACCGTGCTGCGCCAGGAAGTGGTCGAACGGCATGAGGGCGGATTGATCTCGGAGGAGGAGATTGCCCGGCACGCGCAGAGCGTGCTCCAGGAACTGGGGGAGGAACCCGTCGCGCTGGCCCTGCCGCATTACCGGGCGCTTTCCCAGGTGATCGATCTGCCGGAAAGCGGGAACACGGAGATTCGCAGACTGGTGGAGGCGGAAACCGTCAAACTCAGCGGCCTGGGAGAGAGCAACATCGTCTTCGACTACGTGGGCCTGGGGGCGTTCGGCAAGCACCAGAATCCCTTCTGGCTGACGCTCTGCCGGGAGGGCGAGGTCCAGCGTCAGATCGAACGCTGCGGCCTGGCCCATGCCGATCTCTGTGAGGTCACCACCACCGCCAATGCGCTCATCGCGGCCTGGCAAACCGTCCATGCGGAGCGGGACCACGCGGTGCTGGTCGATTTTGGCGCTGCGGGTACGGTGGTGGCCATCGTGATCGAGGGGCAGGCGGTCTATACCACCACGTTCCTGATCGGCGGGGATACGCTGACGGAGGCCATCATCAAGCAGAAGGAGTGTTCGTTCGAGGTTGCGGAAGGCCTGAAACGCGCCTGCAACGTCGCGGCCACGCCCGGCGAACTGGCGGTGCTCGCCGCCGGCCTGGACAACTGGCTGGATGAACTCAAAGGCGTGGTGGCGGAGTGGGCCCGCGAGCACCCGGATCTGGGTCTGTCGCCCGAGTCCTTTGTTGTCGTGCTTTCCGGCGGCGCCGCTTTGCAGCCGGGCTTGGTGGAGCGCCTCAATCAATGCGGGCCGCTGCGCTTCCAGTCATGGCCGGAGCAATCGCAGGAAGGCTGGTCGGGCGACCGCTTTGCCGTGGCCTATGGCACGGCGCTGCAGGCGCTCGGCCGCAGCCGGCAGCCGGCCTCACTGTTGCCCGCGGAAGTGCGCGACTACTGGAAGAAGCAGCACTCCCTCCATCTCCTGCACTCCGTCACCTTCTTCGTGCTGGCGCTGGTCGCCCTCCTGCTGGCCTTCGGCACCTGGCAGAAGCTGGAGGAGTACCTCGACAAGCGGTCCCTGCTGGACGACAGCAAGACGGCGCTGGAGAAGGCCCGCCTGACGGAGAAGCTCTCGCAGCAGTTGGGGCAGCACTACGATCGGCTCCGGCCGGTGCTCCAGAAGCAAGAGCAGACGCTGAACACACTCCAGACACTGGCGTCGCTCCAGCAGGTCCGCAGCAACCAGGCGTTCTGGTACGTGCTCTTCGCCGACCAGAATAGCTACTACACCGCCCCCCTCTGGGGAGCCACCAACGCGCCCACACCGACGAATGCCCCGGGCCCTCCGACCGCCGTGCTCACGAATCCTCCTCCGCTCAAGGACGGGTTCGTGGCCGAGCTCTGCGTGCCCGAGGACGGTGAAGCCCAACGCCGTACGCTCAGTCGAGTGGTCGCGGAGCTCAAACGCTTGCCGTTGTTCAAGAACGTGGATTCCCTGTCGGCGGACCGCCGCCGGAGTCTGGTGGACACCAACGTCGTCTTGACGGACCGTCACTTCGCCCTGGACCTTGAGCTGGTGGAGAACCCTTTTCGTTCTCCCGAACGGGCGGCCGGTGACAAACGGTCGCCCGGGCGGGATTCCCGAGCCGGGCCGAGGCCGGCAGCAAAGGCGCTGGACCGCCCGGCCGCGGGGCCGCCGAATCCCAACCCCTGAGCGTCCATGCTGACTGAAGTCAAACGCAGGCGGGTGCAACGGTTCCTGGTGCTGGGGGGGCTTGGCTTGGCGCTGTACTTCCTGGTGGTGAACCGGCCGCTGTCCCGATACGCGGCGGCGCTGGATGAACCGCTCCTGAAGTACTGGCGCGACCTGGGCACGCTCACGTTCCAGACGAAGGGTTTCACGGACCAGGATCTGCCCCGCATCGAGGAGGCCTTGCAGCAGGTGCAAAGCTCGCTGACCACGCTGGGCAAAGCCGGGCAGTCGGTCACCACGCTCCTGCAGCTCGACCCGGCGGTGCGGGCCAAGCTGGGGGCGCCCTTCCAACTGATCGACTTTCAGAACGAACGCCAGCTCCAACTCGAGGAACTGGGGAGGCTGGCCGCCCAGCAACAGGTGCGCCTCGGCCCCGGGGTGGCGGCCGGATTCCCGGAATACACGGCGGATCGCCAGCAACCCGCCCTGCTCTGGGCGCAACTGACGTTGCTGCGGCACCTGCTCGTCGCCGCCGTCAACGCCAAGGTCACCGCCGTCACGGAGGTCAAACTGCCGCCGATTCAGTTCTACGCATCCCGGACCAACAGCCACGACTTCCTGGCGGAGGTTCCTTTGCAGATTCAACTCTCCGGCGCCGCCCCGGCGGTGGCCCGCTTCCTGCAATCCCTGCCGCTCCGCGCCGAGGAAATCAAGGCCCGAGGTCTGCCGGAGGCGTTGACGAACAAGCCGGCCCTGTTCATTGATCAGGTGTTCCTCCGCAAGGAGAGCCGGGACAAGGCGGAAGACGTCCGGCTCGAACTCACGACCTGCGGTTTTGTCTATCGGGAAGGAACGAATGCGAACTGGTGAGCCCAGAGCCTTCGGCGCGATGTTGCGGTCCGTCGAACGGGACCGCTGGATCGCCCTCCTGCTGCTGATCGGGTTGGCGGTGCTGCTGGTATCGGCGGTCCGCCAGTTGGGGGTGAGCATTCCGGAATTCCCCACCTCGCCCGCCCGCCCGCCTGCCGCCCAGGCACCGATGCCCGTGAACCGGATCAAAGACCTGTTCTCGGTCGCCCGCGTGCCCCGGATCGGTGCCGAAACCAACCTGGCGAGCCCGTTTTACACCACGTATTTCCAGCCGCCACCGCCCAAACCGCCCACGACGCGCAAGGTGGACCTGACCTATCTCGGCCACGTGAAGACGGCGGCGGGCGAGAAACGGGCCTACGTCCGGGTGGGTGAAACCTTGTTCATCGGGCCGGTGACCAGCAACGTGGTGGCCGATCTGGCCGTGGCGGAGATCAGCCTGCGCACGCTCGTCCTGACCAACCGCGCGGCCCAGACCAACGTGCTCGAGTTCAAAACTTTGAAACAGGTCGAAGTGCCGGCACCCTAGCTCATGGATAAAGAGATTCCGCAGAAAGAAGTGGGCGACCTGTTGCTCGAAGAGGGCACGCTCACCGACAAGCAGTTGGAGCAGGTGCGGCGCCGCCAGCGACGCCTGGACATTCCGCAGCACCGGGCCGTGCTGGAGCTCAACTACGCCTCCGAGGAGAACACTTACCGCGCGTTGGCCACGCTCAACCACCTGGAGTTTGTCGAGCCCGAAAAGGTCCGGTTGAACACCGAGTTGCTGACGATGGTCCCGGTGAAGCTGGTGTTCCATTACCACATGGTGCCGCTGGCTTTGGACGGTGAGGTGTTAAGCGTGGCGTTCAGCGAGCCGCCCAAACAGATGGAACAGGGCAACCTGCGCCTGCTGCTGGGCAAGCGGTTGAAAGTGGCGTTGGCGACCCCCAGCTCCATTCACGCCGCCATCAAGAACCACTTCGGCCTGGGCGCGGAGACCATCCAGCGCCTTCGGGGCGAGCGGGGCTGGAACGAGCTGGATCAGGAGATCGTCTTCGATGTCAAACCCGCGGAGGACGACTCCGCCGTGGACTCCACGATCGCCGACTTCGTGGACCAGATTCTGATGGAGGCGCTGCGCCTGCAGGCCAGCGACATCCACCTCGAACCGTATCCCTCGTCCATCCGCCTCAAGTACCGCATCGATGGCATGCTCCAGAACATTCCAGTGCCGGCCGGCCTGCGTCAATTGCATGGCGCGATCGTCTCCCGCCTCAAGATCATGGCCGGGCTGAACATTGCGGAGAAGCGGCTGCCGCACGACGGCCGGATCGCCATGAAGACCAGCAACGAGGAGTACGATCTGCGCGTCTCGATCGTGCCCACCAAGCATGGCGAAGCCGCCTGCCTCCGCATCCTGGGCCGGCAGAGTTTGTTCATGGACCTCGGCCAGCTCGGCATGGAGCCCGAACAGGAAACGATCTTCACCGACCTCACCCAGTTGCCGCAGGGCATGGTGCTGTTGACCGGACCGACCGGCAGCGGCAAGACCACCACGCTCTATGCGGCGCTGGCCCAGGCCAACGACGGCGTCCGCAAGATCATCACCATCGAAGACCCGATCGAGTATCAACTCGAAGGCACCACGCAAATCCAGGCGCGGGATGACATCGGCCTCACGTTCTCCAGCGGATTGCGCTCCATCCTGCGGCACGATCCGGACATCGTGCTCATCGGCGAAATCCGGGACGTGGAGACCGCCGAGATCGCGGTCCGCGCCGCCCAGACCGGGCACCTCGTGTTCTCCACGCTGCACACGAATGACAGCATCAGCGCGGTCACCCGCTTATTGGAGATGCGGATCGAGCCCTACCTGGTGAGCTCCTCGCTGGTGTGCAGCATCGCCCAACGGCTCGTGCGCCGGATTTGCCGGCATTGCCTCGGGGAGGACCTGGTGATCCCCGACGACATCCGGGAAGAGATGGCGAAGGCGCTGAAGATCCCGCCGGCCGAAGTGCGCGCCTTCAAGGGGGGCGGGTGCCTCGAATGCAATCTGCAGGGCTTCCGCGGGCGTCTGGCGATCTACGAGTTCTTCGTCATTACGGAGGAACTTGCGGACCTGATCAGCCCCGGCGTCAAGACCGGCACGCTGCGCCGGACCGCGCGCAAGTACGGCTGGCGGTCGCTGCGGGAACAAGGCTGGGCCAAGGTGCAAAATGCCTTGATCCCGGTGGAGGAACAACAGCGGATGACCCGGCAGATTGGCGCGCACGTGCTGGCCCAGGTGCGCTGAACGCCGGACGATTCGCGGCTGGGACCCGCAAGGCTGGCACCGCCCACAACTGCAGATCAGTCACCCGGCGTCATTGTCCACATGCCTTTCGGGGCGTTGGTCGTCCCGCTGCCGATGGTTTCCGTGGTCTTGAGAGTCGATGCCAGACTATGGGCCAGCCAAATAGACCTCGAGCTTCTTGTTGATCGCGAACTTCTTCCCGGCCGGTGGCTCAGGGACACGGCTGAGATAGCCTTGAGCGACCAATTCGTCCAGGGTCTTGGGGGCGCGCCGCTGTTCGGCGGCGAAGCGCCGGACCACCTGCGTCAATTCACCGAGCGCCGCCGTGAGCTCAGCCTCATCGGCCGCCGCCTGCGGCAGGGGCTCTGGCGTTGGGGGCGCCGAAGACGACGGTTTGCCGCACCCGGCCCCCGTGGCGACCAGGCCGATCAGGACGATCCGCGCGAGCATGGAGACAGTTAGCCCAGGCGTTCCCAAGGGTGCTGGACTCTTACGCGAACACCAATCGCCCGCGCGGCTGCGGGATTTCCAGACCGTCGTCTTTCGCGGTCTTGATCCAGAACTTGATGGCGGCTTCGGCGTTCTTGATGGCTTCCTGCCGCGTGGAACCGTGAGCCATGCAGCCGGGAAGCTCTGGCACATCCACTACGCAAGCGTCGTCTTCCGCGCTCCACCAGATGATCATCTCGTAGGTGTTCGGTTTCATAGGCGTTCTCAACGCTCATGGTTTCGTTTCACGCCTGCGTCCCGCGAGGTCGATCAAGCTACGCCGGTTCAGCCTTTCTGCGCCTCCTTCGCCCAGGTGTCCTTGAGCGGGATCGTTCGATTGAACACGAGCTGGCTGGGGGCGCTGTCTTGATCGAGCGCGAAGTACCCCAGGCGCTCGAACTGGTAGCGGTGCTCCGCACGGGCTTCTTTCAGCGACGGTTCCAGCTTGGCGGTCAGCACCTCCAGCGAATGCGGGTTGAGCACGCTCTTGAAATCGCGCCCGCCCTTCTCCGGCTCCACCTCGGTGAACAGCCGGTCATACAGGCGCACCTCGGCATCGAAGGCGTGCGCCGCGCTCACCCAGTGCAGGGTGCCCTTGACCTTGCGGTTGGCGTTCGGACCACCGGTCTTGCTGTCAAGGTCGGCGGTACAACGCAGCTCGACGACGTTGCCGGCGGCGTCCTTCACCACCTCATCGCACTTGATGAGGTAGGCGTACTTGAGGCGGACTTCGCCGCCGGGACGCAGTCGGAAATACTTCGGCGGCGGCACTTCCCTGAAGTCATCGCGCTCGATGAACAGTCTGCCGCTGAACGGCACTTTGCGCGTGCCGGCGGCCGGGTCCTCGGGATTATTCACCGCCTCCAGTTCCTCGACGTGCCCCTCCGGCAGGTTGGTGATGACGACTTTGATGGGTCGTAGCACGGCCAGGCGACGCCATGCGTGCCGGTTCAGATCGTCGCGGAGGGCCTTCTCCAGCACGGCGACGTCGGTGAGGCCGTTGTACTTGGTGATGCCGATGTGGTAGGCGAAGTCGCGGAGGGCCTGCGGGGTGACGCCGCGGCGGCGCAGGCCGGAGATGGTGGGCATCCGCGGGTCGTCCCAGCCGGAGACTCGGCGCTCGTTGACGAGCTGCATGAGCTTGCGCTTGCTCATTACCGTATAGCCGAGACTGAGCCGGGCGAACTCGTATTGATGCGGCAACGGGCGGGGCAGATCGAGCGACTCGAGAATCCAGTCGTAGAGCGGCCGGTGGACCTCGAACTCCAGCGTGCAGATCGAGTGCGTGATGCCCTCGAGGTAATCGCTCAGGCAATGGGCAAAATCGTACATCGGGTAAATACACCACTGGGTACCCGTGTGATGGTGCTCCGCATGACGGATGCGGTAAAGAACGGGATCGCGCATCCAGATGTTCGGCGACGCCATGTCGATCCTTGCGCGGAGCACGCGGGTGCCGTCGGCGAACTCCCCGTTCTTCATGTGGACAAACAGGTCAAGGTTCTCCTCGACGGAGCGATGGCGGAACGGGCTTTCCTGGCCGGGCCGTTCCGGCGTGCCGCGGTACTTGTCGGTGTCCTCGGGCGACAGGTCGCAGACGTAGGCCTTGCCCTTTTTGATGAGCTGAAGGGCGTACGCGTAGATCGGGTCGAAGTAGTCCGAAGCGTAGAACGGCTCCACCATCGCGGATTGCGGAGCGCGGATTGCGGATTGTGGAGGCGGCAATACCGAACCCAGATAGAAGTCCGGCCGGCCGTTCACCGTCTGCGCTTCCGGGGTCTTTCCTTTCGGCTTCAGGCCGAGGCAATGGTCGGCCCAACCCTCGATGAGCCAGCGCACGTCCTCCGTGATGGACTCGACATACTCGACGTCTTCCTTGGTCGGGTTGGTGTCGTCCAGGCGGAGGTTGCAGATGCCGCCGAACTCGCGGGCGATGCCGAAGTTGAGGCAGATGGACTTGGCGTGGCCGATATGCAAGTAGCCGTTCGGCTCGGGCGGGAAACGGGTGATGATCCTGGAGTACGTCCCAGCCTGCACATGCCCGGTTACGATGTCGCGGATGAAATCGGATGGCGCCGGCGCTTCAGGAGCAGCGTCGCCACCAGAGGCGTTCTTCACAGTCGTCATGTGTCAGGAGTCTGAGCGGAAAGCCGTCAAACGACAAGCGTTGCGTTCCTGCCTGTCGCGCTCCTGCCCCTGCGAACACCCTGGTCTGGCGACGGAGCGGCGAACCCGCCGAACCTCCGCGCGGTGGTGAGGAGGAGGCGTCTGCTCGATCGGAAGCCCGTTGGTCAAAAGCTCACCGGGGTCGAAGCATTGGCCCACCAGAAGTAACCGAGAAAGGACCTCCGCTATGAAGCGAACCTGGGGTTCAGGCTAAGTCTTGAATGACCCCTCTGGTTCGTCACTCGAGGGTTCGCTTCAACGACTGGACCTTCTGTCTGAGCAAGCGCCCGACGCGATGCTTGGCCAGGTAAACCCGCCCAACGCTCACCCCAAGCGTCTGAGCGACTTTCTGGGCCGGCCACGACTCGACGCAGTAGAGATCAAATAACTGTAGCTGGGCGGGATCGATCTGGCGTTTGACCTGTTCCAGGGCCGCAGTCAGCAAGTGTTTCTCCCACTCATCATCCCAGACTGCCTCCAGCGGAAAGCCCGCCGGATCCGGGATTCGCTCCAGCAGGGAGGTGCGGTCTGTGTCGTCCCGGTGGGAGGCTGCGTGGGCCCCAGACACGGCGGCTGCCGGCCTGCCTTGGTCGCGCTGGCCCTTCTTCAACTGATTGATGATCCGCCAGCGGGTCACTTGCAGCATCCAGCTCTTGAACGAGCAGACGGCTGGGTCGTAGTGGAAGCCCTCAATGTTTTTGGCGACCGAGATCACCGTTTCCTGGACGACATCCTGCGCCTCCGCGTCGGTGAGGCCCGCCCGGCGGGCTGTGCCGTAGATCAGCTTCCAGTAGGTGTCGAAGAAATCCTGCCAGCTCTCGCGGTTTTCCCAATCCTTGAGCCGGCTCAACAGGCTGGCGCGGGTCGGGATCAACTCGTCCGGTCGGGCAGCCATGTGCGCAGTGTCCACAACCTTGGAAACAATCGCAGAGAGTAACCGCGACGGCAGGGCCATTCTCCAAAAGTCGCGGCGCTTGCCCGGTCGAAACGCCCCCGAGACAAAGACCTGTGTCGACGGTTTGCTCAACGGGAAGCGCCTGCCGTCGGCTGTGCCTCATTCGGAGAACTCGCACGATTGAGCGCCCAGGCTATGCCGTTGAGCAAGAGTCGGCAGAAAGCGGACTGTGCGAAATCCTCCGGGTGACCCAGCGAAGTGTAGAACACCCGCGCCTGCTTAGGGCCGTAGGCATGGACCCAGGCCACCGGTTCCTCCGGCTGGCCCGGAACCGAGCCGATCAACAGGGGCGTGGCCGAGCCAGCCAGGGGACTGACCCGATACAGTGTTCCGGGCGTCGAGAAGGGGGTCACGTCCACGCCGCTGAGAATCGGGTGGTCCTCCGCCCGCGGCGCCGGTCTCAGCGTCGTGCGGACGCCGCTGCCATGGTGGCCGCCGTAGTTGCCGCCGAGCACTTCGGGATCGAATCGCGGCCATTCCGCCCGGCCGCCTTTCACCACGAATTCCTCCCTCTCCTGGTCCCGCGGCGCGAAGGCGTGGGAGGCAGTGCGGATGCCGATCAACGGTTTGCCCGCCTCCAGGTGGGCCCGGATCGCGTCCAACTGCGCCTTGGGCAACGCCCGCCGGCGCAGACTGACCAACAGTCCATCCGCCTTCGACAGCGCCTCGATGAGCCCTACGAAATTCCCCTTGTCACCCGGGCTGTCCTGAATGATCTCGACCCGGAAACCGCGGGGCGCCAATTCGCGCTGCGCAAACTCGGGTAGGGTCTCGGCAGTCCGGTATTCGTCCTCGCCAATCAGGAAAACGAGGTTCGGCCGCCGGTCCGCCTGGAACCGGAACGGTTCACCTCCGACGAGGTCAACACTGGTGATCGTGGGGCACCAGTACCTTTCGACGTGCTTGATCATCAAATCCGTGCCCGCGAAATGGCTGACGAATGGCCGTTTCCTCGAGTTGTACATCGTGTCGGTCAGGTCGCGAACGAGGACCACGTTCTTCCCCTGCCGGACGAGTTGGCGGATGCCGAACGGGCGACCGAGCACACACATGTTCAGGTGAACGCCCAAGATCAGGACGTTGTCGATGCCCCGTTCCTCCATCAGGCCGTAGATCTCCGCGGAGTCGGTGATGGCATCCCTGGCTTCGACCTGGAGGGTCTCGATCTGACGGGTCCAGGGCGCTCCCTCCTGGCAGCGCGGCAAATCGTCGCAGCCTCCGTCGGAGTCATCAATCGGCAGCGCCCCTTCGCGCGCGCGGTCCAGGCCGGCCCAGTTCCGGGACGCAACCTTCGGGGCGGCCTGGGCCAACCGTCGCTGCGGCGTGCCCTCGTAGAATTTCAGCGTGTCGCTGGGGCAATGAATGACCAGCACGCCCTGGCGTCGGACGGCCTTGAGCACTTCGTTCATACGGGGGGCCATCTCGGCCACGCGGGCCGAGGCGCCCTGACACCAATGATGGTCCCACATGTCACACACGACCACCGCCGTCCTGTTCGGGTCCCACTCCTTCAGCTTCGCAACCTGCTGCAACTGGCCGCTGCCGGGGCTGGCCTCGACACGGCTGCGCGTGTGCAAGACGAGGGAGTCGGCGCGAGCGGGCAACGCCGTGACCTGAACCACCAACGGAAGAAGGGACAGCAACGACCAGCGATGCAGGCGTCTCATGCCGTCAGTGTGCCGGTTTCACCGAGGGAGTCAACGCGCCGCCGCCACGCTCTATTCCTGCAGTCGAAGCGCCCGCCCTCGCGAAAGCGAGGTTCTTGGCACCCCTCACCCGTCCTTCGGACACCCTCTCCCCATCCGATGGGGAGAGGGATGGGGTGAGGGGAATCCGGGTCACACGAATGCGGCGCCGCCGGCCTGAGGCCACACCTCCGTCTCCCGTAAAGGGTTTCGTGGGTTCCGTGGGTTCCGTGGGTTTCGCGGTTCCCTCATCTGCACGGTTACGGCAAAGGACTGGTTTCCAGTTCGGCCAGTCTGCCGGCGGCCGCTTCCCACTCGGTGGTCAGACGCCCCACGTCGGCGAGGACCGTCTGGATTTCGCGATTGATCGCCACGGCGCTTCCGGAGGCTTCGTAGGTTTCGGGCCGTTCGAGTTCGGCCGTCAGCTCCCGCTGCCGAGCTTCCAAGGCGCCGATCTTCTGCTCCAATCGCCGTACCGCCTGTCGGGCGGTCTGCAGTTCCCGCGACCGCGCCTGGCGCTGCTCGGCCGCTAGCCGCCGTTGTTCCCGTCGCTCATGCGTGGGCCGCGTCGCGGCAAGCCCGGCGTTCGAGGCCGGCGTCGGCGCCACACGCTCGGGGGTCTCGGCGCGCAGGGTGTTCTGCATCGCCGTCTTGTCGAGGTAGTACTGGTAGCCGCCGGGATAGGGCGTGAGTTGCCCGTCCTTGACGTGCACGACATGGTTCACCAGTTCGCGGATGAAGTACACGTCGTGGCTGATGAAAACGAGCGTGCCCTCGAACTGATCGAGGGCAAACAGCAGGGCCTCCACACTCGCGAGGTCGAGGTGCGTGGTCGGCTCATCCATGAGCAGCAGGTTCGGCGGATCAAGCAGGAGCTTCACCAGCGCCAGCCGGCTCTTTTCGCCGCCGCTCAGGACACTGACCTTCTTGAACACGTCGTCGCCGCGAAACAGGAACGCCCCCAGCACCGTGCGGACAAACGTCTCCGTGAGCCGCTGCGGCGTGTCGAACGCCTCCTCCAGCACCGTGAACCCAGGATGGAGCGTCTCGATGCGATACTGCGAGTAGTAGCCCTCCTTGACGTGGTAACCCAACCGGCGTTCGCCCGCCTGGGGCGTCAGCACGCCGGCCAGCAGCTTCAGCAGTGTGGACTTCCCCGCGCCGTTCGGTCCGACCAACACGATCCGCTGGCCGCGCTCGATCTGGAAATCAAGGCCGTCATAAACCCGTTGCTCGCCGTAGGCAAAGCGAACGCCGGTCAGGCTGATCACGCGCTGGCCGGTGCGTTTCGGCTGCGGAAAAGCGAAATCGATCGTGGCAGCCTCGCCCTCTGGCGCGTCGATCTTTTCCATCCGTGCGATCTGCTTGAGCTTGGATTGCGCCTGGGTGGCCTTGGTGTTCTTGGCCCGGAAGCGGTCCACGAACCGTTGGAGCCGGGCGATCTCGCGCTGCTGGTTCTTCCAGGCGGCGACGAGCTGCTCCTCCTTCGCCTCGCGCTGTTCGAGAAAGGCGTCGTAGTTACCCCGATAGCGGAAGAGGCTCATCTGGCGGATTTCGACCACCGCGGTGACGAGCTGGTTGAGGAAGTCACGATCGTGCGAGACCATGAGGATCGCGCCCGGGTAGAAGCGCAAATGCTCCTGAAACCAGAGCAACGCCTCGAGGTCGAGGTGGTTCGTCGGTTCGTCCAGCAGCAGCAGATCGGGCGCTTGGGTCAACAGGCGTGCCAGGTGGGCCCGCATCACCCAGCCGCCGCTCATTTCGCGGACCGGACGGTCGAGCTCCGTTTCGCGGAAACTCAGGCCGGCCAGATTCTTCTTGGCCCGGGTCTCGACGTCCCGGCCGCCCAGCCGATCGAAGTGCGCCTGGGCCTCGTGGAGCTCCGCCGCATGATGATCGGGGTCGGCGTTAAACGCGCGGAGCTGGCGTCGCAGCCCGGCGAACTCGGGCGTGACGGCCGTGGCCAGTTCAAACACCGTCTCGTCGCCGACCGGCGCGGTTTCCTGCGGCAGATGGCCCAGCGTGACGCCGCGTTGCAGGGCGATCGTCCCGGCGTCCAGCGCTTCGGAACCGAGGATGAGCGAGAAGAGCGTGGACTTCCCCGCGCCGTTGGGACCGACCAAGCCAATGCGGTCTTCGCGGTTCACCTGGAGCGAGACGCTGGCGAACAGCGTGCGACCGCCAAACGCCTTGCTGATTTCCGACAAGGTCAACACGTGGGTCGTGATAGTGGCGAAGGAGGTCGGTGCCCGGCAAGCGCCAAGGCGGCCAGAGAGGGGTTAAACTGTAACATTGGCACGACGCGAGCGACTGATCGGCCCGCAGGATCGTGGTGGCGGAGTTGAAGCGGCTGGGGTGGCTGGAGGACGAACTGGCGCGGCGGCACAAGGGGGATCCGAGCAAGGTGCGGATCGCGCATCGATTGCGGGCGGAGACGACGATGACCTTGAAATGGATCGTGGGGACGTTACCGATGGGGGCGTGGACGCATGTGTCGAACCTGCTGAGCACCCCGCGCGGGGTGACCCAGCGCGGAGGTGAGTGTCAATAGTCAGGACCCCTCCTCGGTTGAACACCCGCGCTCGGCCTGCCGGCACCCGTTCAACAGGCTCCGGAAGGAGCGCGGCTTCGCGGCCCGGTTGTAGATGCTTCACGGCGGGCGTGCTGCTGGGCAGCAGCCGAGAAGGCGAGTTCAGGTAGCACGCGAAGCTCATGCCTCAAAGCTCACCGTAGCCGACGAACGTCTCCGGTTTGTACGGCTGAACCCGTCCCTTCGCGATCTGGTCCACCAGAGCGCGGAGCAGGTGTTATCCTTTCGCACCAAGGTCGAGCGCAATGGGGTTTGTCATGGTCAACTGCTGTGCGGCCAGCGCCGACCGCGCCTCACTTTGGTCAGCCACCCCAGACAGCCCCTTTACTCGGGCACGGATGATCGGAGGTTAGACGCCCGCGTTCGCCTCTTCTTCATTGGGTGTCGGAGGGCCTTTCGCGTGAACGCTCAGCATGATCGCTGGCTCCATCCTATTCGGGCTTGTCTGGATTCTGATAGGAAGTCCAGCATTCAGAAACGCATCACGAATCCCGAGGACTGCTGGATTGTTCGACTCTGAATTGTATGCGGTCAGTTCCAGGCCATGCCGTAACTCGAACGCTAGGAAACCATCCAGCCGGGCAACCTGGAACCCGGCTGACTCCAGCAAACCCTTAATCTGAATGGCGTACTGTTTCGCCTCTGGGTTGTGCCCAAGGAATCCAACAGTCAAGGGCCGTTTGGGCACCTGCTCCAGGGATTCCAGGATCCTGCCGGCCTGCTCAGAGCTGAGTCTTCGTGGAGCAGACAGAAGCCTCTTAAGGTGCTCAGCGCGGTGCTCAAGCAGGACGCCCACGCTGGTGACGGCGACGCCGACCCAGAAGGAGCCACGAGGCGTTGGGCGCGATGCCGCCGATGATGGTGGCACCAACCCCGACCCATAGCACCACAAGGCGCGAACTCGTCAGCCTTTCGACGGAATTCCAGGATGTGCGCATCAGCTAACCCTAATTCCGACGGACCTCACGGATTCGTTCGAGCAGCGCCCCGCGGGTCGTCCGCGGTCGTCGTCCACGCAACGCAGCCGCGGTGGTTCTGCAATCGCCCGCTTTATTTGCCACCGCACCCGACAGGCCGCCGTGCCGTCGGGCATCGAGGAGAGGCGGGTCAATCCTTCTTGACCGGTTCATCGCCAGCAGGGATCGATTCGTAGATCGCCTTCGACAACACCGCGAAAGCGGCGCTGCCAAATTCCTTGTCATCCATGTAGCGGGTCACGATCTTGTCGTTGTCAGCCATACGCTGGACCATCAGGTCCTCGATGAGCTGGCGCAACCCGAGTTGGAACTTGTCGAACGGATTCGCGCGGCGCAGCATGATGACCTGATCGTTGCTGGTCGCCTTCTCCCGAATCTGCTCGAAAAAGTAACGGTCCTCGTCGGTGAAGTTCGTCCCGAATCGCTCGTTGAGAATTGTGATGATCTCCGAAAGAGGCGCTTTCTCCTCCCTGGCCCTGCCCGTGCCAACGTCGGTCGGGCTCTTCACGCCCTCGGGTTCACCCTCCTTAAGGGCGATCTCGCCAGAGGAAATCCGCTGCAAGCGGTAGTATTGTAGCCCTACTTCGTCGCTGATCTTCACCTTCTCGATGTCGCGGTCGAGCGGGAGATGCGGGAGCAGGAAACGCCCGAAGCTGTAAAGCATTTCCAGTCCCGGGTCGCCATAGGGCATGATCTGACTCAGGAAGGAATAGATGTGGACGTAACCGTTCAACTTCTCGCGGAACTCGCTGCGCTTTGTCTCATCGTCCATCGCCTTGAAACGGTCCACCGCTGGCTGAAGGTGGAGCTGCATCCCGGCGTGGTCCTGTGCCGTTTGACGGGCCACCGGCTTGTAGAGAATGCGGGCGAACGCCTCAACCTCGCTCCAGAAATAGACCTGCGCCGCGTCCAGCTCGTGTTTCAAGTTTTCCAACTTCTGCGGGTCGGAGCCTTCCTGCAAGCTGGTCGCATCGTAGTAAGGCTTGAACGCCTGGTAGATGTCCTCAGCTTTGTTGACAAAATCCAAGACGAACGGGGCGTCCTTGCCGGGAATCTTGCGGTTGAGTCGTGAGAGGGTTTGCACCGCCTGCACGCCGTCGAGCCGCTTGTCCACATACATGGCGCAAAGCAACGGCTGATCGAACCCGGTCTGATACTTGTTTGCGACCAGCAGGATCTGATAGTCGGATGACGCGAACCGTTCCGGCAGTTGCCTCTCGCTGATGGGCTTTCCGCCCACGCAATCCATGTTCATCCCCGGCTCGGTGTATTCGAGTCCGGTCTCAGGGTCTTTCACCGTGCCACTAAAGGCGACGAGCGCTCGGATGTCCGTGTATTTGTTCTCGGCGATGTAGCGCTCGAACGCCTGCATGTAGCGCACGGCGTGAAGCCGCGATGAGGTCACGACCATCGCCTTCGCCCGTCCGCCCAGGTGGCCCATGACCTTCTGCCGGAAATGCTCCACCATCACCTCGGTCTTCTGTTCGATGTTGTAGGGATGCAGGCTCATGAACTTGGCCAGCGCCCGCGCCGCTTTCTTCTTGGGCAGATTCGGGTCGTCCTCGATGGCTTTCACCAGCCGGTAGTAGGTGGCGTAGGTGGTGTAATTCTTGACCACGTCAAGAATGAACCCCTCCTCAATCGCCTGCCGCATCGAATACAGGTGAAACGCTTCTGGCAACCCCCTCGCTCCCGGTCGCCCAAACAGCTCCAGCGTCTTGCCCTTTGGGGTGGCCGTGAAGGCGAAGAAACTCAGGTTGGGTTGCTTGCCACGCGATGCAATCACCTGATTCAGTCGATCTTCCCAATCTGGCTCATCCTCGTCGTTTTCCGCCGTTGCCGCCGTGCCCAGAATGGCTTTCAGTTCCACCGCGGTATCACCCGACTGACTGGAATGCGCCTCGTCCACGATGATCGCATACCGGCGCTTGGCGATTTCCGCCTCCCACACCCTGGCCTGGTGCTTCTCCTCCTCGGTGGCTTGTTCCTGACTCTCCGCGCCGGCGGCATGGAGCAACCCACGCAGCACGAAGGGGAACTTCTGCAGCGTCGTGACGACGATCTTCGTGCCGTCGATCAGTGCCGCCGCGAGTTGCTTCGAATCCTGGTCAATCGCCTTCACCACGCCCTGCGCGTGCTCGATCTGGTAGATCGCATCCTGCAATTGGCGGTCGAGCACCTGCCGGTCCGTGATGACCACCACGCAATCGAAGACCTTCGCGTCCTGCGCGTCGTGCAAACTCGCCAGCCGATGTGACAGCCACGAAATGCTGTTCGTCTTTCCGCTGCCGGCCGAGTGCTGGATCAGGTAGTTGTGGCCCGTCCCGTCGTTGCGCGACGTTGCTACGAGCCTCCGCACGGCGTCGAGTTGGTGATAGCGTGGGAAAACCATCGTCTCCCGCGTCACCCAGCGATGTCCGCCGCGACCGTCGTCCACCTTCTCGTCCTTCTTTTCGAGGAACATGAAGTGGCCGAGAATATCGAGGAAACTCTCGAATTGGAGAATCTCCTCCCAGAAGTAGCCCGTGCGGTAGCCGGACTCGTGCTGCGGATTGCCCACGCCACAGATGATCTGTCCCGGATGACTGCCGCGGTTGAACGGCAGGAATAGGGTCTTTTCGCCGGCCAGCCGCGTGGTCATGTGCACCTCGTCCGAGTCGGCGGCGAAATGGATCAAGGCACGTTTCTTGAACTCGAACAATGGCGCGCGTGGGTCGCGGTCCTCCGTGTATTGCCGGACCGCGTGCCGCCAATTCTGACCCGTGCCCGGATTCTTCAGCTCGACGGTCGCCACGGGCAGCCCGTTCACGGCCAGCATCATGTCAAGCGTGCGGTTGTCGCTGGGATGACACGGCACTTGCCGCGTCACCGTCAACCGGTTCTTGCCGAACAACTCCAGCACCTCAGCATTTGCGCCGTGTGCGGGCTTGAAGTAGGCGAGGCGGAAGGTCTTCCCGTAAAACTTGAATCCATGCCGCAGGACATCAAGCGACCCTTTGGCGTCCAGTTCCTTGACCAGTGTGGTGAGCAGCAGCGCTTCCAGACCCGCCGCGTGTAAGCCTTTCATCTCCGACCAGAGCTTCGGTTGCGTGTCCTGAATGAAGGCGAACACTCGTGCCGGGAACAACGCCCGATCCTTGTCCCACTCCGCGTTGCTGCCGGACTTCCATGCGCCGCGCGTCAGCAGGATTTCCTCAACGTAGGTCTCAAAGGCGCGTTCGTTGGTTTGGGTCATGGTTGAGGTCCAAGGATGAACCGCGCTCTCTCATGGCGCAGCATTTCAAACGGGCTCATGCACTTGACGCCAACGCCAATGCACGCGTTGGGAATCTTGATCTTCTTGGTCGAAGCGGCGGCGACCTCATGGGTCACGACTACATGACCGTGGGCCAGCGCGTGAGCCACAAGGTAGAAATCAGCCACCTGCAGGAATGTGCTCACCGCTGCCGGTTCATAGTTTTGCCCCGTGGCCCAACTGCTCACCGTGGCCAGGGCCGGCAGGATTGCAGCGTCGGGCTTCAGAAAAAAACCGGGGCCACGTCCTTCAGCCCACGCGGCAAGTTCATCAGCACCTGCCTCGATTTCATCGCCAACCTTCTCCGTGCTAAAGACCAGACCGTTTGCGTTTGAGGTGATCAACCAGTCCCAGAAGGCAGGACAGAAATCCAAACCGTAGTGCAGGTTCTTGGCCTGGATAAAGACGTCGGAATCCAACAGGTAACTCATGCAACCCCCACCCCCAGGCTGCGCCCCAATTCCTTGAACGTCGAATGCTTCGCGAAGCCGAGCATCCGGAAGGCATCGTTGTAGCGGGTTTGTCCCTCCAGCGTGCTTGTGACCAGCGCCGCCGCGAAGCGTTTGCTCACCCGCGCGGCCTGAGTCAGATAGAAGTTGCCTCCGCTCCCGCGCGGAATCGCTCGCAACCTCGCCACTTCCGCATGATACGCCTCCCAGAACTCCTGGCGCGTCAAACCGCCAGCGTCGTGAATGCGGCGCAAGATGACCAGCGTGCTCACCTTGAAGCGCCGGGCCAGCCGGCTTGCTTCATCAGCCAGCTCGGCGTTGGGATGGTATTCCTGCCGCATCAATTCGAGCGGCACGAGCAATTCGGCGGCAACCTCGTTGCACCAACGTTCCACCTGCTGATCCGGGATGGCGGTCGGTTGAGAGTCCGACACCGCCGATTGCCCCAACCAGATGTGCGCTAGTTCATGCGCCAGCGTGAACATCTGCGCCGCCTTGGTATCCGCACCGTTGATGAACACCAGCGGCGCAAGATCATCCGCCATGGCAAACCCGCGAAACTCTTGGGGATCTAAATGCCGGTAGTTGTTGCTATGCACCACCCCGTTGCACATCACGAGGATGCCCAGGCCGTCCGCCTGTTCGATGAAGTGGCGCAGGGCATCCGTCCAGGTCGGCATCCGGCGACGCTCGTTCACGTCAAAACCAAGCTCCGTTCGGATACGCGCCGCCGTGAGGACAATCTCATCCTGCACGCGCGCCGAACCCACAAACGCCAGCGGCTGCTCGCCCATCGAACGCGCGTAGTTCCGAAACCACTCCTGCCGTTGCTGGCAGACATAAATCGTGTCCAGCAGGTCGGGCGATGGATGTCCGATACACTCGTTGTCCATCGCCCGGAAGTCAGGAATCGGGACTTTCTCTACCGGCGGCTCTTGGAGAAAAAGATAACCGACCGGCGTGTAGGTCGCTCTTGCAAACGCCTCCACTTGTTTCAGCGTCGGCTGAGCTGCTTTGCTTTCCCACTCAGCCAGGTGGGGAAACTTGTGCTCCAAATCAGCGCGATCAAACCCCGCGCGCTCGCACGCCCAGCGCAGCAACTCCGGTTTGATGGCGACTCGATTCATGGCTATACGCTAGCGGCTCATCGACCGAACATCAATCTTCCCGGTGAAGGCCGCTGTGATGAGGGTGGTGCAGTATTCCTGCAACCGCTCCACTGCCGCGTTGCTGCCGGACTTCCAGCCGCCGCGCGTCAGCAGGATTTCCTCAACGTAGGTCTCGAAGGCACGTTCGGTGGTTTGGCCGGGCATCGTGTTGCTCCTTTCTACAGCGTTCCGCCGATTTCAAACACCCGGTATTTGAGCCACTTCGCGATTCCATCGAGGTCGGGGAATAATTGCTTGTCGAAAACACCATACTGGTCCAGCCGACGCCGGATGTCGTCGTGCGCCTCGTGGTTGACAACTATTTCCAGATAGTCCTTTTCCTCCAATGGCAGCATCGGCTGGTGGCACGCAAGCAAGACCCCGTCCTGAGCACGAATGCGGGGTGAAACGTGCGGAGGGTCATAGATCACGTTCGCCGTGATCTCGAAAGGCGAAGGCGGAAAGAGCCCGTCGCTTGGTTTTGGTTCCTCTTTCTCCGGTAGTGACATGGGGGAGCCTACCTGCCCCGTTTCCCCCCATTCGTCGATCTCCTCAGGGGTCTCGAACACTTCAATGGCGTCCGGACCGATCCTCCACCCCGCGACGGTAGTCGCAGTGTCGGGCACAGGCGTGATTTCTGGTTTAGCTTCTCGGTTGAGATCGGAGAACCGGACCGGCTCGCTCGTGAGGACATAGACTGCACTGTTGAGGGGTATGTCATTGTCGTCCGTCTTCGTCTCGCGTGCGGCGAAGTAAAGTGCAACGAGCGGGTTGGTCGTCCAATCCATGAATCGGGTGGGCAGGCCGTGATGTTGGGCGATGGCGAGCGACTCCCAGTCGTTGCGTGGCAGGTGATGGACGTAGGTCAACAGGTGGTTGCTGAACACCCCTAACACCTCGCGTTCAACCCGCTCACGTTTGGAGAAATTGAGTTTCTCCAAATGGGGATAGCGGCCGATAGAAGGCTTCAGCGGGTAGCCGGCGCTGGCGAGTTTGCTCTGACCACGAAAGTAGATGCGGCCCTTCGGAAGTTCGTTGCGAACCGTGTCCAAATATTCCTGGAAATTGTCAATCTCGAAGGGCGTGCTCATTGGGCGGCGGCGGCGATTTGGTTTGGCTCAAGGTCGAAGCCTCTCTCCTTCAACCGCTGGCACAGTTTCGGAATGATCTCCTTCACGTGGTCGTTGTAGGCGAGGTGGATGATCCCTTGGAGGTCGGACGGCATTTCCAGATGCCCTTTGAGGATAATCGCCATCCGCAACCGCGTAAGCGAGGCCAGCAACATTCCCGCTTCAAGGATGACGTTCTGTCGGGCGCGAGGCTCGACTTTCTTATCACCGTCCTTCTTCGAGTAACCGAAATCGTCCGGTGTCATCAGAACGATGCCAAAGTCGGACGTGTAATCGCGCCCAATCTGGCCTTCGAGCGCTTCGATGATGGTCTTTCCCCCTCCGCTGCTGTTCATCAGGATGAAGGGCTTGAGGCCGAGACGGTGCAATGCGAGTTCGAGTTGATCCCGGGCATCGGAATCGTGGCCGTGGACGATGAAGATGTGTCTGGGCTTCTGCGCAGCGGGTTGCGCTGGCGTAACCGCTCCAGTGGTTCGACCTGAGGCCGGGGCAGCCAAGGCCGCCTCCAGCCTCGCCTTGGCCTCGGCCG
>Ga0315274_10002611_pt1 | contig 27053 bp, 18 predicted proteins | sample YL17G02_20_MG_FD_203700 | JGI IMG/M metagenome (GOLD analysis project Ga0315274, IMG submission 203700) | Sediment microbial communities from Yellowstone Lake, YNP, Wyoming, USA - YL17G02_20 | ecosystem: Environmental > Aquatic > Freshwater > Lake > Sediment | place: USA: Wyoming | collected...
GCTCGGATTGGCCGGGTTCATCGAACTCAGGAGCTGGACCCATTGTCCGCCCAGGACGTCCCGCTGGAGGACGTTCGCGTCCAGGCCGACGGCCTTCAGGTAGCCCTGAGAAAACTTCAGCTCCTCGGCCTGGGCGGCCTGGAGCTCGCCGCTCATCGGGGTCGTCCAGACCAGGGTCGTCATCTTGTCCGTGCCTTTGGCCTCGGTCTTGACGTTCTCCCACTCGGCCTCCCAGTTGACGGCGTACTTCTTGCAGGGGAACCGGTTGAAAGTCTGGGTCTCGCCGGTGTCCTCGACCTTGAACTCGCTTCTGATGATCTTGATATCGCTCTCGTTGACGGGCTTGGCCTCGGCCTGCTGGCCGGACGGCTCCTCCAGCTTGATTTTCTCGATCGGGCGCGTCGTATATTCCTTCTTCTTGGGATCGAGGCTGGTCACGGTCATCGCCGGAAGATCGATGATCTCGCCGCCGGACCCCGAACGGAGCATGGCCGAGCCAAGGGTCTTGCCCAGAATGCCCTTGCCCTTGAAATCGGTTTTGGATTCGGACGCCTTCTTCTCGGCTGAAACCTGCTCGCTCCGCTCCATGCTCAGCGTCCCGAAACCCTTGAAGGTCACCTGGGACTTCGACTTCTTGACGACGCCGGCCAGCATCGGAGCCGCCAGAACGAGAAGGACGGCGGCCAGGGCCGCGGTTTTCTTGAGTTGTTTCATCGTGTCTGTCTCCTTTCTTTAATTACACTAACAATATAGGAATAATAGCTTCGGGCGACTGGATTGTCAACCCCTCGACACTCATGGAAGCCCTGAGTGCAGGCGTTTCGCAGTACTCATGACCCGTTTCTGGGTCATGAGTGCAGGCGTTTCGCAGTACTCATAAGCCGTTTACGGCTTATGTGTGCTGCAAGGCTGCTCCCCGGCATGCCTGTCTCCGTCATGTTTCGGCATAGAGGGCGTCGATCAGGGGCTTGTATTTCTCCTCGACGATGGAACGCCGGATCTTGAGGGTCGGCGTGACCTCGCCGGCCTCGATCTCGAAGTCGCGCTCCAGGACGGCGATCCGCTTGACCCGCTCGTAGGACGCCAGCCCCGGCGTCGCCCTCTGGACCTCGGCCAGCAGGAAGGCGACGACCTCATCCCTCCGGCAGAGCTCGCTCCGGTCCCGGAACGGGACGGCATTGACTTTGGCGTAAGCCTCGAGCTTCTCGAAGTCGGGGACGATCAGGGCCGAGATGAACTTCCGGCCCGCCCCGACCACGACGGCGCTCTGGATGTAGGGATTCGCCTGGAGAAGAATCTCGATCGGCTGGGGCGCGACGTTCTTGCCGCCCGAGGTCACGATCAGGTCCTTCTTGCGGTCGGTGATGACCAGATACCCGTCGCCGTCGAGATAGCCGATATCGCCGGTGCTCAGCCAGCCGTCCCGGAGGACCGCCCTCGTCTCGGACTCGTTCTTATAGTATCCGATCATGATGTTCGGGCCCCGGGCCAAGATCTCGTTGTCGGGTTCGATTCGGATCTCGACCCCCGGGATGGGCTTGCCGACCGTCCCGAATCGATAGGCGGTCAGGGTGTTGGCCGACAGGACGGGCGAGGTCTCGGTCAACCCGTAGCCGGGCAGGATGATGAGGCCCATCGGGTAGAAGAACTCGGCGATGTCCTCCGACAGCGGCGCCCCGCCGCAGATGAAGAACCGGATTCGCCCGCCCGTCTTGGAGACGATCTTGGAATAGACCAGCCGGCGGACCAGGGCCCGGGCGAGGGCCAAGCGCTTAGGGATGAGCCGTCCGCCGACGGTTCTATCCGCCCAGGACTTGCCGATCTTAACGGCCCAGAAAAAGATCCGGCGCTTAAGGGCCGAACTGGACAGGACCTGGTCCATGACCTTGGCGTAAATTTTCTCGAAGAAGCGCGGGACGCCGATCATGATCGTCGGCCGGACCTCAAACATGTTCTCGGCCACGGTCTCGACCTTTTCGGCGTAGGCGATCGAGGCACCCTTGGCCAGCAGGAAGAAGGTCCCCGTCCTTTCCAGAACGTGAGACAGGGGCAGGAATGAGAGGGCCGTGTCGGTGTCTCTGAAGGAGACGACGCCGTCCAGGGATTCGATGTTGCTGACGAAATTGGCGTGGCTGAGCATGACGCCGCGGGGCGTCCCGGTCGTCCCCGAGGTGTATATGATCGAGGCCAGGTCGCCGGGCCGGATCGCTTCGGCGCCGCGCTCGAAGAGACCGCCCCCGGAAGCTCCCGCCCGCCGCCCCTTGGCCATGATCTCGGACAGACTCCAGACGCCCCGGGGCGCTTCCTCCTCGATCAGGATGGCCTGTTCAAGGAGGGGGAGACCCCCGCGGACGGCCTCGACCTTGAGCCAGAGGTCCCGGTTCGAACAGACGACGATCTTGGCCTCCGAGTCGGCGATGATGTGGCGGATCTGGTCGGGCATCAGGGAGGTATAGATGGGGACTGTGACCCCTCCTGCGCACAGGACGGCGAAATCCGTGATGACCCATTCCGGCCGATTCTCGGAGAGGATGACGACTTTTTCGCCCGGACGAAGCCCCATCTCCCGGAGGCCGAACGACAGGTCCCGGACCCGTGTTTCAAATTCCGCGGTCGAGATGGGCCGGTAGCGGCCGTCCCGCTTGTCCATCAGCAGGTCCGGCTTCGGATATATGCGGCAGGTCCGCAGGAAGATCCGGCTCAGGGTCGTAACGGCATCGGCCATATTTCTCTCAGCCTTCGGCCAGAATAGCCCTGATTTTCGCCGCGTAGTCCTCGCTCTCCTTGTCTCCGGTCTTGATGACGATCCGGTCGGCCGATCCGGCGCCGAGGCCGAGCTCGGCGGCGCGGGCAATTTGCTCCTGGGCGAAGATCTTCGTCCCCATGATCGCGCTGTTGCCGCCCAGCTCCTTGAGGATCGCGACGCCGACCGCGTCGATCGCGACCCGGTCCGTCCCGGCCAGGACGACGTTCGCCGTCTTGAGGGTCCCGGTCATCGGGCCGCCGTCCGTGAAGGCCTCGATTCCATCCATGACGACCAGGGCGGGCTTATAGGCAAGATTGATCTCCGCGATCATCCGCCGCTGGTGGGGCGAGCCGTGGAGATCCTTCATGAAGGGATGGCCCTTGCGGGGGACGATACCGACCGAGTTCTTGAGGGACAGGCTGAAAACGCCGCCGTATTGATGGGTCTTGAGACAGCAGGTCGAGACGACGGCTTCGGCCTCGACAACGGGCCTGGCGACCAGGAAGCCGTCGGCCCAGTGCGACCCCGGGGGCATGACCTTGACATAGCCGTTAGGGCCGAGCTCATCGAAGTTGAGGACGGCGGCGCCGAACTCGGCGGCCAGCTCGCGGATCCCTTTCTTGGCCAGGACTTGCTCGGTCTCTTCGGGACCGCTCCTGTCGCCGATGGTGAGAGAGGCCGCTCCCATCGCCTTGAGCTCGGCCAGGAGCTCGCGGAGCGTATCGGCATGGGTTGATCCCGGGGTCGGGTCGGACGTGTTGAAATTCGGCTTGACCAGGACGCGTTTGTCCCGGACCGGGTTGATTCCCAGTATCTCGAGAGATTTCCGGACGCCCTCGGCGCGGCTGCCGGTTCTGACCAGGACGATCGTGGAGGGATCCCCGACCGCCTCGGTCCCCGGACCGGTCTCCTCCCCATGCGGCGTCCCTGGCCGGGATTTTTTGAGAGTCGAGAGCAGGCCGACGAAGCCTCCGCCGGCCGCCAGGAAATCGCGTCTGGATAAATGGCGATTGATGGGCATGGCGAAAGTCCTCCTCTGTTCCAGGATAATCGAGGGCCGAGGGCCTGTCAACGCGCACGCCTCCCCGCATCGTTCCCGGGCGGAGGCTTTTTATTGAGGACGCCGGAGCGTGGACAGGAAGGATCGGACCGCGGCCCGGGAGCCGCCGCGGACGATCCACAGCAGATCGCCCCGCGGCGTCGCGTAGATCGTTTTCCCCTTGGCATCGGAGGCTGCCGCCATGTCCTCCCCCGCGTCCTGAAATTCGTAGAACCTGGCCGGATCGGACAGGGCCGTCCGCAGCCTCTCGAACGCGGTTCGGCAGGCCCCTTGGCCCGGATAGCGGAGTACGATGAGGCTCATTCCGGTGTCATAGTCGGCCGCGACCCCTTCTTCGAATCCCGGGACATCCCGGCTGAGCGCGGGGAGGACGGAGTTCAAGCCGAGCGGCCCGCGGAAGTATCTCAAGCTCGGCTTGATGACAAACTCGGCCGAAAGCGTCTTCAGGAAACGCGGCTTGTCTCCCGAGCCCCCGGTTCGAGCTTCGGCGGCCCGGGCCAGGGCTTCAAGCCCGATGAGAGTCTCGCTGTCGGAGTCGAAGCCGGTCAAGGTGATGAGAAATCGCCCTTTCCAGATGTTGAGATAATAGTCCCCCATCTGGCCGCGGCCTTCGCCGCCGACCTCGCGGCCTTTGGAGCCCTTCTTGAACGCGTACATCCCGAAAGCCGCGCCCGAATTCGCCATTTCGAATATCTCGATCGAGATGGTCTTGCCGGCCGGGCCCTGGTAGTCCTGGACGAGGACCGTCCGGAACCCGTATTCGAGGTAGATGTCCGCGCCGCCGTCGATATAGGTGAACAGATCCTGGCCGGCGAAGACCTGGGAGTCTCCCTTCATCCGCCAGCCGGCGACCTCTCCCTCGGCCGGAAGAATCTTCAAAAGGCCCGCAACCCCGCCGCCCGTCCGGCAGGACGAAACAAAGCAGACGACCATGACGAGCCCGAGCAGGACGGACCCCAGGCGCCCGCGGAATTCCGGGAATTCGGGGGACACATCACTTAATTCCGGACCTGGCTTAACCCTGATACTTCTCATCTTGGAATTAAGTGATGTGTCCCCCGAATTATTTCTAGAGAGCGGCCTCGACGATCTTGACCTTGGCCAGGTCCATCGTCCCCAACCCCTGTTCGGCCCCCCTTTTAATCATGACGATGTCTTCGCCCCGCAAGCCCCAGAGGGTACAGCAATAGGCGTCGATCGCGACGCGATCGGTGCCGGCCACGACCTTCCGGGGCTTGAGGAGCTCGCCCGGGCCGAACGGACCGTTGCTGACGATGAACTCGGCGGCGTCGACGATGTTAAGGGCCGGTTTGACGACGGTGTTGAGGTCGACGATACTCTGGTCGAGGTGCTCGAGATCGGCCGGGTCGGTCTTCCAGTTCGGGCGATGGAAGGTCCGATTCGAGACCGGGGAATTGAGTCCCATCAGGTTCTTCATCGTCCCGGTGAATCGGTTCCCGGCATGGTCCTTGGTGATCGGCATATTGATGAGGACGTCGTGGGCAAAGAACTCCTTGAGAATCCTCGCCTCCTTGAGGGCCTTGCCGCCGGGAACGGGAACGGCCTCGAAATTGGCCTCGTCCTTGGCGATGAGCTTGAGCCCGGCGCCTTCCTCCTGGAGGACGCGGGCCAAGCCCGTGTCGTCCCAGGCCTTCTGGGGCTGGACGCTCAGGCAGTTGACTTCGGCCGCGCCGGCCTCTTTGCACATCCGGACGACCGCCCGCAGGATCTCGGGCTTGGTGAAGGTCCCGGGATGGCTGCTCTGGACGTTGGGAAGAAGGGCGACTTTGGACCCTTTCGGCACGAAAAGCTTCATTCCTCCCAGGAGGTCGACGGCCTTAACGGCACAGGCGCCAAAATCGTCACCGGTCACGACGGCGATCATGTCGGCCGCCCCGGCCGCAGGATCTTCCGGACCGCCCGCCAGGCGGAAAGGCGTCGCGCAACCGGCGGCGAAGGCAAGCCCGATCTTGGCCGAATCCTTGAAAAATTCCCGTCTCTTGATCGTCCGGCTCATCTCGTCACCTCCGTCATAAAGTACGGTGATTTTATCACAGATCGAGATTAAGTATGAAACTTACGAGCCGTCCCGCACTGAGCTCCGAGGACGGTTTGTATCATTAGGCCCGGAATGAAAAAATCAATATAATGAGGGCGGAGGGTCTCATGGCCATCATCCGAAACCGCCTCCTTGCAATCCTCATCCTTTCGACGGCTATCCTTCCGTCCGGATCGGCCGTCCCTATCCCGGCCCCGACCTCCCCGGAGCCCGTGCCGCGCGCCCGTTACTTGGCCTACGCTAAGGCCTCGGCCGATTGGGCTTACGCCCACAGGGACGACATCATCGCGAAATGGAAGACAAGCTTCGACCCCGACAATGTGTTCGGCTACCGGCCGCCGGGCGAGCTTCTCGAGACGGCCGTCATCTACGGACATCTCTTCCAGACTGAACGGAAACCCGAGTATGGCCGCCGCGCCGCCCAAATTCTTCTCGGCTACGGCGATTTCCGGTCGATCTACCCCGAGTCGTCGCTCAAGCGGCGGCCCGATTACGCCGAGGGCATCCCCGCCCTTCCCGATTTCTTCACGGTCATGCGCTTCATCCGGGCCTACGACGCCGTGCGCTCCTCGACCCTGCTCGGCGCGGCCGAGCGGAAACGTATCGAGGACCTGGTCGGACACAGCATGGCCTACTTGCTCCGAACCCAGGAATGGGGGCCGATGAACAGGTCCGCGCTCCGGGCCGAGTCGCTGGCCTGGGCGGTCCGGGCCCTCCCCGGCCACCCCGACGCCCCGAAATGGGAGATGCAGCGCCGGGCCCTGGGCAACGACAACTGGGGGAACTGGCAGATCGAGGACGCGACCGTTTACCACGGCGTTTGGCTCTATTCCCTGCTCGGCTACGCCGACGCCCTCAACCGGGTCCCCGAGCTCCTCCGGACTCCCGTCATGTACTATTACGCCCGCTATTATCTCCGCTTGATGGATCCGGCCGGGATGGTCCCCGACTTCGGCGACGCCCACCGCTATTCGAACTGGACCCATTTCCTGGCCTTCTTCGAAGCTGCGGCCGGCCACTATCGGGACCCCGAGCTCAAGTGGGCAGCCGCCACGATCGCCCGCCGCTTCGTCGATTTATCCAAGCCGGATAACGTCGGCCTCGGCCTTATCCTCCTCGATTGCGCCCGCTGGGGGGCGGACGGGATCCCGGCCCGGCCGCCGGCCGCGCTGTCCGGGGAAGTCCTGGAGGACGTCGTCGGGAAAAAGATCGTCTTCCGCAACGGCTGGAAGGCGGACTCGACCTACCTCCTCCTCAATTACCGCGACGAGGGCGACGGCGGGCTGGCCTACCGCGATTACCTCCGGGACACGATCCCGGTCGAGGAGGAAAAGATGACCCACGGCCACGCCGACGAGAACGGCCTGGCCCTTCTCATGAGCGGCGGCTCGGTCCTCCTCAACGACGCCGGCTACCGGGACTATATGCCGTCGGGTCCCTACGGGGCCTACCGCCAGGATTACTTTCACAACCGCCTCTGCGTCCGGCCCGAAAAAATCTGGATGGGCCAGGCCCGGGGCGAATCCCGCTACAGCATCCGGGACGCCGTCCCGGGCCAGGCCATCCTCGACTTCCTCCACAACGCGGGCTCTTATCGCCGGGTGCGGACACAGAAGATAGACTTCCTGGCCTTCCCCGACTTCGACTACAGCCGGACGCGCCTTCTGGACGAAGGCTGGGGCTACGAGTGGGACCGGATCGTCGTCTATGTCCATGATCCGGAGGCGTTCGTCGTTTTCGACGTCTTCAAGGCCCGGCGCGAGGAATTCTTCACGCTGGCCGGGCTCTGGCACACGCGGAAGATCCTCGAACAGGGCCCCCATTGGTATGATACGGCCTATGACCGGATCCAGGCCGAGGAGTTGCCCGCGGCCAAGCGCCTGCTCGTCCACTTCCCGCTCGTTCATTTCCGGATGGAAGGGGTCGAGCCCGAAAAACGCCATTACCAGGACGAATTCCTCATCCATCAGACGGCCGCCCAACACTTCGAGCTCGGCGAGACGATCGGGCTCGTGACCGTCCTCATACCTCACGGGGCGGATGTCCCGGCCAAGGACCTGGCCTCCCGGATCGGACTCGTTCCGATCGAACCGGCCGGGGCCGCCTTGGCCGTCTCGATCAGGACCCCGGCCAAGGAGATCCTGATCGGCGTCAAATTCGACCTGCGGCGGGACATGGCTCGGGATTGGCGCCGTCCCCGCTATCTCTACGAAGCGGGGCGGTTCAAAACCGGCGATTACGAGACGGACGGCGATTTTGTTTTTGGGGCGATCGGCGCCGGCAAGCTCGCCTATACGATCGTCAACCTGACCAAAGCCCTTTATAAAGGACAAGTCCTGATCGAAGCCAAGCCTTCGCTGTTCGGACTCGCCTTCGATTCCGCCCCGGACCAGGCGGGAATCGGGAAGCTTCGCTATTGGAGAGATGAGGTCGACCTGAAGGAACGCAAGCCTTAGGTCGAGGCGGGCAACGCTTGATGCTTCTGCTGGGCCCGCTCCCGGAGCTCGCGGGCCTGGATGATTTTCTTGGCGATCTTATCGAGGGCCATTCGGGCTTTGATGTGGGGGAGTTTCCGTTTGCCCTTGCTCTGGCTCTCGAAATTGGCCCGGATGAAGAGGGCGATCTCGTCGGGCTTGAACATGCGGGAGATGAACTCGTCCCGTTCGAGCTCGGATTGAAGGTTCGCCATATCGACGCTCTTGGCAACGACGCTCATGGCCTCCAGCATCGCTTTCTTGGAATCGGCGACTTGGGACGAGATGTATCCGGGGAGAGGTCCGAGAAGCTTCTTGGCCTCGGCCATGGCCTCCCCGTAGAGGGTTTCGGCGTCGCGCAGGAAATTCCGGGCCAAATAATAATCCGGCGACTGGGGCGGGTGGTCCTCGCTCAAGAAGGTCCGGAAGGTCTGGATCGACTTGACGACGAGCTCGAACGAGCGGGAAGCCTTCTGGAAGATCGCTTTTTCTTTCTTGGGGTCGATCGGCATCCTCTCTCTCCTCTCCCTTCTCTGCGGGCATTTTATCATCTTTCCTGCGGCCGACTCAAGAGAATTCCGGGAGAATTCCGGGGACACATCACTTAATTCCCGATTCAACCTGAATTAAGTGATGTGTCCCCGGAATTCAATGAATTAAGTGATGTGTCCCCGGAATTCAGAAACTATTATAATGTTGTTATGACGCCGAAACAGCGCATGGCCGAGGCCATGGCCGTCCGGGTTCCGGACCGGGTCCCGGTCATGTGCCAGATGAGCATCGGGCACATGCTCCTTCAAACCGGGTTTCCCCCCAGCGAGTTCTGGTTCTCGGCCGAGATCTTCGCCGAAGGCCTCCTCCGCCTCCGCGAGCTCTACGGCTTCGACGGAATTCTCATCTCCCTCCACGGCCATCCGCCCGGCTGGTCCCGGAACGTCCTGTCCATCGAGCGCGACGATAAGGGCGAGCGCGTCCGCTGGAAAAACGGCGACCGGACCGTCTTTCCGGCCGACGACCTTCCCCTCCACTTCCCGGCCGGGGACAGGCTCAGGCCCGATATCGCCTCCTTCGATCCGGCTTCGCTCCCGAAAGAGATCGGGTTCATTCCCGTCTCCCAGGGCCTCGAATTCCGGCTCGACCCCGACCATCTTTTCGACGTCATCGACATCGTCCGGGCCAGGGCCGGCGACGTCTTCTCCATCCACGGCGAAGTCACATCGCCGTTCGATTACTTCCTGAATCTGGCCGGCTTCCGGGAAGGGTTCCTGGCCCTCGTCGACGAGCCGGCCCGGTCCAAGGACATCCTGGCCCGCTTCAGCGACGGCCTTGTCCGGCTGGCGCAAGGGCTGGCCGGACGCGGCCTGGACGCGCTCAAGATCTCCTCTCCCTTCGCGGGCGCGGGGTTCATCTCGCCCGCCTGCTACCGGGAGTTCGTCCTTCCCTTCGAGGCCCGGATCGCGGCGGCCGCGCGGGATCGGGGGGTTTTCGTCTACACCCACACCTGCGGCGCCGTCCACGACCGCCTCGAGCTGATGGCGGAAGCAGGCGTCTCGGGTATCGAATGCCTCGATCCGCCGCCGCTGGGCACGGTCGATCTCGCCGACGCCAAGCGCCGGATCGGGGACCGGCTCTTCATCAAGGGGAATTTAGATCCGGTCCATGTCCTCCTCCGCGGAACGGAGGCGGATGTCGAGCGCGACGCCCGCCGCTGTCTCGAGATCGGCAAACCCGGGGGTGGCTACATCCTCAGCACGGCTTGCTCGGCGGCCCCTCACACGCCGCGCCGCAACCTCCGGGTCCTCGCCCGGGCGGCCGAGGAGTGGGGCCGCTAGACCGGTCGATCACTTGTGAATCGAGAGCTGAAGCCGGTAGTGCCCCTCCCCGGACTTCCGGATGATCCGCATGATCGTCAATCCTTGAGGGCTTCCCGGATGAGGGACATGAACGGTTCGGCCTGGACCGGCCTTTGCGAGACGCCCCGGATCCCCCAACGGGCACCCATGTTGACAAGCTGCTCGGACACCGTGTCTGTCAGGAAAAGGACGGGAACGGACATGTGCCGGACGTTCTTCCTCAACCTCTCCATGATGCCGGCCAGCTTCTCGTCCGCATAAACGACACAGAGGTCGAGGGATTTAGCCAGGGCCTCCTCGAAAGCGTCCCTTCCCCGAGAGTCCTTAACATCAAACCCGGCCTGCTCCAGGACGCCCCTTACGACCAGGCCGTCTTCCTCCGGGACGTTGACGAGAAGGGCTTGGCGGAACTGGCCGGCGGCCGACGCGGCCTTCGTTTCCGGCTGCATCTTGCTCAACGGCACCTTGGACAGAACCTCGTCCACGGTCGTAATCCCCTGGACGACTTTGGACCAGGCATCTTCGAAGAGGGTCACCATGCCGCTTTTTATGGCCGTCTCCCGGATCGTGCCCTCGGGGGCTCCTTTGGCGATGAGCCGCTTGAGGCTTACGTCCAGGATCAGAAGCTCGTAGGCCCCGACGCGGCCCATGTATCCGGTAAACTGACAGTCCTTGCAGCCCGTCCCCTTAAAGGCTTTCTTGATGGGAGGGAGCTCCAAATCGGCCACTTCTTCGGGGGGGCCGATCTCGACCTTGCATTTCGGGCAGATCCGGCGGACGAGCCGCTGGGCGATGATACCCGTAACGGCCGAAGCGACCAGGTAGGGTTCGAGTCCGATGTCGATGAGCCTGGTGATCGTCGCAACCGTGTCGTTGGTGTGGAGAGTGCTCAGGACGAGATGGCCGGTCAGGGCGGCCCTGGTCGCGATCTCGGCCGTGTCCAGGTCCCGGACCTCGCCGATCATGATGATGTCCGGGTCCTGGCGGAGGACGGAGCGGAGGACGTTCGGAAAGGACAGCCCGATCGGCTCGTTGATCCCGACCTGGGTCGTGCCCTGGACCCGGTATTCGACCGGGTCCTCGATCGTGATGATATTCTTGGTTTCGGCCCTCAGTTGCTGTAGGAGTGCGTAGAGGGACGTCGTCTTCCCGCTTCCGGTCGGCCCGGTGACCAGGATCATCCCCTGGGGCTGGCTGATCATGGTCAGGATGGGTCTCAGGGTCGTTTGGGGGATCCCCAGCTTGGCCAGCGGGACGAGGCCCGTCGCGTGGTCGAGGAGCCGAAGAACGAGCTTCTCCCCGTAGACGGAGGGAAGCGTCGAGATCCGGATATCGATATCCTTGCCCTCGACCCGGAGGAGCGTCCGGCCGTCCTGGGGGAGCCGCCGGTTGGTGATGTCGAGGTCGGAGATGATTTTGATCCGGGTCACGACCGAGTCGTGAAGCGGGCCGGGATACTTGAGCATGTTCTTGAGTTCGCCGTCGATCCGGTAGCGGACCTGGATGTCCCTCTCGCCCGGCTCGATGTGGATGTCGCTGGCTCGGGACTTGGCGGCGTCGAGCAGGACCATGGCCACGAATTTCACGATCGGCGCGTCTTCGCTGATTTCGCGGGTCGGGCCGCTCCTCCCCCGGCCCCGCCCCTCATCCGTCCGCTCGGGAGCGATCCCCCGGATAAATTCGACCTTCTCGTTAATCGGGACGTCTTTGAGGAACTTGAGGAGATCGTCGCCGGAAGAGTAATGCTCCTCGATCGCGGCCGTGATCGAGCTCTCCGAGGCGACCGCGACCGCAATATTCATCCCGGTCGAAAAGGCCAGCTCATCGACGGTCTGCCAGTCGAGGGGATTGGCCATGGCCAGAGAAAGACGCCGCTCCTTGACCTCGAGCGGAAAGACGAGCTTCTTCTCGGCCGTACCCTTGGAAACCAGCGAGATGATCTCCTTCGTGGGCTTGAAGTTCGCGCAATCGACGAGAGGGAGGGCCAGCTGGCGGGAGAGAGTCTCGGCGACCTGGTCTTCCGTGATATAGCCGAGCTCGATCAGGATCTTGCCGAGTCGCTTGTTTTTCCCTTTTTGGAGGAGAAGGGAGTTCTCGAGCTGTTCGGACGTTATGACGCCGGATTCGACCAGGAGTTCGCCTATTCTTTTCCGCGTGCTGGTTGTGCCGGTTGCGTTCATGCCCTCCCTCCTCCTTTTCCCGCCCGCCGGATTGAGCGCCTCGGATCGACGACGACGGCGTCTCGCCTAATCATGTATCTGAACTGTACCAGAAGGCATTAAGACAAGTCAACCCTTCGACTCCCCGGCATGAATGCCGGGGCTTGTTAAGGGTTAACCCTGAGCCGCGCTTCTCGTCCCCGCCTTGAAAGGCGGGGCTTAGCGTCGGCGAACGGGTCAACAGCGGCCGAGACCCCCGACTTCCTCGGGCAGGCTCAAGGGCCTTCTCCACCCCCTCAACTTCGCCTGTTCTCCTGTAAGCGTCTCTGAACGCTCCGGCCCTCAGACGACTCTCTTCATGGCGATCGGATCCGATCGCCGGGAGATCCAAGAAAGGCGGGTCATTGTGACCAATATTTGAACACATCGAGGGATTATTCATAAGTTGTTATTTTAGTTAAACTTAACCGGCTTTCCATGACTTGTGTGTTCATTTAATGAACACGTAAACTGTCGAATATCCAAACCGAAAAAACATGTAATTATTTTAATATCAACTACTTAAGATCATTTTTCCTCCGTGGCATTCATCTTGCAAATGTATTTGCCGACCGCAAGGAAAGACAAATGAGAAATAGGGACAACGGGGACAAAAAAATGAGAGGCAAGAAGATCGCAATTATCCTGGCCGCCCTGGCCGTGTTCATCTTGACGCCGCTCTCGGCCGCCGAAACCAAGGGCGAGATCGTCAACACAGCTTTGACCCCCTATACCCCCTCCTTTGTCCCTTATTTAGTCGCGCCGGCGGCTTCTCCCGAAGCCGCCGGCCCCTCCCTGTCTCTGGCCGTTGCCCCCGCAGCCGCCGCTCCGGCCGATGCGTCCTTCTACCTCAAGGGCATGTACGGGGAGAGCCGTTTCGAGCGCTCCATGTTTCAGACCACGCTCCTGGCCCAGGTCGCCCTCAACGTCGCCGACTATGTTACCACCCGACAGGCGCTCAAGCTCCCCGGCCTGGCCGAAGGCAACCCGATCATGAAGCCCTTCGTTAAAAACGACTATGTCTTCGCCGCCGTGAAGATCGGCTTCACGGCCCTGTCCTACTACAGCCTCAAGAGCCTCTACAAAAAAAGCAAGACCGCGGCTTGGATCGTGTCGATCGCTTCCAACTTCGCGCTGTCCTATGTCGTGGCCAACAACATGAGCTCAATTAACAAGGCTCGAGCCAAATAAACCGAGAGTCATGGTATTCGGGCCGGGTCGGCCCGTCTCTCAACGACAGGGGGTCGGAGAGAGACGGGCCGGCTGTCTTTATAGGGGGTTTTTTCCCGGGAGGAGCAACTTTTATCCCGGTTGGCGCGTATCTTTACATGTGGGGATGATTTTGCGCATTTATTTCACCGCGTTTAGGAGGAATCCATGACAACGATCAGCCGGCGCTCTTTCCTGAAGACCGGCGCCACGGCGGCCGCCGTTTCGGTCGCGGCCCCCGCTCTCAACAAGGGCTGGTACGGCCTGGCCGGGGCGGACGCGGGAGCGGACGTCCAGGGCTATTTCGAACGGGAATTCGGCATCAGCGACGCCGTCTGCCGCAAGATTCTGGCTGAAGGCCTGGCCAAGGGCGGCGATTACGCCGACCTCTATTTCGAGCACACCATCAGCAACTACCTGATTCTCGAGGACGGCAAGGTCAACCGGGCTTACAGCGACATTGCCCTGGGCGTCGGCATCCGGACCGTCAAGGGCGACCAGGTCGGCTACGGCTTCACCCAGGAACTCGCGGAAAAATCCATGCTGGCCGCCGCCGCCACCGCCGCGACCATCGCCGCCGGGGCCGCCAAGGGCCCGGCCCGGAACTTCGCCCAGCTCAAGACGGCCGATTACTACCCCCTCAAAACGCTGTTCACGGCCGTCCCGATCGAGCGCAAGCTTCCCCTCGTCCAGACCGTCAACGACCGCTGCTTCGCCCTCTCCCCGCTCGTGGTCAAGGTCAACGCCCAATTCCACGATCAGCAGAAGCGGATCCTGGTCGTCACCAGCGACGGTGTCAAGGCCGAGGACCTCCAGCCCCGGACCTACCTGGCCGCGGGCGTCGTCGCCGAGAAAAACGGAAAGCGCGAGCGGGCCGGCTGGAACTTCGGGGGGCGCCGGGACTTCTCCTATTTTACGCCCGCGATCATCGACGAGATCGCCAAGACGGCCGTCAATCGGACCCTGGTCCTGTTTGACGCCGTCCAGCCCCCGGCCGGCGAGATGCCGGTCGTCCTCGGCCCCGGCGTCACCGGCGTCCTCCTCCACGAGGCGATCGGGCACGGCCTGGAGGCCGACTTCAACCGGAAGAAGATCTCGACCTACTGCACAATGATCGGGAAGAAAGTCGCCGAGCCGTTCGTGACCATCGTCGACGACGGGACCCAACCCAACCTGCTGGGCTCGATCAACGTCGACGACGAGGGCACGCCCGGACAGAAGACCGTCCTCGTCGACAAGGGGATTCTGACGAGCTACATTCACGACAAGATCTCGGCCAAGTTCTACGGCGTCAAGCCGACCGGGAACGGCCGCCGCCAGAGCTACCAGCATTATCCGATCCCGCGCATGAGGAATACTTACATGGAAGCAGGGCCGGCGACGCCCGAAGACGTCATCAAGGCCGCAGGCAAGGGCATCTACGTCCAAGACGTCAGCAACGGCGAGGTTAAGATCGGAGAGGGCGACTTCGCCTTTTTCGTCTCCCAGGGCCGGATGATCGAAAACGGAAAGCTGGACGCCCCGATCAAGGACGTCAACATCATGGGGAACGGGCCCAAAATGCTGGCGAATACGACCATGGTCGCCGGCGACTTCCAGTTCAACCAGGGCGGGACCGGCGCCTGCGGCAAGGACGGCCAGGCCGCGCCCTGCGGGTTCGGCCAGCCGACCATCCTCGTCAAATCCCTGACGGTGGGCGGAACCCGGAGCTGAGGAAAGGAGACGAACGATGAAACAGGACATGTACGATCTCGCGGCTTGGGGCATCAAAGAAGCCAAGGCGGCGGGCGCCGACGCCTGCCGGATCGGGATCGGCGGCGAGCGAACCGTCGAAATCAGCTACCGGGACCGCAAGCCTGAGAATATCAAAGAAGCGTCGACGAAAGGCCTCTCCCTCGAGATCTTCGTCAACGGCCGCTACTCCACCATGAGCACCTCGGACCTCAGGAAGGACGCCCTCAAGGACTTCATCGGCCGGGCCGTCGCCCAGACCAAGCTCCTGGCCGAAGATCCCTTCCGGAGCCTCCCCGACCCGAAGTACTACCGGGGCCGTCAGGAACTCGACCTGGGCCAGGTCGATCCCGACTACAAGACGCTGTCTCCGGACGAGCGGCACGCCTTCGTCAAAGCCATCGAGGAGGGCTGCCTCGCCGAGGGCGGCGACAAGGTCATCTCGGTCACGGCCGGATCGACCGACGGCTACAGCGAGTCGCTCCTGATGGCCAGCAACGGATTCGACGGCTACACGGAAGCCACCTATTTCGTGGGCAGCGCGGAGATGACGGGCAAGGATGAGGGAGACCGCCGGCCCGCCGAATACGGCGTCGCCGTGGCCTTCCGGCGCAAGGACTTGCCCAAGCCCGAGATGATCGGGATTGACGCGGCCCGGCGGACCCTGGCCCTGTTCGGCGCGAAGAAATTCAAGACAGAGACGCTCCCGGTCATCATCGAAAACAGGGTCGTGGCCCGATTCGGAGGCGGCTTCCTCCAGGCCATGTTCGGCCGGGGCATCCAGCAGAAACAGAGCTTCCTGGCCGATAAAAAAGGCCAGAAAGTGGCGAGCGACAAACTCACCCTCATCGACGATCCCTTTATCAAGGGAGCGCTGGGGAGCCGACTGTTCGATAGCGACGGGTTCGCCGCCAAGAAGCGGGTCATGATCGACGCGGGCGTTCTCAAGGAGTTCTACGTCGATTGGTATTACAGCCGGAAACTGAGCTGGGAGCCGACGACCGGAAGCCCTTCGACCCTGATCATCCCGCCCTGGAAGCGCTCGGTCGCCGAGATCATGAAGGACCTCGGCCGGGGGATCCTGATCACCGGATTCATCGGCGGGAACTCAAACTCGACGACGGGCGACACCTCGATCGGGATCGTCGGCCAGTTGTTCGAGAACGGCGTCCCGATCCAGGCCGTGTCCGAGATGAACATCGCCGACAACCACCTCAAGATCTGGCAGCGGCTCGTCGAGGTCGCCAACGACCCCTATCCCTACTCCAGCCAGAGGTTCCCCAGCCTGGTCTTCAAGGACGTCGTCGTCTCCGGGGTTTAACCGCTATAGAACTCATTGACGACGGCCCGCCAATCCTGCGCGGACTTGACGCCGACGAAGGCGTTGCGGACCCTGGCTGGATGCGGGTGCATGCGGGAGTAGCGGATCCCGAAATAGCGCATGATCCTGAGCGCCCGGTCCGGGCCGAACGTCTCCGCGGCCAGCCGGAAGTGGCGCTCTATGAGCTCGCGCTGTTCGGCGAGCGAGGGATGAAAAGGCGCTCGGCCGGCGGCCAGGTCTCGGGCCTGGCGGAAGATCCAGGGATTGCCGATCGCGCCCCGGGCGGCCGTGACCCCGTCGACGCCGGTTTCCTCGAGCATCCTCAACGCGTCCTCGGCGGCTAAGATGTCCCCCGATCCGACGACCGTCCTGTCCGGGAACTCGCGCTTGACGGCGGCCAGGAAGGCCCAGTCGGCCCGCCCCTGATATTTCTGGTCGACGCTCCGGGCATGGACACAGATGCCGGCCGCTCCGGCCTCGAAGGCGGCCCGGGCGATCCTCCAAAAGGCCCGGTTGTCCTTATCCGTCTCCTTGAAGGACCGCCTGAGCTTGACCGTGACCGGACGGTCGGGAACGGCGGCCAGGACGGCCTCGACGACTTCGACGGCGAGGTAAGGCTCCCCCATTAAATAGCCGCCCCTCTTCCGGCTCAGGACCTTCTTGACCGGGCAGGCGAAGTTGAGGTCGATGACGTCGAAATCCATGTCCCGAAGCGCCACGGCGGCCTCGGCCATGACCTCGGGATCGCTCCCCATGATCTGGCCGGCCAGGGGGCGGTCGGCCGGATCGCGTTTGATGAGCCCGCGGCGAAGCCTGGCCTCGATAATGGCCTGCTTGTCCAGCATGGCCTCGGTCGTGCAGAAGGGCGCCCCCGTCGAACGGCAGATCAGGCGGTAGGGCAGGTCGCTGTAACCGGCCAGGCCGGCCAGCATGACCGGGAAATCGACCTCGACCGGTCCGATCCGCAGGGGCTTGAGGGCGGGGTCGGTCTTCATCGCAGATAGTATAGCGGCTCCCGCGGGACGGGGGAAGGACGCTTGATTGCCCTGAGGCCGCCGGCTGAACCCGACGAGCCACTTCGATCTGCGGCTAAAGCGCGGGCACGCTCACGCTGTAGGCGCGGTAATGCCGCTTATTCGGATCCGTCACATTCTCTGAGAGAGCGCGGATGAATCCGATGCAGAGCTTGGCCCCGCTGAAAGCGGCCGCGCATTCGAACCGGAGCTTTATAACGAAGGCATCTCGATCTGCATCAAGAACAATTTATCATCGCCGACGTTCTCGCCCCAGTTCTCCGCCCATACCACCTTCGTACCGTCGTTGGTAATCGTGGCATGCGTCTCTTCCCAGAAAGTCGACGTCGTGTTATACACTTTGGCGAGATAGTAGACCTTCGGCTTCTTACGATCGAGGCGGACAAGGGTGATTGTCCGGTCGAGCCAGTTCTGTTCGGGCAGCTCCGGGTCGATTGTCGTGGAGACGACGCAGTAACCTGAGAAATTACAAGAAAGGTGAATTCCGCCGTTCAACCCGATCGGCGAGCCGGAATTGTAATACAGGCGGATCAGGCGAACTCGGTTCGTGCCGGCATAACTTCCCCCGGGAGTAAGGATCGGTTTTGTCGTGGTGCTGAGCGGGATCAGGTCGATGTAATCCGTCTGAACGTTCTGCATCACGATGACCTCGTTTCCCGAAGCATCGAGGCCGACGTCGGAATGTGCCGTCGCGTAATCCAACCGGTGGAACTGGGTCAGCTCGCGGTTCGCCATCGTCAGGCCCTTCAGCGGCGCTCCGTTGGAGTAGCTGCCCCCGATCAGGACCCAGTTTCCTTTCGTCGACATCCCGGCCCAGTCGATATCAGACTGCTGCAACGATAGTTTGTAAACGCCCAGGACCTTGTTGATCGTCTTGTCCCAGGTGAAGAGATAACGGGCGCGGTAATCGTCCTTGGACCCCTGGAGGAGCAGGGCCCAGTATCGCTTATCCGACGAAGACTCCCCTTCCGATTTCATGGTAATGCGATAGAGGTCGGGTTCGGCCGTGATGATGGGCCCCAGGACGGAATCATGGGCGAAGTCCTTGACAACAGTCTTTTTTCCCGTTCGCGCGTTGACGGTCACGATCCGGAAACCTTGCAGACACCAGATGATGTTGGGGTCCTTAGGATCCCAACGAGGTTCTTCCATGTCGGTAAGACGCCGAACTTGGTTTTTGGCCGTGTTATAGGGCATCGTATCCGTTTTATAAACCCTCCAGTCATATTCCGGCAGGAGGAGGATCAGCGTCTGGTCCCTGTTAAAGGGATCGAAGCGGGAGTATTCGTGCCGCCCCGCCGCGGATCCGTCGATGGTTTTAACTTGGGTCACCCGAGTGAGCAGCGTTCCGAAGCGAGCATCCCGGAAGGCTTTCCCGACGGCCGGGATCGGAGCTTGAATCAGCGGATACCGGGGATTATTCCCGGACAGGGGATGAGGAACCTGAATAAGCGCGTGCGGCTCTTTGGCAGCGGCTGCATATGAGAACATCATCAATCCGACCGTCAGAAAAAAACGGAACCTCATGAATCGCCTCCGCCGTGATGGGATTATTATCGACAACTTGTCTTTACCATTCCTGATGGATGGAGAGAGGATCGATCGAAATCGGCGAACCTAGATTTCCATGGACCTTGGGTCATCGGATCAATTGAATCGAATCTTCCCGACCGCGACGCCGAGATCGCGCGGATCGGGAATTTTCAGAATTTTGCCGGGGTTCCAGGTCCGGCTGACTTTGATGAGGAGGATCGCTTTCTGCCCGAGCTCTTCCTTGAGGGAACACTTAAGGGTTGTCCAGACCGATTCCCGGAGCGTCAGCTCTCCGATGAGTCTCTTGTGCCGGAAGAGGTCTTTAACCAGATACACTTTGACGTTCACGGGGTTCCGGCGGATGTCCGGATGGGAAGCCAGCAGGGGGATTTCGACCTCGGGTTTTTCGACGTCAATCGGCGTTCCGCCGTAGCTCTTGGTCCAGCGGAACTCCCTCCCGTCCGCCGTCTTTTCCTGTTGATAGTAGCCGAAGTCCTGGACGAGGCCCAAGCGCTGGGTTCGGCTGAGAAGCGAGAGGGAATGCGTCGAATTCCAGAGATGGACGAGCCCATACAGGACGATCAATCCGACCATGATGATTTTCTTGGTTTTGTGCAGATGGAGACCTTGCGGCCGGTCCTCCGCCCCAGTCGATGGCCGCGGCCCCAGGCAGAAGACAAGCCCCACCAGAAGCCAGAAAAAGTACTTGATTTCGTAGCTGCCGATAAAGGTGTGCACCTGGATAGTCATCATATAGGAAACGATCCCCGCGATGGCTCCGCTCAGCACGAATCGCTCCTTCGCGCTTGAAGGAACGTTTTTGAGGCTCCGATTAATCTGCCTGATCAATTCCCAGAAAACCCAGGCGATCAGAAACACCCCCGCCAAACCCAATTCCGTCCCGACTTGGAGGACGTAGTTCTCGGCCGATTCGGGACCTGGGAGGTAGACGTTCCGGAGTTTGGAATAATTGGATACCTCGATGATATAGCTTCCCATGCCGACGCCGGTCAAAGGATAATCCTTGATCATCGGAACAGCCAGTTTCCATAGGGCATCGATCCGCCCCATGAAGACGCCCCTCAAGCTTTCCTGGGCGAACAACTGTTTGACGCGGAGAAGGGAACTCGACCCCGCAAACTCTTTGGCTAAAGTTTTCTGGAAAAAGACGCCGCCCAGCACGACGGCTAAAACCACCAAAGCGACAACTCGGGACGACCAGTTCAGCCTCTTTAACGAGAGTTTCTTCGGATTCAGGGCTTGGCTCACGGACTTGATGCTTAAGAGCAAAAAAACCAAGAGGGATATCGGGAGGCCCAGTAGGCCGCTCTTGGAACCCGTGAAAAACAGCATGGTGCAGGCCAGGAGCAAGACCAAAAAAGAAATGATCCTAAGAACTCCCCGGTAAGCAAAGAATATTCCCAGTAAGAGAGGGATGATCATGACGAGATAAGCGCCGAAGGAAATCGCGTCTTTGAAGCTGGCGTTGACCAGGATCTGGCTTACACTTGTTGGATTGTTCCCTAAGCCGACATGTCCAAAATGCTGGAAGAGTCCGAACAGGAGGGAAACGAAAGCGCTGATCAACACGGAGATGATCAGAGGCTTCACGGCGTCACCGGGAACGAACGTCCGGGACAGGATGAAAATAAAGGCAATGGCCGTCAGATAATTCAGGGAGAACTGAACAACACTCATGATGGCTCCGCCCGCCCATACGCCGTGAGCGTTGGTGATCAGCTCATAGACATAATCGCTCAAGAAGGGAACATAATTGGCGTATCGCCAGAACGTGATCAGGGCGGAAACAACGACCAGGACGGAAAAGATCGCAAGGGGCTTGAAGATCGGGACGTTCGGGGACAGTCGTTGAGAATTTCTGGCCAAGGAACCGAGCCATCCCCAGATAAAAAAGAGACATAGGACCAGCGCCGTGGGGGCCAAAGGAAAGGGTTCGTAGAGCTTGAAAAAATAGGGAAGGTTGTTGATGAGGGGAAAAAGGACGATGAATAACAGGGTTCCTTTCCGGGGATCAACCCAGGTCAGAAGCAGGACGATCCCCAGGATGGGGGCCAGGACAGTTTGAAAAGGCCCGACCAAGGGGACGTATTTGATGTAGAATAAATACAATCCCATCCCGTATAAGACGGAGATAAGATAGAAGAAATAAGGTGCTCCCCATTGTCTGGACAGAAAAGGAACCTTCTGAAGGTGCATTGCGAGCCCGCCCTTCCGGGCTTACGCGCCGCGCTTATCGCCCGCCGCCGCGCCAATCCCCTTGATAGCCGATGCCCATCTCCTGGAAATGGCGGATGATCTCCGCGTCCCGGCCTTTTTCCGCGTCCGCAACCATGTCTTGGAGCCTCTTCTCCAGGTCGTCATTCCGATACTCAACCGGCGGCGTAACGAATATCTTCTCGAACTGCGTGACCTTGTCCCTTTCCTTGTCAATCATGATCTCTTCGTAGAGCTTCTCCCCCGGCCGTAACCCCGTATACTTGATCTCTATATCGTCGTCCTTGAATCCGGAGAGCCGGATGAGGTCCCTGGCCAGGTCGCTGATCATTACCATCTTCCCCATGTCGAGGACGAAGATCTCACCCTTGGTGCCGATCGAGCCCGCCTGGATGATGAGCGACACCGCCTCCGCGATCGACATGAAGAACCGCTGGACGTCCGGGTGTGTCACCGTCACCGGCCCGCCCCGGGCGATCTGCTTCTGGAAAAGCGGCACGACACTGCCCCGGCTTCCCAGGACGTTCCCGAACCTCACGCAGGCAAACTTCGTTCCGCTCTTGGACGCAATGTCCTGGATGATGATCTCGCCCACCTTCTTGCTGGCCCCCATGACGCTCGTCGGGTTCACGGCCTTATCCGAGGAGATGAAGATGAAGCTTTCCACCCCATACCGGTCGGCCAGCTTCGCCATGTTCAACGTTCCATGCACGTTGTTGAGTATCGCCTCGCTGACGTTGAATTCCATGAGCGGGACGTGTTTGTGGGCCGCCGCGTGGAAGATGACCTCCGGTCTGAATTTGGCGAAGATCGTCTCCAATTGCTTGTCGTTCTTGATGTTGGAGATGATGGGGGTCACCCGGAGTCCCTTCGCGCAGCCCTGGAGTTCGTTGTCGATCTCGAAGATACTGTTCTCGTCCTTGTCTATAAGGATGAGCTCTTTTGGCCAGTAAGTGCATAACTGCCGGCATAACTCGCTCCCGATGGATCCCCCGGCCCCCGTCACCAGGATGCGTTTTCCCCGATAGTGCTTTTCGACGTCGGGGTGGTGCGTCTCGATATCGACCACGCTCCTGCCCAGCAGGTCATCGATATTAATCTCCCGAATCTTGGTGATCTTGACCCTATCGTCAAGCATCTCGAACAGCCCGGGTACGATCTTGACCTTGACGCCCTCGCCCTCGCACAGCTCAACGATCCGGCGGATCTCCCGCGAAGACGCGTTGGTAATGGTAATGATCGCCTCGTCGATCTTCAATCGCTTGACAATCTCAGGGATCTGAGCCGTACTCCCGAAGATGCGAACTCCCTGGATTACGGCGTTGAACTTCTTCGGATCGTCGTCGACGAAACCCGCGACTTCCATTCCCAGATCCGTTCTCTGGCTCAATTCCTTAGCCACCATGTTTCCGGCGTCTCCCGCTCCAATCAAAAGGACTCTCTTCGATGTGCCGTTCCTCCGGCGGGTCAAATCCTCTCGCTTCTTCGTCTCCAAAGAAACCCTGCGCACCATTCTGATCCCTGCCGTTCCTAAAACGACCAGCAGGAACTCAAGAGAGATGACGCTTATGGGTATACGAAGCATTGTCATGGGATTGGGCATGAAGTAACGAGCCAGCGTTAATAGAACAGTCACAGGGAGAATCCCCTTAATTATCCGCATGACGTCCTGGATGGAAATATAGCGCCAAACGATCTTGTAAACGGAAAACGCCTGGAAAGAGATGGACCGGGCGATGATGATATAAGGCAAGAGGACGGCGATCTGCTTAACGAAAATATCGGGGATAGCGCCTTCGAAGCGGATAAAATAAGCCCCAACCAAAGAGAGAGCAAAGACAATAAGGTCGATAAGGCTTTGACTGACCTTGCGGAAAACGGGACTTATGATCGAATTCATCTCTCGGTTCTCATCAAAAACGCAACCCTGAGGACATATCTTTAGCCTCTGCACGGCTAATAGGCGTTTATCCAGCCTATTGTGATTCTCAGGTTTGAGCGGGATTATTATAGGTTATCCGGCTTATAGAAATCAATCAAAAGCCTGCCATCCTCGCCAGCGTGGCCAGAATTATCCGTAAATCCAAGCCAAGATTGCAGTTCCTAAGATATTCTCTAGAAAGCCGAAGTTTGTGCGGCATGATTTGTTCAATATAGGTTTTTATGGGATCGTCCACGGCAGCCAGCACCGACTGCTCATCATGATAAAAAAGGGTCGCATAGTCGGTGATTCCAGGCCTGACAGATAAAATGATATTTCGGTCATTCTCGGACCAGCGGGCCACATAAGCTGCAACTTCAGGCCTCGGTCCAACGATGCTCATGTCCCCTTTTAGAACATTGAAGAATTCTGGGAGTTCATCAATCTTCGTCTTTCTCAGCCATCTTCCTATAGTCGTAATACGAGGGTCGTTCTCTGCCGTCACCTGACCCCCTATCTTCTCGGCGCTTACAACCATGCTGCGAAACTTGTAAATTCGGAATAATTTGCCACCGCGGCCAACTCGCTCTTGCCAGAAAATCGCCGGACCGCCGTCAAGTTTCAATAAAACCCCGATTATTACTAGAGCAGGAAATAAGAAAATAAGCGCCAACAAAGAACAGATGACATCAAGATTTCTCTTCAAGTGTGTTAGTCAAGAATATCGCGAATCGACTTACAGATATAATCCAGCTCTTCGTCGCTTAATGTTGGATAAATCGGTAGGCTAACGCAGCCTTTCCATATCCTCTCCGCATTTGGAAAATCCTCCGTCCGTAGCCCATATCGTTCCTTATAATATGTCATCCGATGCAATGGCTTATAGTGAACCGAAGTTCCTATGCCTTTTTCGGCCATGAGCTCGAGGAACCGATTTCGAGGCACTCGTGACCGCTCATTCAACACGATAGAAAAAAGATGCCAAGCGTGGTCGGCCATGCTCTCTCTAACCTTTGGGAGATCGAGAGTGTCAATATCCGCAAGATTCTTAAAATAGAACATAGCGCATCGTTCTCTCTCCTGTCTAAAAAGATTGGCTCTTTCCAGCTGGGCAAGGCCGATAGCCGCCGCTGTATCGGGCATATTATATTTAAATCCTGGTGCTATTACATCATACTCCCAGGAAGAACCGACTGACGTATGCCGCTCCCAGATATCCCGGTTGATTCCATGAAGACGCATCACTTTGACCCGTTTAGCCACAGAATCGTCATTCGTCGTCAACATTCCACCTTCACCTGTAGTAATGGTCTTATTGGCGTAAAAGCTGAAGCATGTGACGTCGCCGATACTTCCGATCATGCGGCCTGCGCATCTAGCTGGAAACGCATGAGCGGCATCCTCAACAACTTTTAGCCCATTCTCGCGACATATATCGAGGAGCCCCCTTTCATTCTTCAGAATAAGGGGTGCCGCCTGACCTCCGTAATGGACGGGGATTAACGTTTTCACATGAGGATGCTCTGAAACGGCTCGGGCAAGGATTTCTGTAGTAATTAGCGCGGTAGCATAATCGACATCGAGAAAAATTGGATTTCCGCCAAGATAACGGACGACCTCGGCAGTAGCGGTAAATGTCATCGTCGGAACGAATACCTCATCCCCTGGCCCGACACCGATGGCGTCCAGAGAGAGATGAAGGGCCGCTGTGCAGGAGTTTACAGCGAAGCTGTACTTCGCCCCTACGACTTCGGAAAACTCCCGTTCGAATCTCTGTGTTTTGATAGCCGTCGTCAGCCAACCGCTGTCTAGGACTTCGCGGACGTATTTCAACTCGTTTCCGATGCAGAGGACTTTTGAATATGGAATGGATCTCATGATTCAACCTCCTGACCGGGAGAACAAGATCTTCGATCCCTTCCCACTTCCGGATAAACCCACCCGCCGGTTTTCAACGCACGACACGGCGGTCGCGGGGCGATCAAGACCCGGATTCTGGCCCCGACCAAGATTTCCATGACGACTTGGAACTTAAACCGCGCCGTGTACCGTTTGCCGTGTTTCTCGGACACCATCAGAGCCTCCTTCAAAGGCCTTCTCCCGGCTGATGATGTCTATTATAGCATCCTAAAATTTAGCACTCGGGGTGGTTCAATTTTTGGGGGTCAATCCCGACCGGGCGATGTCAAACGGACCATGACGGCCACAACTGTGATAACGGGGAGCAACACGATCATTCCAAAGGTAGAAAATATGAAATCCACGACACGCTTCATGTATGTTCCCGGAAATTGTAAATGTGACTTCATTTGCCGTCTCTGGGTAGTTGCGTAAGTGCTAGCCAGCATCCATCAGGATTGCTGATCGAAACGATTCATGGCCCCGATCCCCGCGGCAATTTCCTCGGCACCGGTGAACAGAGAGGAAAATGATAAGACAGCTTACACATGCATCGCTTCACATTTCCGGACCAACAACTTTGCTAGGGGCTAGCTGAGGAAACCTTTTTAACAAGTCCGGGTTGAAAACACAAACATAATAAACGGTTTCGTCAGAACCAAGCTCCGGAACCTCGACCCATCCACTTTTCACAAAAGCGCGCCGGCACGGCGCGTTTCCCTGATATACTCCGGCTCTAACCGCTGCGATACCACGTTCTTTGCTTATGTTTTCGCAACTTCGAATCAAGGAAGGAAATACACTGTGACCACGCGCCCTAGCATCGACGGCCCCAATTGTCATCTGCGCGACCCCAGGAGTAGAACAAAATTCAGTCACCCATTCAGAACGTGCTTTGGCCCGAGCCAGTCTAGACCATAAACGCCGGTCGATCAACAGTCGAGGACGCCGCGCAAAGGCGCCCAAAAATGCCTGATAGCATCCCCGTATCATGCGCATGGTAAATGGGCCATCACACATGCCGAGTAAACCCAGCAGGTCCCCGTCCATCTCCGCAATGATCACGTATGCGGTTTCATCGGTGACATGCCAGAGGTAGGATGCCCGGACAAACGCTGGCCCCAGAAGTGCGCCAAGATGTTCATCAGGCGAGAATGATGCTAAATGGAGCTTCGTCATCGCCTCAACATCGGACTTTAAAGCAAGACGGATATTCAAAGACATTGTGCTTTCCTCATTTTTTTCTCCTAAATTAAAATGTCGAGGGAACCGTCGAAAATGAGTCTAATCAATTGATTTGAAAGAGGTTATACGTGTACGAATGGATATTGGCGAAAGTCGGGTTTATATCGCATTTCAGTGCTGTCCAATCATAAGTTGAACAAAGATAATTGGTTACGGTCATCGGCCATCGATTCATGATCATCGAAATCCGTAAGCAGTTGATTCAATGGGACTTTCTCGAACGCTGTTACGCTCAAAACCTGCAAAAAAGTGTAGAGCGGAAGCTCCAGCGGCAGCCTCTTCTTAATGATCGCGACGAGCACGTAAACCGTGATGGCCACCCAGATCTGCGTCCGGACCGCGTTCTCCGACGTCCCATAGAACGACTTGATCCGCAGGTTCTGTTTGATCCAGCGGAAGAACAGCTCAACCCGCCAGCGAAGCTTGTAGAGCTGGGCGATCGTCAGCGCGGGCTGAAGAAAATTGTTCGTCAGGAAGGTCAGGTGGCGGCCGTTCTCCCGATCGTAGAAGCGAACCCGACGAAGATGTTCGGGAT
>Ga0315274_10002612_pt1 | contig 27048 bp, 19 predicted proteins | sample YL17G02_20_MG_FD_203700 | JGI IMG/M metagenome (GOLD analysis project Ga0315274, IMG submission 203700) | Sediment microbial communities from Yellowstone Lake, YNP, Wyoming, USA - YL17G02_20 | ecosystem: Environmental > Aquatic > Freshwater > Lake > Sediment | place: USA: Wyoming | collected...
CAACGGTCGCTTCGCTCCCTGCCATCCTTCCAAGGAGCATTCAACGATGAATCCAAGGGAGGATGATCCTTGGAGGGGTGGCAGGGCGGGCATTCCCGCCGCCCGTTGGAGGGGGACCCTATGAAAGGGTCCTCCTCCAAGAGTGTCCGGGGGGCCCCCGAACCACGCCACCCGTCGGGTGGGGGCTCTAATTGTTGATTTAGTGGAATGTCAAGCATTTTTGGCTAATACAAACGCAATAAATAAAGTGACAATGTATGGGCGGCGCTTAGGCCGACCTAAAGCCCCCGTAGCGGAGGGGGGCCCCGTCGGCTTTTCCGACGGGGGGAACCGACGGGACTGGTTCCCCGGGGCCCGGGGGCTACGGGCGGCCTAAGCGCCGCCCCAACGGGGATGTCATTTTAATTATTGCGTAAATATTATTGAGCTTTTCCTATCGGCGAATTTGCGGTTGTTCCCGGCCCTTGACATCGGCGGGCGAGTTGACTAATAGTCTGGAAGATGACGCGAGTCCAGAGGCTGCAGCGCCAGGTCTTTTTTCTCCTGACGGCCTTGTCCGTTGCTCTTTTCCTTCAATTCCACAGCCAGGTCCCGTCCTTCACGATTCTCCGCCACGCCTACCGCTTCCAGCCGGGATCGTTTGTGTTGTCGGCGGCACTGATCTACCTTCTTCTTCTCCTCGTCTGGGGCTTGTTCTCTCAATGGCTGGTCAAGAGCTGCGGGATCAAATACAAAGAAGCCCTGGCCCTGGATTATCAGACGTATCTGCCGCTGTTATCTTTCATCCTGACCCCGCTCGCGCTTCTCCATTATCTGACATTCGACGATCTCCAGGAGCGTCTAAAGCTCTTCCTCCTGGCCGTGATCTTTGCCGTTTTCTACCTCAAGGCTGTTCAATCCCCTCACTTGAGTCGGGAAAAGCAGACCGTCTGGAGACGGCTGTCTGAGAAATTCTTCGCTCTTTCTCTTCGAAAAAGGATCCTTCTCCTCTTCTTGGCCGCCCTTCTTGTTTACAACGCAGGCGCCGCTCTTATGAATTCGAACGGGGTCACTTTTTCCGGAGACGAGCCCCACTATCTTCTGATCGCCCACAGCCTCCTCCATGACAAGGACATCGACCTGGCCAATAACTATGCCCAGCAGGACTACGCGAAATATATGGCTCCGGGGACATTCATTCGCGCCCACACGATCCCCGGAGCGAAGTTGAACAGCCAATACTCCTTCCATTCTCCGGGGATTTCCCTGCTCATGCTTCCGTTCTATGCCCTGGGCAGCCTGTTTGGACTAAACGGAATTCTCTTTTTCGTCCGGCTGGGCATGAGCATTTTCGGCGCCCTGCTGGGAATCCAGTTGTATCTCTATGCCAGGCAGGAATGGCGCAGGGAGAAGCTGGCCCTGGGATTGTGGTTCATGTTCAGTTTCACCTCGCCCGTCTTTTTCTTCTCCATCCATGTCTATCCGGAGCTCATCGCCTGCCTCTTCTCGCTCACAGCCTTCCGCCTCATCCGCTTTTCCTCAGTCCTTGCCAAGCCGCGGCTCCTGCTTCTCGGGTTCCTGATCTCGTCGTTTCTCTGGTTCCATGCCCTCAAGTATCTCCCGATCATGGGGCCGCTTTTTCTCTATGGCCTCTGGGTTCTCTTCAAAAAACAAAAAGGCCGCGGCCTTGCCTATTTTCTGGCCCTGGCTGGGGCGAACTTGGCCTTTTATTTTTATTTCCAGTATTCCCTGTACGGCTCCTTGAACCCGACGTCCGTGACCTGGCAGGGGGCCATGGATGGACAGCAGACCTTGAATTTCTTTAAGGAAATCTTGGCAGACATTCCATTCCGCTTTCGCTGGGAAACCCTGGCCGGCTATTTCTTGGACCAGAGAGACGGGCTTCTTTTTTACGCGCCCATCTACTTTTTTGCCCTGCTGGGCATGGTCGAGATGGCCCGGAAAAAGGGAAGAGATTTTCTCCTGCTCCTTTTTATCACCGCTCCCTACATCCTTTTTTACGCGTTCACGGCGCAGCGAGGGGGATATTCTCCGCAGGCCAGGCCGATCATGGCCGTCATTTGGGGAATGGCAATTTGGCTCGGCTATTTTCTGGCATACAATGCGAAAAAAATATTTTCTTATCTTTTGAATTTCGCCATCGCCCTCAGCTTGGTCTTTGTCTGGATCCTCCTTCAAAGTCCGCTGGCCCTTTTGCAGCCGACGACGGTCGGGACGACGGAGCGCGGCGGAGATCTCTTCTACCGGCTGAGCAACCTGCATTTTTACCTGCCGAATTGGCTCCCGTCTTATATCAAAGTCGAGGAGTGGAGGTGGCTTCCAAACTTCGCCTGGCTGGGTGTTCTGGTCGTTTTCCTTGCGGCCTATCTCCTCGTCCGTAAGCACGAATTTTCCATCAAGTTCTCCCGGCATCTGGTTCTGACATTCTGCGGATTGGCCGTCTTTTTTGCCTGGTTCGTCTTCTATCCCCGGACCGCCCCCTATCCACCCGTCAAGGCCTCCCTTCCCTCCGGAGACAAGCTCACGTTCTACGGCCTCTCCCGCGTGGCCTTGATGCGCGAGCCGGCCAAATTCTCGCTGCTCGAAGACAACCGCGATTATGATTTCACCTTTGTCTCATGGAGAAAAATCCAGAAGCTCAAGGTGGAGTTCGGGTCCTTAGCGGGCGATTACCTCCTTCGGCTCCGCTTTTTTGACCAGCCGGTGATGGAGGAAAAGACCGGGAAAGAGGTCCGGACGGCCGTTTTTGAATCGCCGCCCGCCTACCACCGGAAGAACCTCTTCCTGTACAAGGTTTCGATCCACCTGGAACGGCAGTCGGACGTCCGGACGGTCCTCAACCCGTACGTTTTTGCGATCCGTCCCGTCCGTTGAACATTTCGAACTTGACTAGCCCCTTTTTATGAAGCTTGAACTTGACCAATGTCTTGAGAATGGAAAGCCCGTAGACAATGCTCCGGCCGAGCCCGATCTGCGAGGCGGCGGGAAAGTAGCGCGTCTCGATCGGGATCTCCTTGATCCGCATCCTGTGGAGAACGCCCTGGGCGATGATCTCGGAATCAAAGACGAAGTTGTCGGAGTTCTTCATGAAATTGACGGTCTCCAAGTAGCGCCGGGAATAGGCCCGGAGCCCCGAATGATATTCGGTCAGATACATGTAAAAGGTGGCGTTCTCGAGGGCCGTCAGGAAAATATTGGCCAGGTACTTCCATTTGGGCATGCCGCCTTCGAGCGGCCGGCCGCCCAGCATGCGCGACCCGAACACGGCGTCGCATTCGTCATACAGGAGGGGCATGACGAGCTGGGGAATGACCCGCGGGTCATACTGATGGTCAGGATGGACCATGATCATGATCTCACCGCCCAGCTTCAAGGCCTCTGTATAGCAGGTTTTCTGGTTGCCGCCGTAGCCCCTGTTCTTGTCATGGACAAAAACCCGCAGTCCTAATTTTTTGGCGAGATCGACCGTATCGTCCCGGCTGCGGTCATCGACGAGAATAATCTCATCGACCCAATCCCGGGGGATATCGTCGAGCGTCTGTTCGAGCGTCTTGACGGCGTTGTAGGCCGGCATAACGACGATCACTTTTTTGGCCCGCTTTGGTTTTTCGTCCAAACGCTCACCTCGCGCTTCACGGAGCCCTTTACTTATACCATAAAGCAGAATCCCTTCTCCACTTATTCGCCGGGGCGAGGACTGATTAGGAGAAAAAATCTTGAGAGAAGAGCTTTGAAAAGGGAAGAAGCGACCATCGACCTTTTGAATCCCCCTTGATTTCCAAGGGGGTAGGGGGATTAATAACTCTAATTGAGAATCTTGTGACCTGGAAAAAAATCTGTTGGCAAACGTTATCCTCCGAATTCTTGAGGGAAGCCTCTTTGAGGCCGGCAAGCATGTTTGAGCTTGAACCATAAAATAATATGCGCTGAAATGTGGACAAGGACAAGGTTCTCAGGCGGCTTTCGAGCATGCGAGAATCGCAGCCGCCGAAAAAGGCGAAATTTTTATGGCGTGAAAAATCCCGTTAGGGAGCGAATCCCTTTTCAAAGCTCTCTTTTCGAGCTAACCAGTCCGAGCCTCTCTTGACAGCCCTCCCAAAGTCGACTATTAATCAGGAAGATGAATTGGAAACGCAACCGCCCGGCCTTCTTTTTGCTTCTCCTTGGTGCCGCGGGCGCAGCCCTTTATCTCCAATTGATCGTCCAGGCCAGACGGTTCACGATCCTCGACCATAAATTTTCTTTTTCGATGCTCGCGTTCTTGCTGTTTTTTCTCTTCTGCGCCGGAGTCTTGGCAGCGACATGGATCCTTTGCGCTCGCGTCGAAGCAGGCAGATTCGGAATCGATCCGGACGACAGGCTCCGGGACGGCTCCCTGGCCATCATCCCCCTGCTTCTGCTGTTTTTCTCGCCTCTTTTACTAAAACATTATTTGAGCCGGGACGACCTGCAGACGAGGCTTCTTTGGCTCGGCATTTTTACCGTCCTGGCCGTCCTTTATTTGAAGTTCGCCGACTATTCCCGGATCCTCCAGGACAGGTCGTTCTTCCTCAAAAAATGGAGGACCCGCTTTTGGAGCTTACCCCTCAAAAAAAAGCTTGTCTGGATGTTCATCACGGCCTTTCTGGTCTATAACGCCTGCACTTTGATCCTTGTCGTCCAGGGCACTACCTTCTCCGGCGACGAGCCTAATTATCTTCTCATGTCCCACAGCCTTCTCAGAGACAAGGACATCGACCTGGCCAACAACTTCGCCAACAAGGACTATTTTCATTTTTATGACAAGGCGAGCAATCCCCGCCTGACGCTCGGCATCAACGGCCGCTACGGAAGAGATGGAAAGCTCTACTCCGTCAACCTGCCGGGGATCTCTGTGCTCATGCTTCCCTGGTACGAGCTGAGCCGGCTTGTCAAAGGAACGCTGCGCACGTTCATCCTGAAAGGCAGCCTCTCCATCTGGGCCGTGCTCTTGGGCCTTCAGCTTTATCTCCTGGCCAGAGACCTCTTGAGGCGGGAAACCCTGGCCTTTATTCTCTGGATCATGGCCTCGTTCACCACGCCTCTTCTTTTTTACGCCGTTCATCTCTATCCGGAAATCCCGATCGCCTGCTTCTCGGTCTACATTTTCCGCAAGATCATCTCCGCGGCTTCGCCGTCATCTCCGCAGCTCGTTTTTCTAGGATTTCTGCTCGCCACATTCCATTGGTTCGGCGTGAAGTATTATGCCCTCTTCTGGCCGCTCCTGGCCGTCTCCCTCTATTATTTGATCAAGCATCATAGAGCGGGGAGGAAGATTTTCCTTTTCATCGTCTTCCCGGTCCTCTCCATCATTCTCTTTCATGCTTTTATCTACAAGCTCTACGGGACGATTTCTCCTCTAGCCATATATGCCGGCGTCATGATGCCCGAACAAGCGGAGGCCGCCAGAGAGGCCCTGCTCAGCACGCCTCTCCAGGCCAGAATCGATGCGTTCTTGAATTACTTTATGGACCAGAGAGACGGGCTGCTTCTCTATTCGCCTTTTTACTTCTTCGCGTTTCTCGGTCTCGTCGAAATGGCCCGCAGGGCGCGGCGGGAGCTACTCGCCCTTCTGTTCATTGGGCTTCCATTCATCCTGGTCTGGGTGGCCATCGCGAGCCGGCCCGGCCGCTGCCCGCAGGGCCGGGTCCTGGCGCCGCTCGCCTGGATCGGCGCCCTGCTCATCGGCTACTTTCTGGCGTTCAATCGCAAGAGATTCTTCTCGCTTCTCTTCTGGGGAGCGAGTTCCATCGGCCTGGTCATCAGCGGGATTCTCCTCAGCCATCCCTCGTTTCTTTATCAGCCGACGACCCATGAGTATACCCAGCGCGCCGGCGATCTTTTTATTTATTTGAGCAACCTGAATGTCTTTCTGCCTTCGGCTCTGCCATCTTTTCTCCAGATGCGCAATATCGGTTATCTGCCCAATTATTTCTGGGTTCTGGCCGTCGCGGTGTTCGTTGCGCTATATGCGATTTTAAGAAATAAGAGACCGGAAGCTTCTCGGCCGGCACGGCCAGTCATGTCGGCGGTCGTTTGTCTTTTAGCCGCTTCCGCCCTTTGGGTTCTTTTTCCTCGAGCCGCCTTCTATCCCGTCCGGACCTTCACCTTTCCTTCGCAGACAACGCTCGGCTTTTATCTGTTCCCCATGGACAAGGATCTTGTTGTGAAAAAAGAGGCCGAGCTTAACTTTTACAATGTCCGGTCCCGGACGATCCGCTTCAGCTCCAAAAAAAAGCTGGAAGAAGTGAAACTCATCTATGGGGCGGAACAGGGAGAATGCGCCGTGGATGTCCGATTCTTCGACCTCCCGCTTTTTGAAGGACGGACAAAGAATGAGAAGAAAGAATGGATCTTCGAGCCGCCGGCCTATTTCCCTTTCCGCAGTCTCTACGTGTATGAGATCAGCGTGGCTTTCAAGGAGAGACCCTCCGGGAACTTGGCCGTCAATCCCTATTTTTTGCAGATCGTTCCGCTGAAGGATTAGGACGGGAGCGGGGATATGCATCAAGGTCCAAGGAGAAGGCGGGCTTTTTCTCGCTCCTGAGCGTTTCCAAGGCCAGCCCGCCGACCATGGCCGCATTGTCCGTGCACAATTTCGGCGATGGGATATAGAAATCCAGGCCGCAGGATGTAGCCCTCTTTTCAAACTCGACCCGGAGCCTTTTATTGCGGGCCACGCCGCCGCAGAGGATCAGGGACTTCGGGTGGAGACAATCGGCAGCCCGGGACATATTTTCGAGAAGCGCTCGGACGACGGCGCTTTCGAAGCTTGCCAAAAAGTCCCTGAGCTGTGGATGGCCCTTGGAAATCCTATTTTCCCTGATGATCCTCAGGGCCGCCGTTTTGAGCCCGCTGAAGCTGAAATCGAGGCTGCGGTCGGTCATGCGCGGCAGGGCAAAATCGAATCGAGCCGGGTCTCCGTTCTCGGCCAATTTCTGGATCACCGGCCCTCCCGGATAGCCCAGCTCCAGGAACTTGGCGATCTTATCCAAGGCCTCGCCGGCCGCATCATCCCGCGTTCTACCGACGAGGTCAAAGCACAGTTTTTTTTTCAACAAAAAGAGGGAAGTATGCCCTCCGGAAACGATCAGGGCCAAGGCGGGAAACGAGATCTCCCGGTACTCAAGAAAGACGCTTTGGATATGGGCCTGGACGTGATCGATTCCGACCAGAGGCTTTTGAAAATAATAGGCCAGCCCCTTGGCGAAGGACAATCCGACCAGGAGAGACCCGACGAGTCCCGGTCCTTGAGTGACGGCATAGACATCGATTTTCTCGAGCGAAATGCCGGCGACGGCCAGGCTTTCCCGGACAATGGGATCGATGGATTTCAGGTGCTGGCGCGAGGCTAGCTCCGGGACCACCCCGCCATAGGGAGCATGGATCTCGTCCTGGGACAAGACGATGTTGCTCAGGATTTTAAAATCGTCTTCTAAGACGGATGCCGCCGTCTCATCACAGGATGTTTCGATGGCCAAGAGGTGCATCAGCTTTTCTCTAGCGGGGCCAAATTTTTCTTATAAGGCGGATAAACGATACCTCGCTCCGTAATAAAAGCCGAGATATATTTAGCCGGCGTGACATCGAATGCCGGGTTACGGACCTGCGCGTCCGGCACCGTGATCAGCCGGCCGTTGATTTCCTTGACTTCCTGGGCCGGCCTCTCTTCGATCGGGATCCTGCCGCCATCCTCCAAAGAGAAATCAAATGTGCTCAGCGGCGCCGCGACATAAAAAGGAATTTTATTCTCCTTGGCCAGGACGGCCACGGAATAGGTTCCGATCTTGTTGGCTGCATCGCCGTTGCGGGCGATCCTGTCAGCGCCGACGATGGCCAGGCTGATCTCCCTTTTTTGCATCAGCCAGCCCGCCATATTATCGACAATGAGAACATAGGGAATTCCCAGCTTCGAAAGCTCCCAGGCTGTGAGCCGCGCCCCTTGGAGAAAGGGCCTCGTCTCATCGACAAAAACCTTGATCTTTTTCCCTTCCTCGAAAGCGGCGCGGATGACGCCCACGGCCGTCCCCCAGCCAGCCGTGGCCAACGCACCTGCATTGCAGTGGGTGAGGACCGCATCGCCGGTTTTGATCAAGGATTTGCCGAAAGACCCTATTTTCTTGTTGATCTCAATATCCTCCCTCTCGATGTCCAGGGCTTCTTCGATTAGCCTCTTTTGCACGGCCGGGAGGGGCAGGTTACGGCTATCTTTGTAGATCCTCTGCATCCTTTCAAGCGCCCAGAAAAGGTTGCGGGCCGTCGGCCGCGTCGCCTTAAGCCGCTGATAAATCCGGGAAAATCCTTTATCGGCATCCTCTTGAGAGGCCACCTTCAAGAAGCCAAGAGCAACGCCGAACGCCGCCGCTACGCCGATGGCCGGAGCGCCGCGGATGACCATTTTTTCGATGGCATCGGCGACGCTTTCATAATCCCGACACTCCAGGTAGATTTCCTCTGCCGGCAGTCTTCTCTGGTCGATCATGACGACTTTATCTTCGGCCCATTCAATCGTTGGCAGCATCTTGCTTTCTCTCCGGGGTCAAACCTCAACAATCAACATGTTAAACGCCGACGGGATAAGAAGCTGGGAAAAAATGTTGATTGTTGAGGTTTGACCCCGATCATTCTGTTCATCGCGATGAGTATAGCGGCACTGCGGGATAAAGTCAAAAAATAAAACTTGACTTCCTCCATTTAATATGTAATATATGATTATCATATTTTACATATAAAATGGCAGAAGAAAAAATAGTTTCCGCGACAGATGCCGTCCGAAAATTCTCGGAGCTGTTGAATTTCGTCAGATATAAAGGAGAAAATTACACGGTCGTCAGGGGCGGAAAACCTGTCGCTGTTCTTCGCCCTGTAGAAATGGCCCCAGAAGCCCCGCCCCATGCGGAATTTGAAGCCAAGTCCCTTTCGGAATTTAAGAAGCTGATGAAGAATCTGCCCAAGCTGGGCGCCGAGGTTGAGAATTTCGAACGCGACATCAAAAAAGTCCTGCAGTTCCAGCCCTCCCTTCCCAAGAAAAGCCCATGGGAATAATCTTCGACACGAGCACCCTGATCGGCCTGGAGAGGGCTTCTTTAAGTCTCGAAAAGCTCGTCAAGGGCAGGGAGAGCGAGCCTTTCGGCATCAGCATGATATCGGTTTCTGAGCTTCTCCATGCGGTCCATCGGGCAGATTCGGAGGCAAGGCGCGAGCAGCGCGAGGCCTTTGTCGAAAAGATCCTGGAGATCTTTCCCCTCTATCCATTCGACTTGAGCGCCTCGCGTGTCTACGCCAGGTTTTGGGGCCAGTTCATCAAGAAAGGAGTTGTCGTCGGCACCCATGACCTCATGATCGCCTCGACCTGCCTGTCTCTAGGATTCTCCGTCCTCACGGCCGAGATCAGAGATTACAGGAAAATCGAAGGCCTCCGCATCGAAGAATTACTCGCTTAAAACAATCATTTCGAGGGAAGCTCTTTGCCCTATCCGTCTTTCCTGCACTTGGCGATATAGCCTTCGATCCGTTCCTTCTCGGCGGCGGAAAGTGTAGGATTGGCAAAAAAAATCCCCCCGTCTCCTTCATCTAAAAGGAAAATGGGGGGATTTTGAAAATTACATCTCGACCAAGCCGGCCAGCTTCAGGATCTGGAGATAGTTCAGGATTCCCTGAACGGTCGATCTTCTCTGGGCCTGGGCATCCATCAGTTTCATGATGTCTAAGACATTGTGCTTTCCGTTGATGAGGAGCTGGAGCTCGCCCGTGCTGGACACTTCGGAGGCGTAGGGATACTTGGCTTTTTCGGCCGCGGGAACGCCGTCGATATATTTTCTGTAGCCCTGATAGCCGCCTTCTGTGATCTTGGCCGTTGGCTTCGGAATGATCTTGACCGCCTTTTTCTCGAGGTCCGTCAAGGCGATCACGACCGGCTTCTGGCCCAGCCTGCGGGCCGTTGCCTCCATATGGGCTTGGAGCGCCGCCAGATTGGCATTCCCGACGGCATCGACCGTCTTCTTCATCTGCCCAATGTAATTGCCGACCGCTCCCTTATCCATCGCCAGCTCGAGGATCGAATCGAGCGTGTCTTTTTCATTCAACACGGCGCCTTCCACATAGGTCCGGGCCGACTTGTAGGAATCGGCCAGAGTCTCGGCTTTCGCCCCGTTTAGGATTTCCAGGGCCACGACAAACTGGTGCCCGATGCGCCGGGTGGCGTTGCTCGCCGTCTCGCCCGCAATCTTGATGGCCATATTGTCGTCGGCGTTGGCGACCGTGTAGGCGCCGGCCGCGCCGATCGCCGCCGCCCGCTTCAACTGGGTCGCGTCGGACTTGTCGGGCAGATCCCCCGAAGTATGATACCAGCGGTCCGGCCAGGCGATCATCATGACGCCGGGAACCTGGACGCCCCAGTCGTTGAACACCTCGTGGTCCGACGCTCCGTAATGGGTTTCGATGGAATAATAAAACGGCTCGTCGGCGCCGAATGGGGCCACGACCCGGACCGGGACTTTATTGAACCCGCTCCGGTTCTGGATGCGCTCGCGGTTCCCTTCTCCGACATACCGGTAAAAGTTTTCCATGACATCGTTGATGTAGTGGGGATTGCCGTAGGTCGTCCTCATCAGGCACATGAAGGCCTGGTTCTTGCTCAGCCATTCGCCGACCATATCCATGTTGATATTGCAGAGGGTCTTGTCCATGATCGCCTTATTGGCCCTGACCCACAGGCTTGTCCCCGAGAACTCCGGGCCCCACAGAAAACGGATCGTCCGTTTCGGCTTGGGCAGCCGGCCTTCCTGGATGAGCGTGTTGAGGAGGCGGCCGGCCTCCAGGATTGTCGCGCTTCCCGACGTGTTATCGTTAGCCCCGAACTTCGACATGCCCTCAAAGAGATGGGCGGAGAAAATGACTTCGCCGGCCGTGGGGTCCGTGCCGGGAATATAGGCCACGACGTTTTCCATCTTGTATTTTTCCTGCTTGGACTCGACCTGGGCACGGGCGGTGATCTTCTCGCCGGCCATCAGCCGCTGCTTGAGAATGTCTCCTTCGCGGACGGGGAGTTGAAAGCCGAACTTGGGCTTCGGCGGAGGCGGAGGAGGCGTCTGCGGCTGGGCGGCCTGGGCCGGCTGCCCGGGACCTCCCCTCATTCCACGGAAGCTGGCGATTCCCGCCCACCCCATTTGGAGCGGATCAAAATAGGGCCGGGACATGCTGATCCCGATGACGCCCAAAGCGCCCTTTTGAAGGCAGGCCAAGTTATGCACGGCGCCCAGGCTTCCCTCGGTCACCACGATCTTCCCTTCAACCTTGGCCGCTTCGATCTCGGCAGTCGTCCCACGGCCAACCCAGACCAACTCGCCCGTCACATCCGTCGTCGAGCTGCCCGAAGCGAGCATCGGAACCATATCTCTCATGGACGCCAATTTCTGGTGCCTTGGGGTGACTTCCCACAGCTCGCCCTTGACGCCGTCCCAGGTTTCGCCACCCGGATAGGAGACAATCTCTGCGCCGGCCAGCCCGTACTGTTTCAGTTTTTTCAAGATGACCTGGGTTTCCAAGAACGGCCCCGCGTACTCCTCCGACATCCGGTCGCGGTTGTAACCGTTGATATCGATGATCGTGTTGAGGGCGGTCTCGCCCGAAGCCTCGCCGACGATCTCATCGATCTCGTTTTTGGGAAGCAGCGTCCAATACAGCCAGGGCGTGTATTGGGCTGCCGCCAGGCCTAAAACCACCAAGAACGAGAGGGCCAGAATGATAAGCTTCTTTTTGTCCATGAGTCCTCCTCTATTAGGATTACGAAAAAAGGGGTGGGGTGGTTCTATCTTTTTCCCCAACGTGCTATTTTTGGGAGCTAAAACAAAAGATAAAAGCGTTCCCATTTTTTTATTGATCCGCAAACGGCTGGTCGATAGACACGGCTTCCATACCGCCCAGGAAGCGGCTGCCGTTTTCCGTGACGACCATGCAGTCCTCGGTCCGGACGCCGAATTCTCCGAAGATGTAGATCCCCGGCTCGTTGCTGAAGGTCATGCCGGGCAGAAGCTCGAGCGTGTTGCCCTTCACGAGATAGGGATATTCATGCCCTTCCATCCCGATGCCGTGGCCGACCCTGTGGGCAAAATATTTGTAGCCGGGCCCGTAGCCCGCCTCTTCGACGACCTTGCGGGCGGCGGCATCCACGTCCTGGCAACGGACGCCGGGCCGCGCCGCCTGGAGGGCCGCCGTCTGCGCTTTTTTAACGATATCCCAGACAGCTCTCTGCTGATCCATCGGCTTGCCGAGGACGACGGTCCGGGTCACATCCGACCGGAAGCCTTCGACGCCGCATCCGCCGTCGACCATGACCACTTCGCCTTCGCGAAGCGTTCGCGGAATCCTCGACCCATGCGGGAAAGCCGTGCTTGAGCCGAATTGGGGCCCGCCGCCGCCGCTCGCTCCCATTTTCGAATGGGCACTGCTGATGAGAACGGATAGGTCCCGCTGACTCATGCCTTCCCGGAGCTGTTTGAATCCTTCCCTATAGGCCAGCTTGGTGATCCTATTGGCCAGGTCCATATAGGCGATTTCCTTTTCCGTTTTCGTGCCCCGGCAGCCCTCTGTGACGACCGCGCCGTCGACAAGCTCCAGCCCAGGAGCGTCCCGGCGGATTCCGAAATAGACAAACGCGCTGGTGGACGGATTGATGCCCAGGCGTCCGCTTCCGACGCCCAGGTCCTTCATGATTCCGGCGATGAGCTTATAGGGGCTTTCATACTCCTCCCAGACGCGTATTTGTTGGCCCGGTGGGATGAGTTCTTTGGCCCGCTCAAGCTCAAAGGCCGGGCAGACCCATACGGGACTTCCTTTGCGGCCGAGCAGGGCGCCGAAGGTCCGCTCGCTGGTCCCCCAGCCGACCGTCGTGAAATATGCCAGGTTCGTGCTGCCGGTCAAAAACAATCCGTCGACCTTGTTAGCAGCCATCAATCCTCTGGCTTTCTCCTGCCGCGCTTCGTAGTCCTCGGGCGCCAAGGGCTTGACTCCGGCCGTCATGTTTTCAAGCCTCGCCATTTCCGCCGCGGGCGCCTGCGAAAAAATATTTCTCACAAAGCCGAACGTTGCGATGGAAAGGCCTCCGATTTTCAAAAAATGCCGGCGAGATGCCATGTGTCGACTCCTTTAGGCCAAGGGGAGAAAGATAGATGGAAAAAGCGGCCAACCTTGAAAAATTCTCATCGATAAGTCCTAAACGTATATCACCGGCATCCCTTGATGTCAAATATATCAACGGGGTCAAACCTCAACATTCAACATTTTTTAGCAGCGGGGAAATAGACTTCTTTATAAAAAAGGTTCTCTTCCATTTCGTGTGGGTTGAAAAGGGAGACGATCCGGAGACGGCTGAAGCGACCATGGAGGGTTTAGCCTTCCCGAGCCCTCCTTCGAGGGCAGCCGGCTCGGAAGAAGCCCGCCGGACACTCTTGGAAGGAAACCCTTGATTAGGGTTTCCTTCCAACGCTCGCTTCGCTCTCTGCCTTCCTTCCAAGGAGCATGATCTGATGAATCCTTTATGGACATGGAGATTGGCCGTAAAATCGAGGCCGGGAAGCAAGTTCTGAGCCGCCGAGAAGGAGGGCTCGGGAACGGCGTGAAAAACCTGGATGGAGAGCGAGGCCGTTTCCGGATCGTTTCCCAGACAATTTTCCCCACAGGAAATGGAAGAGAACCTAAAAAAAGACCTTCCTCCATGGGATTGAAATGTTGAATGTTGAGGTTTGACCCCGATCATTGACTTTTCGAGCCGACTGAAGTAACTTGTAACTGATAAAGTCTTGGCCCCCAATTCGATTGAAGCTAAGCCTTCGAAGGAGGTATAGATGTTACTATTTGGCACGGTCGGACCGCAGGAGCTCCTCATCGTCTTGCTCATCGTGATCCTCATCTTCGGCGCGCGCAAGCTTCCCGATCTCGGGAAATCCCTGGGCGAAGGAATCAAGAATTTCAAGAGCTCCATCGGCGGCAAAGATAAAGAGAAGGACAACCCGCCCGATAAGACCCAACCCCCCACAAAGGACTAATGAAGCGGACGATCGAGAAGCTCACCCAGGAGCGGAGAGAGAAAGAAGAACAGTTTGCTGAAAAGCTTGCCGAGCTTAAACGAGACAGCCTCTCCCTCGAGCATCTCGAAGAACGCCTCAAGACCTTAGAATTTCCAGCCCCTTCAAAAAAAAAGCATCTTCTCACCTCAAAAATAAAATCTTCTCCTCCTGGCAGTGAAGAGCTCCGAGACATTCTGACTCAGGCCTTCGGCTTCACCAAAAAAATATCCGCATCCGTCGCAGAAATCCTGAAACTCCAGGACTCCCTAGCGGACGCCAGGGACAAGGAATGGGACGCCCTCGGCAATAACCACGTCGGGATGATCTTTAAAAGCATGGAATGGCGGGTGGACAAGCTCTCTTCAGAATACGAGGACGTCAAGCTATTGATGAAGAAATTTATGCTCCTCAAGGACCAGTTGAACAGGCTTCTGGCGCTCCTCGAGGAGAAGAAAATGCCCTCCTCGGCTCAGGTCCGGGAAATCCTGGAGCCTCTGGAAGATGCGGTGTATACGGGGTTTGAAAACAGGTTCCGCGGCTACGAAGAAGAAATCAAAAAACAGCAGGAGGGCTATATCCCCTATTTCCGGAAAGGGGGAAAAGTCCTGGACCTGGGCTGCGGACGCGGCGAATTTCTCGAGCTTCTTCAGAAAAACGGGATCCAAGGAACCGGCATCGACGGCAACAGCCAGATGACTGATATGTGCTTGGACAAAGGACTGGACTGCCGGAAAGGAGATATCCTGGGGCTCCTGGCGGAATGGCCGGACGCCTCCCTTGACGGCATCTTTTCTTCCCAAGTGATCGAGCACCTGCCTCCGCCTTACCTGAAAAAGATGATCGACATCTGCCAGTTCAAGCTCGCCCCCTCCGGAGTGCTGATCCTGGAGACCATCAATCCCACCTCCGTTTTCGCGCTGGTCCAGATCTATTACCTGGACCTTTCCCATGAGAGGCCCGTTCACCCTCAGGCGCTGAAGTTCCTGATGGAAAGCGCCGGCTTCGAGGACGTCCGGATCCAGTACTCCGCCGAGCTCGGAACCGACAGGCTCCAGAATCTGCCCGGCGCCGACGAGGCCAGCAGTATTCTCAACCGGAATATCGACCGCCTGAACAGCCTTCTCTACGCCGCGCCGAACTATGCCGCGATCGGCAGAAAGAGGTGACCATGTCTGTGTATGCCGGCTTCGACCTCGGAGGCACTCAGCTCAAGTATGGGCTCACCGACGAATCCGGCGTCGTTCTTTTCAAGGATAAAGCTCCCACCCCGCCGACCATCGGCGGGCTGATGGACCTCCTGGAATCTCTCTGGAAAGATCTCCAAAAAAGAGAGGCCGGGAAAATCAAAGCCGCGGGATTCGGCATCCCTGGTATCTACAGTTTGAAGGAAAAGAAAATTTTCCAGTCGCCCAACTATGCCGACCTGGACAACTTCGACTTGTATCCCGCCGTTTCCCGGTTCATCAAAGCGCCTTTCTGGATCGACAACGACGCCAACATGGCCGCCTTCGGCGAATGGTCATGCGGCGCGGGCCGGGGCGTTTCGAGTATGATCCTGCTCACCATCGGGACCGGCATCGGCGGCGGGATCATCCTTGACGGCAAGTTGTGGCAGGGAAGCTGCGGCTATGCCGGCGAGATCGGACATATCGTTGTGAACCCCAGGGGCATCCGGTGCAAGTGCGGCATCCAAGGATGTCTCGAAACCGAAGCCTCTGCCCCGGCGGTCGTCAGGAAGTATGCGGCCCTTCGAAAAACAAACGAAGCGGTCACGGCCGAAGAAATCTATCACCGGGCCAAGGGGGGCGAGGAAGCCGCCCGCCAGGCTTTTGCTCAAGCGGGATATTATTTGGGGATCGGGCTCGGCATGGTCATCAACCTGCTCAACCCGGAGAAGATCCTGCTGGGCGGCGGTGTTATGACGACCGGCGAATACCTTTTGGCGCCGACCCTGGAAGAAACCCGGAGGCGGTCCTACAAGGCCACGTTCGCCTGCTGCTCCATCGAAAAAGCCGGCCTGGGCAACGATGCCGGTTTGATCGGAGCCGCATCCTGGGCCCGGGTCAATCTAATACAAACGCAATCAATAAAGTGACAATGTATGGGCGGCGCTTAGGCCGCCCGAACGGGGATGTCATTTTAATTATTACGTTGATATTAGAATCTCCCTAAATTAGAAAATTGGATTCAAATCCAAAAAAAGGATTTGCCGCCCATTAAATTATTGGGCTCTCTTCCATTTCGTGTGGGTAGAAAAGAGAAACGATCCGGAGACGGCCGAAGCGACCATGGAGGGTTTAGCCTTCCTGAGTCCTCCTTCGAGGGCAGCCGGCTCGGAAGAAGCCGTCCGGACACTCTTGGAAGGAAACCCTTGGCATGGGTTTCCTTCCAACGTTCGCTACGCTCCCTGCCTTCCTTCCAAGGAGCATTATCCGATGTATCGATTATGCACATGGCGTTTGCCCCCTAAATCAAGGCCGGGAAGCGAGTTCTTCGCCGCCGAGAAGGGGGGCTCGGGAACGGCGTGAAAAACCCGGATGGGGAGCGAGGCCGTTTCCGGATCGTTTCCCATACAATTTTCCCCATACGAAATGGAAGAGAACCAATTGTTGTTATTAAAGGCCGTTCGTTGGGGAAAAAATCAAAATAAACTTCTTTTTTTAGCACACGTTTCGCTTATAATAAAAACAAAATGGCTAGCCTTTTCCAAATAGGGAGGTCCCATGATTAAAAAAATTGTCCACGTCATCCTTGTCCTCCTCTTGGCCTTCGGCATTTCTTCCCTGAGCTTTGCTCAGCGGCAGACCGGCTCCATCCACGGCCAGGTCACCGACAAGGAAAAGAACCCGCTTCCCGGGGCGACCGTCTCTATTTCCGGTTCTGCCCTGATGGGAACGAGTAATTACGTGACATCGGAAACGGGCTTGTTCCGTTTTCCCTCCTTGCTTCCCGGCACGTACGAGGTGCGGGTGGAAATGCCGGGCTTCAAGACCCAGCTCCGGAAGGGCATCGTTGTCAGTGTTGGAAAAACGACCGATATCACCGTGGACCTCGAGGTCGCGACCATCGAGGAAGAGGTGACCGTCGTGGCGGCATCCCCCGTCATCGACATCAAGTCGACAAAGATCAACGTCAACTACAGCGCCCAGTTCCTGGCCAGCATCCCGATGAACCGTGACCTGTACGACATCCAGAACTCTGTCCCGGGCGCCATCTCCGAAGGCATCGATTACCGCCGGACTTCCTCCATTCTCGGCGGCACAGTCCGCAGCCAGCTCTACGCCCTGGACGGCGTCCCGATGAACGACCCGGCCACGAACTATTCCATGGCCAATATCAACGTCGACGTCTACGAAGAGATCGAGTTCGAGCTCACCGGCCATCCCGCCGAAGTGGGCCAGACCGACTCCACCTACCTCAACATCGTCACCAAGAGCGGCGGCAACAAATTTTCCGGCGGCGGCATCTTTTATTACACCGGAAAGAGCCTGGCCGAAGATTTATTCAGCCCCGAGCAGATCCGGTCCCTGAACGTCAACCCGCCGGAAAGCTTCACCGATGCCAAGGACTTCTCGCTCAACCTCGGCGGGCCCCTGCTCCGGGACAAGGCCTGGTTCTTTCTGAACGGCCGCCGGCTGACCTGGCAGCAGGCCTATGCCGGAACGCCGGAAACACGAATGATCAGGCTGGGATTCACGGACCCCAACAAGATCAACCACTACGGCCTTGAGCATCAGGAATGGCTGGGATTCGCCAAGCTGACCATCCAGGCCACCAAGCAGATCCGGTACATGGGCATGTTCCATTACAACCACATCTATGAGCCGATCTATTCGAATTCCGTCGGGAACGACGCCGCCTATGAATACCTCGAACGATGGGACCATGAAAACACGTACACGACAACCCACCAATTCAATATCGTCCTCAACCAGAACACGTACGTGGACGTCCGAGGCACTTACATCCGCCGCTTTTTCCCGATTCACTCGCTCACTCAGGGCGATTACACGTATTACGATTACACCCAGAAAGTCTATTGGGGATCGTCTCCGTACAACGACGAATACATTCGGAAAAAGATGCTGGGCTCGGCCTCGATCACCCGGTTCCAGGATGATTTCCTGGGCGCCAACCACGAGTTCAAGGCCGGGGCCGAGTTCGACCAGAGCGAATATCACCGCGACTGGTACAGGTCAAATCCGTATTATTTCTACTGGTATGACTATGTCAATAAAGATCCTTATTATTATTCGACCTCGAAAGCACAGGGCCGCCTGAGGATCAGGACCTGCACTCCTGAAAAAGGCATGTGGGACGTCCAGGACAACGCCCGCCGTTTCTCCGGCTACATCCAGGACAGCATCATCACGGGCAGGCTGGCCCTCAACCTCGGCGTCCGCCTCGACTATTCCTACCAATACGAACCAGAGCAGACAAGGCCCCAGCTGAGGTTCGAGGCCAGGCCGCCGCTCCTGAATCCCGCTATCACGGACTCCAATGCGCTCCTCGCCGCCCTGGGCGAGCAGCTTCGCAGCGAAGGCAAGATTTCCCCGTTCGACGCCTTGACGACGCCCTACAAGAAACCGGTGGAATTCACGACGCTATCGCCGCGCCTCGGCATGGTCTATGACATCTTCGGCAACGGGAAGACCGCCTTCAAGCTTTCCTTCGCCCGCTACTACGAGCCCATCTGGACTGCCAAATACAACGGCGGACAGATCTTCGGCGCCAGCTCGATCAATTACTACTGGAACGACCTCAATAAGAACAAGCTCTTGGACCTTCCGCCGACCGACAGCTACGTCGTCCAATCCTATCCCGAGCAGGACCCGAATTATTCTTATTACGGCAAGCTCAAATCACCGTATATGGACGAAATCACGTCGGGAGTCGAGCAGGAAATCGTCAAGGACTTCAAGCTCGGCTTTGAATTCATCTGGAAACAGAACAAAAACATCGTTGACGACTTCGACATCGTCAACGGTTACGATCCCAACGCCTCCGACGAGATCGGCCCCATCTGGCTGCCCTTCACCTTCGTCGATCCGGGCTGGGATGGAAAGTTCAGCACGGCCGACGACCAGACCATGACGATCTACGGCTTGAGAGCGGACCGCCCGGCGCCGATATGGAAAGGAGGCAACCCTCCCGAAGCCAAAAGAAAGTATTGGGCCGCGATCCTGACTTTTGACAAGCGAATGTCCGATAAATGGCAGCTCAAGGGCTCAATCCTCTATAGCTCCTTCAAGGGAAACGCCGGCGCCGAATACAGTCCGACCGAGGGCGAATCGACCATGTTCGACAATCCCAACACTCTCATCAACTCCTACGGCCCCCTGTCCTTCGACAGGCCGCTCCAGATCAAGATCATGGGCACGTACATCCTCCCCTACGATTTTATCGTCAGCGCTTACTTCCAGTTCCGGTCCGGAAGCCCATGGGCGAGGACCTTAGACCGGGTGTACTTCCCCAGCAATTACATGGGCTTCGGCACCTATGATTCCTATTACGCCGTCAACGCAGAAGTTCCCGGGACAGAGAGAAACCCCTCTTATACCAACCTCGATCTTCGTCTTGAAAAAGCCTTCAAGCTCGGTCGCGTCGGAAAATTGATTTTCTATATGGACATCTTCAACCTGGGCGGCCGGGGCGGAGTCAATGTCAACCAAAACCCGGCGGCAACTCTCCGTTACGACAGGACCCCCGCGACATACGCGCTCTCCACGACCTACGGCCTCGTCACCAGCATCTACGGAGTGCGCTCCATTCGCTTCGGGGCGCGCTTCAGTTTCTAGGCCGGCAAAAAGAGGGGCGGTCCGGAAACCGCCCCTCTTCTCTCCTCCCGAAAATGTCCTACTTGAATTCCAGGGCTTTCGTCAGGACTTCGTTGCCCGTCTTGTTGGTCAATGTGACATACAACAGGCTTTTTCCCTGGCGAATCTGCGCGACTTTCTGGCTGCCGACAATCAAAAGGGGGATCTCAAGGGCAAAGCTTTTTCCCCCCTTCTCGGCCAGTTCGGACTCATCGAGAACCACTTGATGAGCGCTTTTGTGATCCCAGACGAGCTCTTTTTTTGAATCCCGGAGCTCCAGCAAGACCTCCAGCGCCGTGGTCATTTTTTTCCCCTCGGATTTGAACCAGATCCGGCCATAAGGAACATCCAGGTTGACCACACCCTCGATCTTCTGCTCGTCCTGGGCCGTGAGCCTCAAGCTCGCATTGAAGTCGAACAGGCGCTTCTCCTCCTTGAACGTCTTCTGGGCCTCGCCCTGGGCCAGGTTGAGTTCGTGCATATACATGAGGTTGATATCCCGCAGGCCCGAGAGGTCATAGCTCACCAGTTTGTACGATCCGGTGCAGGTGGGATCGGAAAATATCACGGGGAAATTCCCGTAGTACCAGATCTCGCCGCAGCGCGTGGAAGGGTCGCCGCCCATCGGCTGGGTGACCTTGTCCGTGGGCGGGCCGAACAGGATATAGATCCGGCCTCTGTCCGTCAGCCAGCCGGGAATCCCTTCGCTGGCGAACTGCTTGGTGGCCAGTTCGATGCGGTTGAAATACTCGATTTTGAACTCGTTTTCCTCCGTGTCGGGGTCCGGGTCGCGCCGCTTCCAGAAGTCTTCGATGAACTTCGGCTTGTCGGTATCGGGAAGTTCCAGGAAGATCTTTCTCTCCTCACGGGTGACAATAAACCGGACCTTGGATAAAAAATCGGCATTCTCCGGGGAGAGCTTTTGCTCCAGGTTGTAAAGCTTGCAGGAGGCGGACAGGGCGATCGCGGTCAGAAGGCTCAGAAACATTATTTTAGAAACGGTTTTGCTCATTTTTTCTCCCTCAAGGCCTGGACGTTCTTTCGGATTTGAGGCTGGTTGGGGCTGATCTCGAGGGACTTTTCCCAGGCCGCCAGCGCTTCCTTTGTCTTGCCGAGCTCGAGATAACATTCGCCGATAGAATTGAGCAGGTTGACGTTGAGGCCGAAATGAGAGACCGCCTGGTCGAAAATCTCGATGGCCTTGGCGAATTCACGCAGTTTTTGATGGGCCTGGCCGGCCAGGACATAGATCTCGTATTTTGGAGACTGAGTCTGGGTCAAGAAGGACTGAAGCACGGGCGGTATTTTAGGGTATTCGGCCAGGGCGGAATAGGCCTGGGCCAAGCCGAGGGCGATGTCCGGAGAATTTCCACTTTTCTGGAAGGCCTTTTCCAGGGAGGCCTTGGCCTCTTCGGCCCGGCTGGAATTCAGGAGCTGGATGCCGACGAGATAATCGTAAATCGAATCCCCCGACTCCGGCATGAGCTTGGAATAATACCAGGGGCGGGGGATGGCGGCCTGGTGGGACACGTCGAATTCCTCCGAGCCGGCGATGAGCTCCCGTCCATCCGCAACGACGGAGACCTTCAGGTTATAGTGGGCCGGGACAAAATCGGCCAGCGGAAATTCTTGAAGAACATCGGGAAAATCGCCGACCTCGGGGATGGGGCGGCTTTTTTCAAAGGCCGTTTGGCCGTTTTTCAAAAAAGTGAACCGGATGAGCCCCGACCTCTTTTGCTCCGGATTAAGGCCGAACACCTGGAAGGCCACGGCCAGCGTATCGCCCTTGGCAAAGACGCGGCCCGGCTGGCAGTAGATCTGATAGGGGCCGATTTGGAAGGGTTTGATTCTCTTTTTAGCCGTGTCGGCGCGCCCGCTCTTGTATCCGAGAATCGGCAGCGTCATCTGCAAGGCCGGGGATTCGCCGGGGATGACCAGGGTTTGCTCGAGCGAAGTGAATTCTTTGGAGATCTCATTCTTGACCAGGATCGAGAGTCTATAGGTCCCCGGGATGAGCGGAAACAGGTCATTCAGGTTGAACGGCTGGAAGTTTGCCTGTTTCATCTGGGCTTCGTCCATATTCAGCGTATAGGTCTTGTCAAACTGATAGACCAGCTTCCCGTCCAGCGAATGGACCGTGCCGTTGAGCTTGAGGGTCGTGTAGTACTTGTTTTCATAGGCATTGACCGAAAGCCGCTTCGGCTCTATGGCATAATGAACGAAATAGAGTCCGGAAGGCTCCCGCACCACCTTGATCAGAGAATCACTGTCCAGGTAGTTGGTGCTGTATTCGACCTCGACGGTATCCTTGTATTGGAGAAACTTCTGGGCATACCGTTCCTCGATCTGGCTTTTGGGCGAGTTCTCGACCTTCTGGAGGAGCATGTCCGAAGCCAGGGTCGGTCGGCCCATGGTGGACACGGATTCGCCCGGGATGAGAGAAAGGGAGACGTCCGCCACGGTCGGTTCGATCTCTCGCAAGTCCTGATAGGCCTTCAGATAGTTCCCGGGATCGCCGAAAAAGCCCGTCAAGAGGGCCTGCGGGCCGTCCTTGGACGGGCTGTATAATTCATAGTCGCCAAGGCCTCCGTGCTGGAAGAACATAATGTTGAATCCCGGCGGAAGGCCGAGGTCGGCCTTATTCTGGTAAAACCAGATCTCAGTGGGATAGATCCCCGATTTACCCTCAAACCTTTGAACATCGTTAGGCTCTCCCAGGATGATATAGATCCGGCCGCGGTCCGTCCTCCATCCCGCCATGGGCGAAGACCGGCCGTAGAAATGGTTGGCATAGTTGATCCGGCGGTAATGCTCGGTCCTGAACTCGTTATCCGGGGTATTCGGAGTCGGATCCCTGTGCTTCCAGAAGGCGTCGATAAAGAGATCGCGCTCCCTGTCCGTCTGGAGCTTTAAAAAAACATCCCGCTCCACGGGGGTGATAATATAGACGACCTCCTCGTCCAGCCATTTCTTATACTGGGAGGGAAGCTGAATTTTCTGGGCATACATAACCTGAAAAACCAGGGATAGGGCCAGGATCAGACAAAGGATCGAAAGCAAGCGTGGTTTCACGGCAAAACTCCTTCACCTTAAAAAATAATCCTATCCCCGAATAAATGCAAGCCGGAGGAACGGAAGGGGGAGGCCCAAGCCTCCCCTTTTGGTCAGTTGCAGAGGTTCAGAACGAGAACCGCGCCGAAAGCCTGAAGTTGCGGACTCCCGAAATGTTGGTCACCTTTCCGAAGCTGGAGCTGGCTGTATAGGTTCCGATATTGGAGTTGGCATCCGATGGACGCCACGTCCCGCCCGGGTTCATGCCGATCGTAACATACTGGTTGCCCAACAGGTTGAAGACATCGACAAACACGCCCAGCTTTCCGAACCGACCCATGCCGAACTCTTTTTCCAGCCGAAAATCCAGGTTGTCGGAAACGGGATTCCGCCGAGTCCCGGACGATTCCAGGTTGACGGTGTAGGATAATCCCAAGGCGCTGTTGGCGGCCATCCACCCCGCCGGGGGATAGACGGTGACGTTTCGCTGCCACGGGGAGCCGGAGAAGTGCGTGTAATAAAACGAGGCCAGGAAGCGCAAGGGCAGGCTGAACGTGCCGAAGAGCTTGATCACGAGAGGACGGTCCGACCCGATATAGCCATAGCGGTTGACGAACCAGTTGGCCTGCTGGTAGGCGCCGGAATATCCCCAGACCGAGCCGTAGTCATCGGTATTGTTGCCCTTGGTCTGGGAAAAGACGACAGATCCGCCGAGCTGCCAGCCGCGGGACATCCGCTTGTTGAAGGTCAACTCGAGCGCCTGGTATTTGCGCTCGGCTTCCGGAACATTGGCAAACGCGGTCATCTGGGCAGGGGCGTTGGCGGACATGAAATACATCGTCACGGCCTGCTCGGGGAAGCTGCCGGCCGCCGGAACGATCGTGGTAAAGGGGATCCACCAATCCGTCGCCTTTTCATAGGTGTTCCAATATCGCTTCGTGTTCGGATCGTAGAGGATCGCGCTGACGGTGTCCTTTTTCTCCCGATAGATGAATTGGAGGCCGACGTTGAAATCGCGGAAGAGCTCGTGGTTGATCGAAGCGGTGTACTCATTATACATCGGGGCCTTGATGTCCGGATCGATGCGCTGCTTGTAATAGCTGGGCAGCATCTGCTGGACAGAGGCTCCAAAAGCGACGTATTTGTCGCCGGGCGGGGCATCGGGAACGCCGTTGTTGTTCAGGTCCGTCCAATAAAAGCCGTAGCTCACCGGGCGCAGGGGATGGACGGTCTGGAAGTACATGACCGGCATGGCTTCCGCGTACTGCGAGAAGGATGCCTTGACGGCCGTCCTCCCGTCGCCGAAGAGGTCGTAGGCGAGCCCTAAGCGAGGGGAGAAGGGACTCCAGCCCATGACGTTATCCCATCGGTCGATCTTCATCTCGCCGAAAGGATTGAACCCAAACTGGGGAACGAATAGGGCTTCCCCGATGGCCGGAGCGATGCCCGAGGAAGCGACCTTCGTTGACTCCGGCAAATAACCGTTATAGGAGTCGAAACGGACACCTAAGTTCAAGGTCAGCCTGTTCTTGATCGTCCAGGTATCCTGGATGTAGGCGCCGAAGCGGACCTCGGAGCCGTTGACGACGTTCGGGCTGTTTTTCGGGCCGCAGACATAGATGTAGAGCAGGCCGTCGCCGTAGGTCGGATGAGGACCGCTCAAGCCGTAAAGGCCGCGATAGTAGTAAGGGCTGCCGTTATAGTAATTCCACGAAATCGGGTTGTCCCTGTACCAGGTCCATTCGTCGACCCCGGTCTGGACTTCGACGCCCGCCCTGAATTCGTGGTCGCCGCCCAGGAAACCGTCCTGGAAATGGGTCAGGCGGACCGAAGCCTGCTTGGTGTTTCGCCAAACGGGCTCGCCGAACCGGCCGGTGGACCCCCAGCTATAGAATGTGTAAGCATCATAAAATGCGTAGTTTTGCTCAGTCCCCGGCTCGTAGTAGATATTCCATTGAATATCCGCCAGGCCGGCCCGGAAATCGATGAAGGTGTTCGGGGACAGAATCCAGGAGGCGTTGGCCGTGAAAGCCCAGTTGTAATCCGTCCGTTCCTGGCAGGCTTCCGCCGCGGTATAAGTACCGGCCCCGCTATACGGCGTGTAGGGATTGGAATAGTTGGCCATCACGAACACCCGCAGGTTCTTCCCTAACTGGGTCGTCAGCTTGAGGAAACCGCTATAGCTCCGGTTATAGGGCTGATATTGTTCATAGGTCTTGCCCAGGATCGTCGTCGGAAGGAACGTCGACATGAATTTGTTCCGGATCATGGCGATGTCGCCGAAGAACCACAATTTGTCCTTGATGATGGGGCCGCCCAGGAGCGCCGAGGTGCTGATTTGGTAGATGTTGAAAGTCGGTTTGCCGACGTTGAGGGCCTTGATCTGCTCATCCGAAAAGAGGATCTCGTTGAGGTCCTTGTTGGTGTAGTAGAGCTGGACCAAGCCGCTGAATCTGTTGCCGCCGGATTTCGTGACGACGTTGACGAACGAGCCGCCCGTATTACCGACCTGGGCCGGTAATCCGCCGGTGATGACTTCGACCTCTTCCATGGCTTCGTAATCGACCGTCACGAAACGGCCGTTCATCGACGGGTCGTTGACGTTGACGCCGTCGACTTCATAGGCGTGCGAGATTTCAGTGCCGCCGTGCATGACCCCGGCCACCGTTCCCGCCGTCAATCCCATGAGCCTGTCGAGGCTTCGCTGCATGGGTAGGTTCATCATGATATCGCGGGTGATCTGGGTGGAGATCTTGGTCGATTGGATATCGACGACGGGCGAGGCGGCCTGGACCGTGATCTCTTCCTGGATCGCAGACACCTTCATCTGGATATTGAGGGTCACGACCATGCCGACATTGACGATGATGTTCTCGCGCTTGAAGGGCTGGAAGCCCTTGAGCTCGAAGGTGACCGTGTAGGTGCCGGGCGGCAGGGCCGGTGCGCGGAACAGGCCGTTATCCTTGGAAACGTCTGTCACCGTCTTGAGCAGACTCGGCCCTTTGACCGAGACGTTGACGCCGGGAAGCGGCGCCCCTTCTTCATCCGTCACCGTTCCCCGGATCGTCCCAGTCTGAAGCTGCTGGGAGATGAGAAGGGACGGCACGAGAAAAAAGACGAGGACCAAGCTGAGAATCATTCGTTTTTTCATGTTTTCTTCCCCTTGCATTGAGTTTTTCTGCGAAATTTGATTCATCATTTTTCTTTTTTGGCCGACGATTTCTCGAAAAAAAACGTCGACCGGATTCATTTTTCGCCTGATCGATATGACAAAAATATGGGATATCTTTCCCCTTTTGTCAAGCTTGGCTCCTGGAGAACAAGCGCCTTATTCGATTAGAGACGACGCTTTTACATAATACAGATCGATGAATTTTTTCTGGACGCGGAACGACCAGTGGACGTCCCGGATAAAATCGACAGCCTTTTCCGCGTTCCTCTGCTGGATCAAACGGACAAGCTCGGCGTGCTCGCCGATGGAGGCCTGTTCCCACTCCTTGACAAAGCCTTTCTGGCGTGGAAAATCGTAGAGGCGCTTTTTCAGGGTGTTCACGATTTTTTTCAGGTTCTCGTTGCCGCTGCGATCCAGGAAGACATTATGGAAATTCAGGTTTTTCTCGTAGTAAAGGTCGAAATTGTCCCGGTCGATGGCGTCCTTCATCGCGGCATTTAGCTCTTCCATGTATTGAACATCGGGCTCTTTCAAGTTGTCGAGGGCCAAGAGAAGCGCCTCGCTTTCAAGGGCGCCGATAATTTCATAATAATTTTTAATATCCTGAAGGGACAGGGTGTTGACGATGACTTTCCGGCGGGGCAGGATGGAGACAAAGCCTTCCATTTCCAGTAAAAGAAGCGCATCCCTGAGAGGCGTCTTGCTGACCCCCAGTTTTTTTGAGGTCTCCTCCATGTCGATCACGGAACCGGGAAGGATCTCCCCGACCCGCATTTGCTCTCTGAGATATTCATAGACCTGCTCTTTCAGAGACTTGATGTTCAGCACCGGCTTGTTATCCACGGCTTGATGACCTCCTTGTTGCGCTTGAAGAAATAAGAATATTGAATATGAAAGGTCAAGTCAAGAGAGGGAGCAACGGCTC
>Ga0315274_10002613_pt1 | contig 27048 bp, 27 predicted proteins | sample YL17G02_20_MG_FD_203700 | JGI IMG/M metagenome (GOLD analysis project Ga0315274, IMG submission 203700) | Sediment microbial communities from Yellowstone Lake, YNP, Wyoming, USA - YL17G02_20 | ecosystem: Environmental > Aquatic > Freshwater > Lake > Sediment | place: USA: Wyoming | collected...
GCCAAGATCCAATGGGTGAAGTACACGGCGAGGGGATTCCGAAACAAGCACAACTTCAAGACGGCGATTTATTTTCACTGCGGCGGCCTGGACATGGCTCCGTTACCCACTTAAAACCCGGAAGAGCCTTTTAAAAATCCAGCGCCCGGCCCGGCACACCAGCTGAGCCGGGATGGTTACAAACAGCCTGCGAAAGGTAGCGATGGTGAGGGGCCTTTTTGTTTTCGCTAGCAAGGCCTTCTGAAAGAGTAGCAGCACGTTGTAAGCGATCAATTTCAAGAGCAGGTTGGCCCAATTGGGATAAAAGTCGGCTGTTGGGATCTGATCGATACAGAAGCCATACTTGGTTTCCTTGACCAGGTTTTCCGCATTGCCGCGATGGAAGCGGAAAAATGGAGGGATCGGGGGCGTAGGCAGCCTTGCCGGAGGGACACGTTGTAAAACCTGTAGACATCTACTGCTGCCCAGTCGAGGTTGGTGACGTAGGCCGAGTAGCTGTATCCCCACTCGTCCCAGAACGAGCGCTGCGACCCTTCGTCCGTCTTTTCCCTCACCACGACGACACGTCGGGGACGGCTCCAATTCGAAGCCTGATAACGGAAGTGGGTGATTTCAGCTTCTCCTTCTTCGTCCGAGATCGATTTCCATCTCTTCTTGGGAATCTCTAGAATCGCTGGCCCCAAGGCCGAAAGACACCGCAGCTTGATCACGTAACCGCAGAGTTCCTCTTCTAGAGTCTCCATGATCTCGTTGCTGTCAAACCCCTTGTCGGGTCGAGCCAGCCGCTCTCGTGCCGGGTACATGGTTAGGGTTTCTTGGATGAAAGCAACGGCGTCGGTCATGGAGGTTGTATTGCCGGGGCGGAGCGTGGCGTTGAGCGAGAGGCTATCGACCCCTTCGTAGGCCAGGAGCGGATGACAACTGGCGCGACCGTGTTTGTAGGGGTTGTAGCCGACAGCGCTGTTTTCCTGGTTGCCATATACGGTCTCGACCGTGGAGTCAAAGTCGATCACCAAGCGCCGGGCTCGCCTGAGGCGCCGTTGCACGAGGTCCCAGTGAATGTGCAGCAACTGTCGTACACCCTCTTCCGAATCGAAGCGCTTCAGGTCCTTGTTGAAGAGGGTGTGATCGGGCAGACGCTCCCAGCCGAGCTTGTGAGTGATCAGAGGATCATGCTCGATGACCTCGAAATTATAAGGTTGCTGCAGACCACAGGCGTAGCCTTGCACCATGATTTCGATCATAGAGGCAAGGGGATAGTCCGCCCAGTCGGCCTTTTCCGGTTCGAGGTGACGAGAGACCATGCGGGAGAAGCCGAAGGAGTCCATGAAATCGGCCAGAAGGTTAAAGCCGGCGAAAGCCGCGGCGCGTTTGAGGGTGAATTTTTAAGAGATTTTTCGTTTGGATTCGCTGTCGTTCTCGGTGTAGTATGTAGTCACTTTTGGTGGCTCCTTTTGTCGTGTTGCTTGTTTGCTTCAACAAACATATACGACAGAAGGAGCCTTATTTTTCGCCCGTTTCAGCCTATCAAGTTTGATTTCCTTGTAATCGCGCCGTCAACACCTGCGTAATTCGGGTTTATAGAAACGATAATATTTAACCGGCTCAATCTCAATAAGCTGGTTGCCGCAATTTATGCGGTGAATATTGGGTCGTACAAGGCATTCTTAAATGCGAGATGGAGACGCACAACCATTGTGCGCCGACAGCGTTTCTGGAAAAATCGCTATATCGACGAGTACACTATGGTTCTTTTCAGAACTAATCGAGGAAGCAGGACGTCACAGTAATACGATCGGACACGAGGAACCTTAAAAATCGTGAGCATTGTGAATAGCAGACGAAGCAGAGATCTATACTCAATATTTTCCCAAGGTTTCGAGCGCGTCGTGGCCGCGCAGCGGCGAACGTTCGGCACCGCGTACGACAGCTATCGTGACCAGTGGAGTCGCGCCGAGCGGCGCGAGATACTGACGCCTGTCCCTCTGCAGCTTGACATTGATCTGGCCAGCAGATGCAATATGAGCTGCAGATATTGCAACGGTATGCCATATATCCTGAGAGGCGAGGAATATCGGATCAATCTGCAACTGCTTCGCCTCAGACTCGACGAAGCCGTGGGACGGGGCATTCGTTCGCTGAATTTCGGCAACGGCGCAGAACCGCTTTTGACAGCCGACGAAATGTTTCCCCTCATCAGCCATGCGCGGTCCCTGGGAGTCATCGACCTGTTCGTGCATAGCAACGGCCTGCTTCTCTCACGCCGGATGAGCAGGAAGATCATCGAGGCGAACGTCACCTTTCTCTGTATTTCCCTCGATGCCCTGCGCGAGGAAACCTATTCCCGGTACGGCCGCAAGGGATTTCCTGCCATCCTCGAAAACATCGACGGATTCCTGGAGCAGCGGCGTTTAGCGAAATCGGATACACCGGGTTTACGGATCAGTTTCCTGCCGACCACCGACAACATCGGGGAACTGGATGATTTCATATATCAATGGAAAGACAAAGCGGACAAGATCGACATACAATCCGTGATCGATCTGGACAAATCCTTCAACCTCGATCGTATACCCGGATTCATCAAGTTCAGCCCGGCATGTGTGTCTCCCTGGACACGCATGGCAATCTGGCCCAACAACTCCTATGGGGTATGCTGCCAGCCTTTCTGCCTGTCGCAAAGCGGAGGAATGAACAACGGCTCCCTTGCAGATAAAAGCATCGCGCAGGCATGGCAGAGTTCGCTGATGAATAGAGTGCGCACTGGACTTATTTCCGATGATGCGGTAACAGCGTGCGTAAAATGCCTTGACAGCTATTACCGTTATGACGAGGACAAGATAGCGACGGGCGACCATGACAGACAATGAACACAAGCCGGTACTCTCTCGTGTTCTCGAAAAGAACGCGGGCCAGACTCTGCATTCACACTTCTTCACCAACGTCGACGAAATCTTTACAAGAGAGATCGGCCCGAAATGGACCGCCTACCGGACTCTGTGGAAGCGCGCGGGCATTGATCATTTCATACCGTCTTTTCCGATCCACCTGGATCTTGAAATCGCGGGGAGGTGCAATCTTAAATGCCGCATGTGCAACCGGCAGCTCAATCCCGGATACCGGCCGAATTCAGGACTGCCGATGGAACTGATCAGGAGAATCTTTGACGAGGCCTCGTGGTACGAATGTTACTCGGTGCTGTTCGGCATGGATGACGAGACGCTCATCGAAAAGGAGAAATTCTTTACAGCCGCAGGCATAGCAAAGGAGGCCGGCCTGTTTGATATCTGGTTGAGCACCAATGGAGTTTTGCTCGACGAAGACACGAGCCACAAGGCCATCGACCGGCGGATAACGCGTATCGTGATTTCTTTAGATGCGGCAACTGCCAAGACCTATCGCCGCATCCGCGGCTTAGACCGCTATGAGGCTGTTTTAGACAACATCCAAGACTTTCTGCGGTTGCGGGCCGCTGCTGGCTCAAAACTGCCTGTACTCCGGCTGAGCTTCGTCGTGCTGCCAGACAATGCCGCTGAGCAGGAGAACTTTCTCGATCTGTGGCGCGACAAGGCGGACGCGGTTATTTTCCAGTCATGCATTGACGTATCCGTTGATCCGGATGCATTGGATCCTGCGGGGACGGAATCGTTTTTCAAAGACCATAATTCCTGCCCGCAGCCCTTCAGACGGATCGCCATCGACGGCAATGGCAATGTCTATCCTTGTTGTACCATAATGGACGACAAACCGGTGTTAGGCAACATTCGTGATTCCGCGATTCACGAATTGTGGAATTCTCGCTTTATGAGGCGCATTCAGCAGATGAGCCTCAAAGGGACTCTGCCGTTCATGAAAAACTGCCGCAGGTGCCTGCTTTCAGCTCGAGGGACCTGAAATGGCGCGGATGATCAATTTTGGTGCTCCTTTTGCGGTACGAGTTTTGTTTCCCAACAACCTTGTACCACAAGAGGAGCTCCATTTTTCGCGGGTTTCAACTGATCTCATCAACTTTCCTCTTAACCAATCCGTCAGCCCTTGCGCAATTCGGGTTGAAGGGGGATTCCTAGATGCTTGACGGCAAGACTGTGCTAATTACTGGGGGAACCGGCTCTTTCGGTCGGAAATTGACCGAAGTCGTCCTCCGACGCTATAAGCCTAAGAAACTGATCATATTCAGTCGTGACGAACTGAAGCAGTCCGAAATGCGCCAACAATTCCACGAACGTGACCTCCCATGTATCCGCTACTTCATCGGCGATGTGCGCGACCGATCTCGTCTCTACCGTGCCTTTGATGGGGTTGACATCATATTTCATACTGCAGCCCTGAAGCAGGTTCCAACGGCCGAATACAATCCTCTCGAGGTCATTAAGACAAACGTACTGGGATCCGCCAACGTCATCGATGCCGCGATCGATCGTGACGTAAAACGGGTGATCGCGTTGAGCACCGACAAGGCTGCGAACCCGATCAACCTTTACGGGGCCAGCAAGCTATGTGCCGACAAGTTGTTCGTTGCCGCAAACAGTTATGCCGGCGGGCACCCGACGCGGTTCAGCGTAGTCCGGTATGGCAATGTTGTGGGAAGCCGAGGAAGTGTCGTGCCGCTGTTTCTCGAGGAGCGAAGCAGAGGCAGGCTTCCGATGACTGACGAGCGCATGACGCGGTTTTGGATAAGCCTTGAACAAGGCGTGGAATTTGTACTCGCGAGCCTGGAGCGCATGGAAGGTGGGGAAATATTCGTTCCCAAAGTCCCGAGCATGAAAATTGTGGATCTCGCGAAGGCGATTGGTCCTGATTGCAGGCTCGAGTTCATCGGTATCCGGCCGGGAGAAAAGCTCCACGAGGTTCTCATACCAGAAGACGATGCCCGCAACACCTTGGAATACCAAGATTATTACGTCATATTGCCCGCGTTTCACGAGTGGGACCCAGTGGCATATAGGGATCGGAGGGGGGGGGAGCCCTGCCCTGACGGATTCTGTTATTGCAGCGATTCCAATTCACAATGGCTGAGCTTTGAGGAACTCGGGCGAATGATGGGCTCGTCTTAGGAGGTCGGGGACCAGGTTTTATAAGGAGGGTGCGATGAAACCGGAATCCAGTCCGCAATCGGAACTTATCAGGACTCGACGTCACATTCAGGATCGGGTTTCCAAGTACGCCGATCCAAACTCCATTATCGCCGAGGTGAAGGGCGAGAAGTTTTGGGAATAGCGCCGGCGATTCGAAGCGTCCGGCAGAGGAGAATTGAAACTCGACTTTCCCTTGGATCTTTCGATCGAGTCGGTCGATTACTGCAACTATACCTGTCCCTATTGTCCTCGGGCCGAAAATCAAGGCTCAAAGGATCGAATTTCGAAAGATGCCTTCATGAGTGTGATCGACGAGTTTTCCGAAAAGACCGGGGGCTTAGGTGCCGTCGGATTTGACCGGGGCGAGCCACTGATAGACAGACACCTCGAGGACAAAGTCCGGTACATCGACGACAGAGGGATTGCTGACATTATCGTCACCACCAATGGCGTGTTTCTCACCGCCGACCGTTCCCGCAGGCTGATCGAAGCGGGTTTGACCAAACTTCACATCTCTCTGGATGCCGCCACACAAGAGACATACACGAAAACCCGCGGTGGAAATCTGGCTCTAGTGGAAAAAAATGTTCACGACTTTCTCCGCATTAGGGAAGAGAGGCGAGCCAGGATTCCGATCGTGCGTGTCAGCTTTGTTGTTTGTGAACTGAACGAGCACGAAATCCCGCTGTTCGAGGCGAAGTGGGCTCACCTAGTGGAGTATGTTGAATTCCAGGACTGCGTGGATTTCTCGCGAGTAGACGCTCTAGAAGATTATCCTGTAGAGCCTTTTTGGTGCCATTATCCGTTTCAGCAGGTGGTTGTGACAGCAGGAGGAGAACTCAGGCCCTGCTGCTCATTTTATAACAAGCACTTGATTTTCGGTCGGCTCGAGAATGGGGATACTATTGAAAGGGTTTTCAACTGTAGTCAGAACGAGCAGCTGCGTCAGAGTTTTCTCCAGAAAAAAGATTACGCTCTTGTCTGCAAGAACTGTCGCTGTGCCCCGCCTGCAGGTTCGGGAATACGCGCAAATTCCTTATTAAAGCCGGCCGCACGTCCGGCTAAAGGAGCCGCCTCTCCTCCCATTGAAGGGCTTTTTCAATCGTAAACCGATTTCCAATGTGCTCTCGCCCGACTTTCCTGCTTACACGCGAGGCTGATCGTCATGTCTGAACTGGCAATCCACGGCGGAAATCCGGTCCGAACCAAGCTGTTGCCTTACGGCCGCCAGTGCCTTGACGAAGAGGACATCAGGAATGTTGTTGAGGTATTGCGGTCCAATTGGCTCACCACAGGACCGAAGATTCAGGAGTTTGAGCGTGCTTTTGCCCATGTGGCAGGGACGCGCGAAGCGGTGGCAGTCTGCAATGGGACAGCGGCACTTCACGCGGCCATGCATGCGCTGAACATAGGGCCGAATGATGAAGTCATCGTCCCTGCAATCACCTTTGCTTCCAGTGCGAACGCTGTCATTTACCAGGGCGGGACGCCGATATTTGCGGATGTAGATGCCGATTCGCTGCTGTTGGATCCGGATTCCGTCATTTCGAAGGTGGGGCCGCGAAGTCGAGCCGTTGTAGCGGTGGATTATGCCGGCCAGCCGTGTTCCTATGACCTGCTTAGAGACATCGCGCGGCGATTCAATTTGGCCCTGGTGGCAGACGCCTGCCACGCTCTGGGCGCCGCTCTCGGGGAGAAGCCGGTCGGTTCTCTTGCCGATCTCAGCACTTTCAGCCTTCACCCGGTCAAGCATATTACATCCGGTGAAGGAGGGGTCATCACGACGGATAATCCAGCGCTTGCGGAGCGCATGCGCATCTTCCGAAATCACGGCATCACTCTCGACCATCGCCAGCGGGAAGCGATCGGTTCTTATGCCTATGAGATGACGGATCTCGGCCATAACTACCGGCTCACCGATTTCCAATGCGCGCTCGCGATGTCACAGCTACAAAAACTCCCCGGCTTTCTGAGGCGGCGTCAGGAGATTGCAGCCCGATACGATGCCGCGTTCGCCGGCAATGAGTGTTTGAGGCCCCTGCGTACGCGCGCAGATGCTTTCCATGCCTATCACCTTTACGTGATCCTGCTGGAGCTGAGCCGACTCTCGGTCAATCGTGATGCAATCTTCGGCGCTCTGCGTGCAGAAGGCATTGGAGTCAATGTGCACTATAAGCCCGTTTATCTGCATCCGTACTATCAGAAGCGGTTCGACACCAGACCCGGTGCCTGCCCCGTGGCTGAAAAGTCCTTTGAAAGCATGATAACGCTTCCTCTGTTTCCGGAAATGACTTCCGAGGACATCAATGACGTTGTGACCGCGGTCGAAAAAGTGCTTGGATACTACAGGCGGTAAGGTTCACATGCGAATTGCAGTGATGGGTGGAGGCTCGATTGGGAGGCGGCACATCCGCAATCTAAAGGCACTGGGCAGATCGGATCTTGTCGTTTATGATCCGGATTCTTCCGTTTGCCGGGCGATCGCGGCAGAAGAGCAGATCCCCGCCTACACTTCCCTGGACGCGCTCTGGGAACTCCAACCCCAAGTAGCCCTGATTGCCTCGCCCACACAGACCCATCTCGATCTATCGCTTTCCTCTGCCCGTCATGGATGCCATCTCTTTATCGAAAAGCCGCTGTCGCATTCATTGGACGGAGTAGATAACTTTGCCGCGGAGGTTGCCCGGAGAAAACTGGTGACAATGGTGGCCTGCAACATGCGCTTCGACCCGGGCCCTGCACTCGTCAAGGACTTGATCGCGAAGGAAGCGGCGGGTGCGGTTATTTCGGCTAGAATACAGACGGGATCCTACCTTCCGAGATGGAGGCCATGGCAGGATTATCGCAAAAGCTACAGCTCATCGACTGTGTGGGGAGGAGCGATTCTCGACTGCATCCACGAGATTGATCTGGCGATCTGGTACTTCGGACCGGCCAGAGTGATCGGGGCCGCGCATATTCCAGCCACAGCGATCGGGCTTGAAACAGATGGCCTGGCGGAAATTATCCTTCGTCACGATCCCGGAATTTTGTGCAGCGTGCATTTGAACTTTGTTCAGCGCGATTATTGCCGGACCTGCCAGATTATCGGCAGCGAAGGTACACTCTATTGGGATTTTAAGGAGCGCGAGGTCCGGCTTCATGGCTCTGACGGGGAACTGAAACATGCCTATCCCGAACCCGATGGATGGCAGATGAACCAGATGTATCTCGATGAGTTGAAACATTTTCTGGGTGCGGTGGAAGCCAACTTTCAAACAGTGAATCCAGTTCAGGGCGGAATAGAAGCCCTCAAAGTCGCCTTGGCCGCAAGATCCTTTGGATTGGAGGAGCACGCATGACGACTGTTGCCATCATACAGGTCCGGATGACCTCCAGCCGCCTGCCCGGCAAGGTACTGGCGATGGTGGCCGGTCAGCCTCTTTTGTACCACGTGGTCCGTCGAGCCCGCCGGGCGCGCACCCTGGATATGGTCGTTGTGGCAACAACCGATGGCCCCGCGGACGACGGGGTGGCCCGCTTGTGCGAGGATTCCAGCGTCCCGTATTTTCGAGGGAGTGAAGACGATGTGCTGGACCGCTACTATCAGGCGGCAAATGCCTTTAAGGCGGATGTCATCGTGCGTCTAACTGCGGACTGCCCCTTGTTGGACCCGGCAGTGATCGACAAAGTGGTCCGCGAATTTCAATCCGGCTCGTACGATTACGTCTCAAACACAATTATACCCACGTACCCCGACGGTTTAGATACTGAGGTCTTTCTTCACAGCACCCTGAAGCGGGCATGGCAGGAGGCGCGCTTGAAGTCGGAGCGCGAGCATGTCACTCCTTATATCTGGAAACAACCTGCGCTATTTCGTCTTCTCAACGTCGAAAATGAACCTGATCTCTCAGCTTTGCGATGGACGGTGGATGAGCCGCAGGATTTGGAATTTGTGCGCAGGGTTTACAGCTGCATGGGATCGGTCCCTGATTTCGGAATGCAGGAAGTGCTCGACTTGCTGCATTCGCATCCTGAGCTAAAAGACGTCAATGCAGGATTCGAGCGCAACGAAGGGTATCAGGAATCGTTGCGGGAAGATAGTCTCACCACCAGGAAGGAATCCATATGAGCCGCGCCGGTCAGCGTTTATATCTTCAGGCCAAGCGCAGGATTCCGGGAGGGACGCAGCTGCTATCCAAGCGTCCGGAAATGTTTCTTCCGGAAAATTGGCCTGCTTATTATAGTCGTGTGAAGGGCGTGGAAGTCTGGGATCTGGATGGCAATAAGTATGTTGACATGAGCTACAACGGGATGGGCGCCTGCATCCTCGGGGCGGCGGACCCCGATGTGGATCGTGCCGTACAGGACGCGATCGCCGCGGGCTGTATGTCAACGCTTAATGCGCCGGAAGAGATAGAACTTGCTGAACTGCTCATCGAGCTGCATCCCTGGGCGGAAATGGTGCGCTATGCGCGCAGCGGTGGCGAGGCGATGGCCATTGCCGTGCGCATCGCACGTGCCAAGACACGACGAGATCGGGTTGCGTTTTGCGGATACCACGGCTGGCACGATTGGTACCTGGCAGCCAACCTAGCGGAGGATAACGCTCTCGATGGCCATCTCCTTCCGGGATTGGAGCCGGCAGGTGTTCCGCGAGGCTTGTTGGGAACCGCATTGCCCTTTCGCTATAACCGTATCGATGAATTGCGGGCGGCTGTCTCGAAATATCGCGATGAAATCGCGGCGATCGTGATGGAGCCTGTCCGGGATCATGCGCCGGAGACAAATTTCCTGGAGACTGTCCGGGAAATCGCCACGGAGATCGGTGCGGTGCTGGTCTTCGATGAGATTACGGCCGGCTTTCGCCTGACGACTGGCGGGGCCCATCTGATTTATGGCGTTGCACCGGATATTGCCGTTTTTGCCAAGGCAATCAGCAACGGTTATCCGATGGCGGCAGTCGTCGGCCGAGCCTCGGTGATGCAGGCGGCACAGAGCACTTTTATCAGCAGCACCTACTGGACGGATCGCATCGGCCCCGCAGCGGCAATCGCGACCATAAGGAAACACCGCCGCTGCAATGTGCCGCGGCACCTGATACAAATCGGAACCATGGTCCAGGACGGGTGGAAGTCAGGCGCACAGCGCGCCGGGCTTGAGCTGCAAATCGGTGGAATGGCTCCCCTCAGCCACTTCTCGTTTACAGGCGAACAACGAATGGCTACAAGGACTCTCTTTACGCAACTGATGTTGGAACAGGGTTTCCTTGCAGGCAGTGCCTTTTATGCGACGTTTGCGCATCAGGAGCAGCATATTGAATCCTATCTGAAATCAGCGCAGTCGGCGTTCGAGAGGGTGGCTCATGCGACTTGGAACAATACGCTGTTGGAGCAGCTCAAAGGGCCGGTTGCCCACTCCGGGTTCACGCGTCTGATATGAAGACACTGGTAATTCGCGCTGATGCCGGCTCCTGTATCGGGAACGGACACGTCATGCGGTGCCTGGCGCTGGCACAAGCATGGCAGGCCGCGGGAGGCCGTGCAATCTTCCTGAGTTCATGTGAAAGCCAATTGGTTCGAAGCCGCATCGAAGCCGACGGCATCGGATTTATCCCTCTCGACGGCGCACACCCCAATCCCACCGATTTTCGACGGACTGCTGCCTTGCTGAAAGAGGTTGCAGCCGACTGGCTCGTTATCGACGGATACCACTTTGATCCGATGTATCAGAAGGCCTTCTGCGAGAGCGGGCAGCGCCTTTTGGTGGTAGACGATTTTGCGCATTGGCCTGAATACCATGCGGATATTCTCCTGAATCAGAATATCGGCGCCCCCGGTCTCGGGTATCGGCAAAATGGGAAGACGACTTTTCTATTGGGCACGCCTTTTGTCCTCCTGCGAAGAGAGTTTCAGGTGGTGCGGAAGCGGCAGCGCAAGATCCCGCGAATCGGGCGCCGCGTCCTGATAACCCTAGGGGGGGGCGATCCGGACAATATAACCCTCACCGCGGTGCGCGCGTTGGGTCACACGCGGGTTGATGATTTGGAGGCGATTGTTGTGATCGGGGGTAGCAATCCCAACTTCGATACGCTGCGGTCCAATATCGAAAGTTTCGGTAAAAACGTGCGGCTGGTTCATGACACTGCTGAAATGCCTGATTTGATGTCCTGGGCTGATGCAGCGGTTTCGGGTGGCGGGAGCACCTGCTGGGAACTGGCGTTCATGGGTCTGCCGGGAGTCATCATTGTCATTGCCGAGAACCAGGTCGGCATTGCCAAAGGCTTGGGGGAGGCTGGAAGCGCGATCAACCTTGGTTGGTTTCATTGCCTCTCCGAACAGGAGGTGGGGCATGCTTTATCCGAGCTGCTTGTCTCGTGCGATTTGCGGAGGCGGATGAGTCTGGCCGGCCGCGCCTTGGTCGACGGTATGGGGGCGGCTCGAGTAATCGGCGCCATGGGGGATCGACAGGTATGCGCATTCTCTGCCTTGTGAACAACTGGGTGGGCTGGCAAGTCCTCAAATGGCTCAAGGGGCGGGAGGATCCCGTGATCGGCCTTGTGATTCATCCGCCTGCGAAACGCAGGTATGGAAAGGAAATCCTCGGTTCAGCCGCCTTGCCCGAAAACAGGATATTCGACGGATCACTGCTCCGCCAACCGGAAGTCCGAGATGCGATTCGTAGGCTGAAGCCGGATATTGGGTTGTCCCTGTTCTTTGATTACATATTGAAACCCGAGTTTTTGCGTCTTTTCCCTGCCGGGGTATTGAATCTGCATCCGTCCTATTTGCCGTGTAATCGAGGACAGTATCCCAACGTCTGGAGCATTGTTGATGGCACGCCCTCCGGCGTGACACTGCATTACCTTGACGCAGGCATCGATACCGGCGATATCATCGCGCAGAGACTGGTTCCTGTTGAGCCTGTGGATACGGGAGAATCCCTCTACCGCAAGCTCGAGCGCGCATGCCTTGAAGTCTTCATGGAGAATTGGCCCGGGGTGGTCAGCGGGAAACTCATCGGGATGCCCCAGCCTTCCGAGGCAGGAACCTATCATCGAACACGGGATGTCGAACAGATTGATGAGATCAATCTGGAGCATACTTATACCGCCCGAAAGCTGATCGACATCTTGCGCGCCCGCACATTTCCTCCCTATCGCGGCGCGTTTTTTCGGGCTGAGGGTCGAAAAGTGTATCTCCGCCTGCAAATGCTATATGAAGATGACTTGGAGCGAAACCACGATGGTTAAGGCAATCGAAATCAACGGACGGCGCATCGGCCCCGGATATCCGGCGTATATCGTGGCAGAGATGTCGGCCAACCACGGGCAGGATTTTGAACAGGCGGTCAGGATTCTTGATGCGGCAAAAAAATCTGGAGCTGATGCGGTCAAGCTTCAGACCTATACGCCGGATACGATGACGATCAACTGCGACAACGAATACTTCCGGATCGAAGGAACACTCTGGAATGGCCGTGGACTCTACGACCTGTACGGCGAGGTATATACGCCGTGGGAATGGCAGCCCAGACTGAAAGAGATCGCAGGTGAATTGGGTCTGGACCTGTTTTCGACGCCCTTTGATGATACGGCAGTGGATTTCCTGGAAGCGATGAATGTGCCTGCCTATAAGATCGCATCTTTCGAAAACGCCGATCTGCCGCTCCTGCGCAAGGTTGCAAATACGGGAAGGCCGATCATTTTGTCCACCGGCATGGCCACACTATCCGAAATTGATGAGGCCGTAGGCACGATCCGGAATGCAGGTGGGGGCCAGCTTGCACTGCTCAAATGCACGAGCGCCTACCCGGCTTCCCCGGAAGAGATGAATCTTCGCACAATTCCGCACCTGGCCGAGGCATTCTCTGTCCCTGTAGGGGTGTCTGATCATACAATGGAGATAAGTGTCCCGGTCGCCGCAGTGACCCTTGGGGCATGCATTGTCGAAAAGCACTTCACACTTTCGCGCGCAGCGAAAGGCCCCGACAGTGCTTTTTCTTTTGAACCGCAAGAGTTCAAAGCCATGGTGGAATCGGTGCGAACAGCAGAAAAGGCACTGGGTGCAGTTCATTATGGCGTGAGCGATCAAGAGCTGAAAAGCCGGGTGTTCCGCAGATCGATGTTTGTGATTAGAGACATGAGAGCCGGGGAGCGGTTCACTCGCGAAAATGTACGCATAATTCGGCCTGGTTACGGCATGCATCCGCGTTACATGGACGAGGTATTGGGCCGAACGGCCAGCCGCGATATCAAGCGCGGCGTGCCGCTGGTCTGGGATCTTGTGGCCGGGCACTGAAGGGACGGATGACAAATCATACCCACTTTATCGTGGCATGTGTCAAGCCCTGGAACCGCCGGGTGTTCGATGAGATTATCACTTCATACCCCGGTGTATGGCACTTTGTCGGTCGGTCGGATGAACTGACACCGGAGAAGGTTGCCGAAATAAATCCGCGTTTCATCTTTTTCCTGCACTGGTCTGAAAAGGTCCCCCCGGAGATTTTAAGCGCATTTGAATGTGTTTGTTTTCATATGACTGAGGTCCCATATGGACGGGGGGGAAGCCCGCTGCAAAACCTGATCGTCCGTGGACATCGCCGGACCAAACTGTCAGCGCTGCGCATGGTAGCGGAGTTCGACGCCGGTCCCGTATATATGCAGGAGGAGTTGTCACTGGAGGGTGGGGCTGAAGAGATCTATATACGTTCCTCATACCTGTCTGCCAGAATGATACAGAAGATGATCGAACAGCAGCCACTGCCCGAACCGCAGATGGGCGAGGTAACGGTTTTTAAGCGTCGCAAGCCGTCAGAAAGCCAAATCCCATCATTGAGTTCCTTACAGTCCCTGCATGATTTCATTCGGATGCTCGACGCGGAGGGATACCCGCACGCTTTCTTGGAGCATCAGGGCTTCTGCTATGAATTCAAACGGGCGGCATTATATGACGGACGGATTGTCGCGGATGTCATCATCACCTCGATTCGGGAGAAAGATCCATCATGAACGTGCTGGTGATTGCGGCCCACCCCGATGACGAGGTTCTTGGATGCGGCGGCACAATCGCACGACTGGCTGCAGAAGGCCTGAAGGTCTTCATTGCCATCCTGGGCGAAGGAATGACTTCGCGCTATCAAAGTCGCGAGCAGGCCGACCAGGAACACGTCGGGGCCCTTCATGCGCGCAGCCGGCAGGTGGCGGCGTTACTCGGCGCCAGGGACCTCTTCATGTACGGTTTACCCGACAATCGCTTCGATACCATTGCCCTTTTGGACTCGATCAAGATTATCGAAGGTCTGATCGATCAAATCCAGCCGGGAGTTGTATACACCCAGCACGGCGGCGATCTCAATGTGGATCATGCCGTCGTTTACCGGGCGACACTGACCGCAACCCGTCCGACGGCGGGATGTGCCGTGAAGGAACTTTACGCTTATGAGGTTCCCTCAGCCACGGAATGGGCTTTCGGGCAGTTTGCACCGGCCTTTCACCCCAACGTGTTTGTAGACATCAGTTCGACACTGGAATTGAAGATTCAGGCGATGCAATCCTATGAGAGCGAAGCCCGGCCCTTTCCTCACCCACGTTCGCCGGAAGCGCTGCGGGCAATTGCGTGCCGGTGGGGTAGTGTGGCAGACATGAAGGCGGCGGAAGCATTTGAACTTGTGCGAAAGCTGACATAAACTGAGGATGCGTGACGGAGCTTAGACGGTGCGCCAAGTGTGTTCTTCCGGAGACTCACGAGACTATCGTGTTCGACTCGGAGGTAGTGTGCAATATATGCCGCCAGCACGAATACAAACAGACTGTCATTGATTGGCAGGCTAAAAAGAAGGACCTCGACGATCTGATTTCCCTGTATCGGGGAAAATACGATTACGACTGTGTTGTTCCTTTTAGCGGCGGAAAGGACAGCACGTGGACACTCTATTACCTTGTGAAGGAGTACGGGGTCAAGCCGCTCGTGGTGCGTTTCGACCACGGTTTTCTTCGCCCCAACGTTCTTGACAATACAACGCGGGTTATCCGAAAAATGGGTGTCGACTTCCACCACTTTACTCCTAACTGGAAGGTCGTACAGAAGCTGATGCTGCAGAGTTTTCTTGAAAAGGGAGACTTTTGCTGGCATTGCCATACGGGAATATTCTCCTACCCGATGTGGGTTGCCATTCGATATAACGTTCCCCTCGTATTCTGGGGCGAGCCCTCTGCCGAGTATACCTCCTATTACAGTTATGATCAGCCTGAAGAGGTGGATGAGAAGCGCTTCAATCGCTTCGTCAATCTGGGTATCACCGCGCAGGATATGTTCGTCCGGCTGGAGGGAAGCGTGGATGAGCGGGATCTAAGGCCATTCACTTATCCGCCGCTGAAGGAGCTGCGTAAAATCAATTACCGTTCGGTCTGTCTGGGTTCATATATCCCCTGGGATGTTAAACGGCAGTCCAAAGTCATCCAGGAAGAGCTGGGATGGAAAGGCGACCAGGTGGAGAATGTGCCGCCTGGCTACGAATATGAGAAAATTGAGTGCTACATGCAGGGGGTGCGTGACTTTATCAAATATATAAAGAGGGGATATACCCGTCCTTCTCATCTGGCATCCCTGGATATTCGGAATGGCCGAATGGATCGTGAGCATGCGCTCGAACTGATTAAGGAGCACGAGAACAAGCGCCCGCCGAGCCTGGATCTGTTTCTCGAGTTTATCGGGCTTGGCGAGGCAGAGTTTCTGGAGGTCGCCATGGGCCACGGGGTATCGCCGTACAAGCACGATCCGGCAACGGTAAAGCCGGGCAAAAAGGTCCATGACTTTGACCAGTGGCCAAGGTATGGAGCGATGTCTCGTGCGGAGGCCGAGATCCAGCTTGAGCGTTGGCGGCGGCGCAAAGGGAACCTGCGATAAAGAGATGAAGACGCCGCGAAATAATCCATCATGATAGGGATTGTTGATATCGGGATGGGTAACTTGCGCTCGGTTTACAGCGCCCTGGAAAGTTTGGGCGCGGTTGGCAGGATATGTCAGTGTCCCGAGGATCTACGGGATGCGACACGGATCATAATACCGGGGGTGGGCGCATTCCGCGATTGCGTGACCAACCTTCGAGAGAGAGAGTTTATGGGGGCCCTAAGTGAACACGTGCTGCGGCAGGGAAAGCCGACCATGGGAATCTGCCTGGGGATGCAGGCTATGGCCAGGCGCAGCTTTGAGGGTGGGCAATATGCCGGACTGGGTTGGTTCGACGCCGATGTGGTGCGCCTGAGACCGGTAGATTCGTCGTTGCGGGTTCCTCATGTCGGATGGAATCAAGTGAGCTTCCGTCAGGGAAGCCCTCTTTTCGCAGGTCTGCCTTCGAAGGTGGATTTCTACTTCGTACACTCGTACCACCTAAAGTGCGATCAGGCCGATGATGTGGATGCCACGTGCGATTATGGTGGTTCCGTTACGGCAGCGGTCAGGAAAAACAACATTTTCGCTACTCAGTTCCATCCGGAGAAGAGCCAGGATTATGGGCTTCGGGTCCTCGATAATTTCCTCAAGTGGAAACCCTGACTAATGCTCAAACGCCGTCTCATTCCCAAACTCCAGATGAAGGCCACCCGTTTCGGTCCGGCCCTCAGGATGGTACTGGTAACCACCGTCCAGTTCAGAGAATTCGTGGAGATAGGGCATCCGGTCTCGCAGGCCAAGATTTACGAGGCACAGGCAGCGGACGAACTGATCTTTCTTGATCTTGACGCCTCCGTTCAAAATCGCGAAACCATGGTGGACGAGGTTCGCAAAGCGGCTGAAGAAATCTTCATGCCGTTTACAGTTGGCGGTGGGGTCCGATCGATTGCCGATTTCCGCAGGCTCCTATCGAACGGGGCGGATAAGGTGAGCATCAATACCGCCGCTGTGGAAACTCCTGATCTGATCGGCCAGGCCTCGGGGATATTCGGCGCCCAGTGCGTGGTTTTGAGCATCGATTACCGCAAGGACGACAGGGGCTTCTATTCCGTTTGGACCCGCGGTGGCCGGATCAAAACCGATCTGGATCCGGTCGCCTGGGCTGTGGAAGGCGAAAGACGGGGTGCGGGCGAGATTCTGCTGACTTCAATAGACAGAGACGGAACGCGGCAGGGAATGGACCTGGATTTGACCCGGCGGGTAGCGGAGAGCGTCTCCATACCCGTCATTACATCAGGAGGCTGTGGCCTTGCGGTTCATTTCGTGGAAGGATTTCTTTCAGGCAAAGCCGACGCCGTCTCCGCGGGCACCTATTTCTGCTTCAAGGACGAAAATCCGATGCAGACGCGTGCCCAGATAAAAAACGCCGGCGTGCCCATTCGGCTTCACACCTGACATTCATGGAGAGGCAGGTCTCAGCAGCAGATGCCGTCAAGTATCGCCGCCGGGTTTTTATTTCCGATGAACGCCACATTCTCCCATATCTCGACAGAGCTGAGGACATCCTGTTCATGCTCTCAGACGGCGCAAGCTTGAAGTGGGACCGGGGCGAGCGGGTCACCATTTGGGTGGGCGGGCATTCGCGGGCAGCGCTTGAGTTTGGCGGCGAATGCAAAGCCGAGGTCATCGGCGCGGATCATGCGATCCTGATGCTTACCACAAGGGATTCCTGTTCTCCCTGCATCCATGTCTCGCGCTTTGCTGGTATGAACGCGACTACGCTCGGCAGAAGCCATCCGAGGATCGTCGGGAGCGGTTACGCGAACATGCGCATCCTGGGACGTGAAAGCAGCCACCCTCATCTGGAAGCGACGGAGTCCTGCATCCCGATGATCACGGTGCAGGATCAGGCCAGGCCGCGGTGCGCGGACTGGCCTGAAGCCTGGGAAGCCCGGGCTTCAGATACCTATATAGGGCAAAAACTCAACTCTCGATTGCGAAGGAGATGCCGTCGCTGCCGCAAGGCGGCTTTATCGCGAATGGAAGGAGTGCGGGAACCGCTTTATGGCCTGCATGCGGACTCCCGGTGCAATCCCCAGGTTATGCGCAAACGTTGTCGATTTTCGTTTGTTCGAGAACACCATGCATGTGGAGCTTCCCGATGAAGGAAATCCGGCTGCCTGGTACAGCCTTGATGCCCACAACCGGAATCCTTTGACCGAGAGTCAGCGTGCCCATTGCACGCGTCACTATTTCGAGCAAATATAGACCGACCCTGATTGTCCTGTCTTGGGAGGCTGCGCGAACCGCAATGCTTTTGACCGCAAAAGTTTCTGAGGGAATACAAACAACCATCAATTTTTCCATACGGAATGGTTGATATGAACAGCGAGATAAGGGGCGGCAGATTCCTGGAGAGCGAGCGAATCTATCTGCGCGAGGTGAAACCATCAGATGTGAACGAGGATTACTACCGGTGGATGAATGATCCGTCAGTCACAGGCTACCTGGAGAGCAGGTTCTTCCCCAATTCAGTTGAGGGACTTCGCTGCTATGTCTCCGCCAAGCTTGGCGACCATGACAATGTGTTTCTGGCGATCATCTTGAAGGATCAAGATCGCCACATCGGCAATATCAAACTGGGACCGATCAATTGGATTCATCGTTTTGCCGACATCGGCATAATGATTGGTGCAAAGGATTGCTGGGGCAAGGGTTATGCCACAGAAGCGATCTGTTTGATCGCGGATTACGCATTTCGCGTACTCAACCTTCACAAGCTGACGGCAGGCTGCTACGATGCAAATCAGCGTTCTGCAAAAGCGTTTCAGAAGGCGGGTTTCGTGATTGAAGGTGTCCGGAAACAGCACTTTTATCATGATGGCATGTATGTAGACGACATCCTTCTTGCGTTATTGAATCCCGAGGTTAAAAAAGCAGATGGATGAGCTTGCGATCCTGCGCGACGCACCGGTGGAGCAACTGATTCGGCTGGCCAAATTGCGCTGGCGGGTCGAACGCGACTACGAGGAGCTGAAAGGACCGTTTGGCTTGGACCATTACGAGGGGCGTGGAGTGCCTCGTCTCCTTGTTGGATTCACAAGGAGTTGGAAAGGGTACTCAAGAAGTGGAAATCGGGGGAATACATAGACCATGAAGCTGATAATACTAGCCGCCGGCCGCGGGAGCATATCATTAGATGACAGGGAGAATTTGCCCAAGTGTCTTCTCCCATACACCGAGTCTTCGACCGTGCTGGATGCAATTCTATCCGCGTGCACGGCGAACGGCATTAGAGACGTGTGTTTGGTCGGGGGCTTTGAGATGTTGAAGATCATGCAGGCCTATCCCACGACGAAATACTACTACAATGAGCGGTGGGAAAGCACGGGTAGTGTATATTCGCTTTCAAAGGCGTCGGCGGAATTCGACAGCGACCTGCTAATCAGTTTTTCTGACATCGTCTACAGTCAGACTGCCGTCGAGACAGTATCACGCTCGGAAGCCGATCTAACGATCGCATATGACAGCAAGTGGGAAACACGGTACGGCGGCCGAGTGCAGAAGATACTCGATGATGCGGTTAAGGTCTTTGTCGACAACGACGGCAAAGTAGATATCCGCAAATGCACCGAACTGCGGAGGTGTCTGGGGGAGTTCGTCGGGCTGATCGTGATCAAGCGGCGGATAGCCAGGGAACTGGCGCCGATCCTCCATGAGATTCTCGAACAAGACCAAAAGGCGCATCTGGGGCCTCTGGTTGCCCGGCTCTCGGCGCAGTGGAGCGTTGACACCGTGGATGTCGAGGGACGGTGGGCCGAACTGGACTCGCCCCAGGATTTGCTGCAATTCAGGTTTGGCACCAAGGCCGAAACGCTGGCGAGACTTCAAAAAGGACTCACCAAGGCCAGGATCCTGGAGCAGGTGGCTTTCACGGTTGCCGACTATCAGCAGAACTCGTCAAAAATCATCAGACGCATTCGGGCCACTTTTGACTCGAAGCATCTCGTGGTGCGCAGTTCAGCAACTAACGAAGATACATTCAAGTTTTCGATGGCGGGCAGGTATAAGAGTGTTTTGAACGTCCCGTCACAGGCAGACGGCAGTATCCGTCAAGCTATCCATGCCGTGTGCTCGAGTTACCGGCAGGATGGTGAGAGTCCTCTTCACGAGCAACAGATACTCGTCCAGCCTCAAGTCGAGGGTTGTCTCCTTAGCGGGGTTGCGTTGACGCAGGACATGGAGACCGGCGCCCCCTATTATATTGTGAGCTACGCGTATGGTCATAGAACGGATTCAGTGACGTCCGGCAGCTCCGAGGGGTTACGTACGCTCATTTGCTCCAAAGAATCGCGGGATGTCGTAAAACACCCTCATCTGAAACGGGTGCTCGAAGCGGTGATGGAGTTGGAGGCGGCTACGGCGCATGAAGCACTTGACGTGGAGTTCGCGGCAACGGACGACGACGTTTTCGTGTTCCAGGTGCGACCAATCGCGGCCCAGAAAGATGCTTATAGAGTTTACAGCAACGATGTCCACAGAGAACTTCAGAGCATAAAGAGGTTCCTGCATGGCAGGGAAGGGCCGATGCCAGGGTTGGTCGGAAGGAAGACGGTTTACGGCATCATGCCCGATTGGAATCCCGCCGAGATCATAGGAGTAAACCCGACTCCGCTCGCGTTCAGCCTGTATCGTTATGTCATCACTGACAAAGTGTGGCCAGAGAGCAGACGAGTGACCGGGTATCGGGACACAACCTACAACCCGGGCATTGTCTCACTCGGTGGTAAACCCTATGTTGATGTTCGGATGAGTTTCAACAGTTTCACGCCTCGGGCAATCCCGGACACCACTGCTGAGAAACTGGTCGACCACTACCTGGAAGTCCTGCGGCAGCATCCAGAGCGCCATGACAAGGTCGAGTTCTGCGTCGCCATCACCGCCTATGACTTGGCTTTTCCAAGGAAAATGGAGGCGCTTCGAAAGGCCGGATTTGATCTCGCAGAGACGGAGACGATAGAGGAAGCCTTCCGCACCTTGACCAACAACATCGTTTGTGGCCACGCGATGACGATCGACGAGGCGATGCAGAAGATCGGCGAACTGGAGGAAAGAAGGTCGGCAATTCTCAGTTGCGATATCCCGTTGGAGAATAAGATTACCAAGTTACTCGAAGACTGCAAGACGTACGGGACGTTACCGTTCTCTGTCATGGCAAGATACGCCTTTGTTGGAGCTATCCTTCTGAAATCGCTCCTCGAAGAAGGACACATCTCCCAACTTGAGAACGATAGTTACTATCAATCGATCCATACCGTAGCGAAGGAATTCCTCAATGACCTGTTTGAGCTGTCGGAAGGGCGACTTCTAGAGAAGGAATTCTTAGGACGATATGGACACTTGAGAGCGGGGACATACGACATTCGGTCGAAAACGTATCGAGAGGACTACCGCGCGTATATCGATGCAAACAAGAGCGTATGGCCGGAGAAGGGCTTCGACTTCAGCTGGGAAGACGCCAGATTGAGCGACATCGATGCGGCGCTCGCTAAGCACCGACTTGAGTTTGATGCGCGAACGCTTTTCGAATTTGCGAAGAGAGCAACCGAAGCTAGGGAAAAAGCGAAGTTCGAGTTCACGAAGAACTTGAGCGTTGTGCTGGACCTCATGGTTGATTTCGCGCGCGACTTCGGGTTGTCGCGAGAAGACGCGGCGTTCCTTGAAATCGATGCCATCGTGTCGATCGCAGTAGGATCGAGGTCGCCTAACATCGAGAATGAACTGCACACGAAAAGCCGCTACAATAGGGAAAGGCATCGCCTAACCGTGGCGCTGAAACTACCAGAACTGTTGTTCGGGCCGGCGGATGTGGATGCGTTTCATGTTGGCAGTGCGAAGCCCAATTACATCACGCAGAAGTCAGTTACAGGGCGCCCTGTGACGCTCCTTTCGCAACGAACTCCGCAAACAGGAGAGATCGTGTTCATTGAGAATGCCGACCCCGGCTATGACTGGATTTTCTGTCATGATATCGCTGGGCTGGTGACGAAGTACGGGGGCGTGGCCTCGCACATGGCCATCCGGTGCGCCGAGTTGGGTCTGCCGGCCGCCATCGGGGCAGGAGAGTTGCTTTTCGAACGGTTCAGGAGATGCGCGAGGATACGGTTGGACTGCGGCAATCAAACGATGGGAGCCGTGACGTGACCAAGGCTATCATGTCGATGCGAGTGATTGAGGCCGCGGAGTACACGGAGAAGCGGAACTGCATTGCCTATGACTATGTGGCCGCCGTCGAGGAAAGAGGGTTCCACGCCATCCTCGTTCCCAATAACACCGGACTGGCGCAAGAGTACCTGCAGTTGGATGATGTAGGCATGGTGATATTGACCGGAGGAAACTGCGTGGAAGGGGGTGCGAACTCCGAGGCGGAAGTCAGCCGAGATGTGTACTTGGAACGTGACCGAACTGAGCGTGTACTGCTGAGTCTGGCGATGGAAAAAGAGATCCCGGTGTTGGGGATTTGTCGGGGAGCACAGTTCATCAACGTGTATCTGGGGGGCAGGTTGACCCATGAAATCCGCAGCCATGTGGGGACTCACCACTCACTGCTTAGTCCACGCAAGTTTCTGCATGGCAAAATCGTGAACTCCTACCACAACGACGGGATTGACCAGCGTGACTTGGCCGAGGATCTGGAGCCACTTGCTTTCTCCGAGGACGGCTTCGTTGAAGCATTCCGGCACCGATCGCGGCGAGTCGTAGGGATCTTGTGGCACCCCGAGCGAAGCAGTCCGCAGACGGACCCAGGACTCTTGGACGAAATCATGCGCGCCGAACTGGCGCTGACAGTTGCGGCAAAAAAAACGGAGGTAAGAGGGCCCAACGGCAATGAGAGCCATCATACTTGCAGCAGGTAAGGGCACTCGCCTGAAGGAATACGCAGAGAACCTGCCAAAAGGCATGTTGCCTTTCATGGGGCGGCCCATTATCGCCTGGCAACTTGCGGTCCTGAAGAGGGTAGGCGTGGAGGATGTGATCGTGGTAACTGGCCACCACAGAGAGCGCATCGATATCCCCGGCGTGCGTTACTATCACAACAGTCGGTACGCGGCGACCAATATGGTTGAGTCGCTCATGTGCGCCAGAGCCGAGTTCGATCGGGATGTCCTGGTGGCTTACGGAGATATTCTGTACGACTTGAACCTCTGTCGATTGGTCGTCGACAATCCGCACGGTATTGCAGTTGCCGTTGACAAGAACTGGCGTGACTACTGGCACTTTCGATACGGGACGACCGAGTGTGATCTTGAGACTCTCAAACTTTCCGCAGACGGCCGGATTGAGGAACTGGGAAGACCCGTGAGCGAATCCGCCGGCGTACATTATCGGTACATAGGGTTGATCAAGTTCTCTGTCAAAGGAATAGAACAGGCAACGAGACTCTACGATGCGAAGAGAATGCGGCAGGAGAGATGGATTGCATCGGGAAAAGAATTCCAGCAGGGGTACATGACCGATCTTCTGACTGAGTTGATAGGGGCTGGCGTCAGCATCTGGCCGGCGATATCCAGAAATGGTTGGCTCGAGTTCGATACCGTTGCCGACTATGAGAACGCCTGCCTGCTAACTGGGCAAGGCGAACTAAAGAGGTTCATTGACCTGGGCACTGTCTGATGGTCACGAACATAGGTTGTCTTTGCCCTGTTCTTGTATCCTGGAAATATCTCGATCCGACAAAAACGATGTTGCGCGCCAAAAGACTTGTTGGGTGCCTGTGCCTCGTCAGTCTGGTTGTCTCTGTTGGTTTCGTAATCTCCTGGCGATGGGCAGGCTACTTCTCAATCACACTGATCCTGCTGGAGGCACTCGCGTTTCTCTTCGTGCACTATCTGCGCCGCGAATTTCAATGGCTCATTACGCCCCGCGACATGAGTCCTGAGATCGACCCGGAGGGATTGAGGAGTTTCATCCAGCACGGTTACGACCCGGAACTGGGATGGGTTCGAAAACCAAGCACCGAGAAGGAAGAGCGGAGAAAGGACGGCACAGGCAAATACCGAATAGATGAGTTGGGAAGCAGAAGTAGTCCCGGGCACGAGGGCTGGCCGCAGCATATCTCTTTGTACGGTGACTCTTTTGCGTTCGGGCGTCAGGTCAGCGACAACGAGGTATTTACGTGGCATTTGTCGGAGAAGACCGGGACGCACGTGCTCAACTTCGCGGTCGGGAACTACGGACTTGACCAGGCAATCCTGAGACTGAAAAGAGAATATCCTCGCTACCGCACTCCAATCGTTGTGATTGGCGTGGTGCCGTCGACTATCGTGCGGATTCTGTCTGTATGGAAGCACTACAATGAATATGGCAATACCCTTGGTTTCAAGCCTCGCTTCGTCATGCGGCATGGGACACTGGAGCTCATCCGGAACTTTGTTGATGAGGACTCCAAGTTCTTGTCTTACCGGCAGTACCTCCCAGAGATTCAGCGATATGACCCGTTCTACGAGATGAAATTCCAGAAGGACATGCTCTGTTTTCCTTACATCGCCTCCATCATGGCCGACCCGAGCAGGAACATTCCCCTGCTTGCGCTTGTTGCGTGGGACCGCTGGTTTGCAGCGAGCAATCGCCAAGACGCGTATCCGATGCCCATGAGTGTCATTATGAAGTGCAACCTGAAACTGCGCGTACAACTGTTCCGGAAGAACGAGGAAGCCAAGGAACTCATGAGAGGCCTAGTGGAGGAGTTCGCATCGTACGGGACTCAGCAGGAGTTTTCCCCGGTGTTTCTCTGGATGCCTCAGAAGGACGATGTGCTGTATGTGGCGAGACATGGCGACTACTATGGAAAGTTTATCAGCTATGTTCGGGAGAAGATGCCGGTGATAGATCTCACCCCCGAAATACTGCGGAGGCGAGATCTCGACAACATGTATAGCGATGACAGCCGATATGGCGGACATCTGAGTGCCGCGGGCAACGAATGGGCGGCCGAAGTCATCTACAGACGAATGGAAGAGGAAGGTATTTTGAAACCACTGCCCTGCATCAAGGAGGAAGGCATTTGAGCTTACAAACATATTACGGTGATGAGCGACTGAGGGCGGTGACGTATCTGGAATTCGGCGAAATCAACCTGGAACGCGGGACCAAGGCGATCTGGGAGTTCCAACTTCATCAGAGAGCCTACGACTGGCTCATGCTCGGGCGATATGCCAATGACATGCTTGCCTATAGTGATATGACAAAGGCGATAGATTCAACGACTGACGCGAGTGTGTTCGATATCTACAACCGCGAGGTGCATCATGCTGACGATGCGTCAACGAATCTGAGCAAACTGATTGCTGTTACCGTAGGGAAGGCCGGGGCACGCCGACCTTCCTTCTATGAACTGGGCCAGACCCTGTTCGGTTGCATAGAGGGCATGGGGTTCTGCCTGGAGTTGCTGAGGGCGAAGAGCATTGAGTTCCCCGACGTTGATCTGAAACACGTTCGCTGGTACGGTGTAGACATATCCGAGATGTTTAACCGGTTGGCAGTGATGTTGCATCGCGACTTTCAGATTACAACAGTGACCGATCCTGCCTTGTTGCCGGACCAGATGGATGTGTTCTTTTCGAAAGGCATCTCGCTGTTATACGCGGTTCGCGACACAGAGCATTTCTTCGAGACTGTCGGAAAAGGCCGTTGTGCGATTTTTGATTATTCTCTCTCTTTTGCCGGTTCGGAGGACACGACCATTGGCAGCGGGAAAACGGTTCGCTATTTGCCTGTTCGCGAGTTCATGCGTGAGTACGGCAGCAAGGATCACGTCATGTTTGTGAACAGAGTAAACTCGCGGTACGTTGCCGAAACGGATCGGATTTGGCTGGACTGTGTCTACGGCGTTGATGATGTCTGTACAACATACATAGAAATGCACAAACGAATTTACGGAAAACTACTGGAACAGTTCGCTTCCGTCAACGAGGCGACACGTTTTCTGAATGGTCGGAAACCGCCTGTATGGGTGAGTTGCGAGGAATTCGTTGCGGAATCTGCAAAGGAAAGAGCACAAAGGCTACATGAGTAAGCGACGAGGATATTGCTTCCGAATAGTTGTGCCGTTGTGATTGTCAGAAGGATGTGTCCTGAGAGAAGACCTGAGAAGTGTGAACTATGCGTAGGATGAGGGAGGGTCTTGAGCTGCGTGCAAGAGGGATATGGCACCGGCTGCCTGCGGCTGCCTTCAGGAGACGGGTCCTGCGATTTACGAGAGGGGTGTGGACGTTACTTCTCCACGACGAGGCGGTGGCGGAGCGTGCTGGTGGTCCCGAGCCCGAGACTTTTATAGATAGGGAGTACATGGACCTCCGCAGCGTGGATCAGAGGGGGAGAAGCACTGCATCCCTTCTCAAGACCATAGAAGTGGGGTGCAGCGTCTTGGAAGCTCTGAACGTCGAGTACTGGGTGGCTAGAGGTACACTGCTCGGGTGGTATCGGAACGGCGACTTCCTCCCGGGAGATATAGACATCGATATCGACGTTCACACAGAGAGACACGTGTTCGATATTCTGAGACAGATGCCTTTTGAGGTGATCCTAGCCACTACGCACCAGCAAACGGGACGGTTCATGCAACTTGCGTTTATGGACAGAGAGACGAACGTTATCTTCGATTTATTTTTCTACCACGACGAAGGCGGCGAAATGGTGAGTCGGATTCATGCAGGGAGGCTTTCGCTTCCAAAATCTGTTCTGACCAATCTGAGCACGATGCGTATTGGGTCTTGTGAGTATCCTGTGCCAGACCCTGAGTGGTACTGTACGTATTGGTACGGGCCTGGGTGGCGTGTGCCCTGCACTTATGCCGAAGACGCGGTGTGGGACGCCTACGAGCGGGATTGTCGCGGTTTTCTGCGTACACCGGGGAATCGCCTTGAAAGGATAATCTACTTTGGTTAGGTCGCCACATTCAGAGAAGAGAGAAATAAGCCCCATCAGGGTTCAGTGTGGGTAGCCCCAAGATGTAGTGGGTGATCGGGGAGGGGCAGTAGCCACCTGAGATGCAGTCATGGTATCGTCCGGGCCTCGAAAGGAGGCCCCTATGGACGATATCG